>JACCDP010591145.1_pt1 | contig 33640 bp, 22 predicted proteins | sample 7445841 | NCBI WGS metagenome assembly JACCDP01 (sample SAMN15323441, study PRJNA562643) | freshwater metagenome | isolation source: river surface water | place: USA:Blue River Watershed | collected 2017-08-17 | reverse complement strand
TGAAGTCCAGTAAATTTACCTTTTTCAATTTGTCTTAGTTTATACTCCCATTGTCCCGTTAGTTCAGGACTTTTTAATAAATCACTTTGAATGGTATCAATCAAATGTATTCCTGTTTCGGTGGCAAGAATGTTCTTTTTTTTCTTTTCAATATATTTTCGTTTGAAAAGTGTTTCTATAATACTAGCTCTGGTGGAGGGTCTTCCTATACCATTTTCTTTCATAAGTTCCCTCATTTCTTCATTTTCCACCAATTTTCCAGCGCTTTCCATTGCACGGAGCAATGTGGCTTCCGTGTAGTATTTCGGAGGAGAAGTTTTTCCTTTATGAATAAAAGGTTCATGTGGTCCTGATTCTCCAACGGCAAAAAGAGGAATGATTTTATCCTCTTCATCTGTTTTTTTTGAGGACGATTCATCTTTCAACTCCTCGTAAACAAACTTCCAACCTAAATAAACGAGTTGTTTTCCGGTAGCTTTAAAATTCAATTCATCAACCTTTCCAAGTACGGTTGTGGTAGAAATTCTGCATTCAGGGTAAAAAGCTGAAATAAATCTTCTTGCGATGAGGTCATAAATTTTTCGTTCTTCTTCGCTGAGACCATTTGGATAAATTCCGGTGGGTATAATCGCATGATGATCGGTAATTTTTTCATTGTCGAAAATACTTTTGGATTTCGGAATAGGACTTGCAAGAATCGATTCTGTAAAGCGAGTATAATCCTTTAATCCTCTGAGAATTTCAGGTACTTTAGGATGAATATCCTCAGAAAGGTAGGTTGTGTCTACTCTTGGATAGGTAACCAATTTTTTTTCATAGAGACTTTGAACGAGATTCAAAGTTTCTTCAGCACTTTTGCCAAATCGTTTATTTGCATCTACTTGCAGGCCTGTTAAATCATAAAGTCGAGGATTTCCTTCTTTACCTTCTTTTTGTTCGAAATCGATAACCTCAAACAGCTTATTTTGCAAATACTCTAATCCTTTTAACGCCTTTGTTTCTGATTTTAAGCGATCAATTTGACAGGTAAATTCGGTATTTCTATAGAGCGTTTTTAATTCCCAATATTCTTCAGATTTGAAGGCGTCGATTTCCTTTTGACGTTGCACAATCATGGCAAGAGTTGGTGTTTGTACCCTGCCAACCGAAAGAGTCATTTTCTCTTTACCATATTTTTTGGTATAAAGACGTGTGCCGTTAATTCCCAACATCCAATCTCCTACTGCACGGGCATTTCCCGCAGCAAAGAGCGTGTCAAATTCACTCGCATCTCTTAATTTGGAAAATCCTTGCTTAATTGCTTCTTCTGTTAAAGAAGAAATCCAAAGTCTTTTCACCGGTACGGAACATTTTGCCTTTAATAATACCCACCGTTGAATGAGTTCTCCTTCTTGACCGGCATCACCACAATTTATAACTTCTGAGGCGGAACTGATTAGTTTTTCGATTACTTGGAATTGTTTTTTTGCTCCTTCGTCTTCTCGTAATTTAATTCCAAATTGAGCAGGAATAATCGGTAAATCTTCTAATTTCCAATATTTCCAATTCGGAAGATAATCTTCAGGATCTTTTAATGAACATAAATGACCGAATACCCAGGTGACACAATATTCCGGCCCCTCTAAGTAACCATCTCTTCGGGTTGTAGCGCCTAAAATTTGCGCCAAATCTCTCGCAACACTTGGTTTTTCAGCAATACAAAGCTTCACAACCTCAACACTTATTTCTTTTTGTTTTTATTGAAATTCTCGATACCAGTTTCGAGAAATTGTTTGAATTCATTAATATCTGGCGTATAACCTACAGATTGAACTAAATCATTTCCATCGTGATCAATAATCGCGTATAGTGGTTGTTGGAAACTTTTATAGCGCGTGATTTGTAATTCTGCCCAGATATTTCCGACCTCTTTCACATTTCCACCAATCGCTTCAGAATAACGGTGCTCACTTTCAGGAAGTGGTTCGTGATCATCAACATAAAGTGAAGCAATAACCAAGCGCGTTTGTAAGGTTGATTTAATGCGCTCGTCGGCCCAAACTGTTGTTTCCATCTTACGACAATTTTGACATGCATATCCTGTAAAATCAAGCATTATTGGCAAATTACGTTCTTTAGCATAGGCCTTTGCAATTTCTAAATCGTGAAACACCATTACAGAGCCATCTCCTGATTCGTGCATGTGTTCTCGGTATTTTGCCGTTATTTCATCTTTCACTAATCCATTGTCGAGTCCACCGTGGTTAAACAAGAATTTATCTTCTGAATAGGTAGTTGGAGGTGCTATACCACTCAGTAGTTTAATTGGAGCACCAAACATTCCTGGAAGTAAATAAATAGCAAATGTCAGCGAAAGGAAAGCAAACATAAATCGTGTTACAGAAATTTTTTCAATTGGAGAATCATGTGAAAACCTGATTTTTCCAAGTAAGTAAAGTCCCATCACTGCGAAAATAACAAACCAAGTTCCAATGAACCATTCACGAGTAAGTATTCCCCAATGGTAGGCTAAATCTACGGCAGAAAGGAATTTTAAAGCAAAAGCAATTTCTAATAATCCCAAGCAAACCTTCACACTATTTAACCAACCTCCCGACTGTGGCAGTGAATTTAACCAACCTGGGAAAATGGCAAACAAAGTAAATGGAATTGCTAAAGCAAGTGAGAAACCAGTCATTCCGATAGCAGGGGTAAAATATGATCCGCTTGTTGCAGCCTCCACTAATAAGCTCCCTATAATTGGACCTGTACAAGAAAAAGATACCAATCCAAGTGTAAAGGCCATAAAGAAAATACCGATTAGCCCGCCTCGATCAGCTTGTTTATCCATTTTATTAACCCACGAGTTCGGAAGCTGAATTTCAAATGCACCTAAAAATGAAAAAGCAAATAACATGAATACGGCAAAGAAAATTAAATTCATCCATATGTTTGTGGACAAGTCATTTAATCCAATCGGTCCGGTCGCCGCTGTAAAGATCAACCCAAATGTTACATATATAATAATGATTGAGGCACCATAAATTAGCGCTTTCATTATGCCTTCTCTTCTTGTTTTTGACTGCTTTGTGAAAAATGTTACGGTCATAGGAATCATCGGAAACATACAAGGCGTAAATAAAGCAATTAATCCAGCTAGAAATCCTGCTATAAAAATCATGAGACTTGAGCCTTTTTCTTGTTCGGCTTGCTCAATACTAATTTTTTCAGATCCCGTTTTGCTCGCATTGGTGGAACTTGCTTCATTGGTAGCAACCTGTGGTTCAAGTACTTCTTCTGTTACCGGTTTTTCAGGTTTGAAACCGCTTAACGTTAATTTTTTGTCTTGAGTAGGAGGGAATTGACAACCATCGGCATTACAAATTTGAAATTCGTATGTGAACGATAAATCAAATTTCTGATCGGTTAACACTTCAATTTTCTGCTTGAATGATGCTTTTTTCTCAAAATACAATTGCGTTCCGTATTCATCCTTAAAGACATGTGCCTTACCCACATCTTGAAGAGAACCTACAACTTTATAGAAATTTGATTTTTTGAATTTGAATTTGGTTGGACTTCCCGTCATATCTGCTTTGCTTGGGTCGTGGCTAACAGAAAAAATATGATACCCTTCGGCCAACGTGGCTGTTCCAACAATATACGCTTCCGTTTCAGACCCCGAAACTTTTTCTACTTTAAATGACCATTTAACATTTTCCTGCCATGGTCTTCCCTGAGCAAATAGAAAGCTATTAACGAAAAGAATCAACAAAATTGAAAATACGTGCTTCATTATTTTATTATTACATTAAAATCAACTGATATTGGGGGTAGGCACATGGTATCATCGCAAATCATGTAATAAACCGCACCACTAACAGTACAATTATTTTTAATCTTTATGGGTATCGAAGCGACATATTCGTTTTCGATAATAGCCACATTGCTTCCAAAGTTAGCATCATAAATAAATTTGGAAGCAGAAATTTCTTTGGCTTTGCCAATTTGTTTATATTTTTTATTCTTCTTTAACAAAATTTCCACTGGCACTGGTCCTGCATTTTCAGGTGTTGAAGCAGAATAAAGGTGCCAACCTTTTTCGATAGTACCTGTTAAGATAATTTCTCTTTTATTTTCACTTAAATAGGCATTCCATTTTACATGATTTTGCGTAAAACCAAGGTTACACAAGGTGGCAAGAAATAAGAACAAGAAAAATTTAATCATTTAGAACTTAATTTCAATCAATCGAGATATAGGAATCCAAATACCACCTTTCAGACAAATAAATTTAGTTCCAGCAGCCCATATTGTAGTCTCCACTTTCTTTACGCTTTCATCGTCTATAAAATAAATCGAAACTTTTGTCCTGTGAGCATTTCCAAGGATGGTAGCTTGTTCAATTTGACGAAGAATATCAGGATGTTGTTCCACTTTTGTTTTATCGAAAAAAGTCAAGTTAGGAATTTCTTCTTTTTGAATTAATGTGGCTTCCATAATAGTTCAGATTAGTTGATTTACGAATATAACAAATTGAATTGCATTTTCAAATTTATTTTAAAAATTAAGTCTTGCTTGAGCACATAATTCTTGATTTTCAAAAATTTTATGGTCGAACAAGAACTTTCCAGCCATTGCAATCATTGCGCCATTATCTGTGCAATATTCAAATTTTGGAATGTAAGTCTTTACTTGAAGTGCTTCCAATTTGTTAGTGAATTCGGCGCGCAGTTTAGAATTTGCAGAAACTCCTCCGGCTAATGCGAAGTGTTTAATTCCTGTTTGGTTCGTAGCGGTAATACACTTTTCTATCAATATGTCAACGATGGTTTTTTGAATACAAGCGCAAAGATGAGGAAGGTTGTTTTCTACAAAATTAGCGTCTTCATTTTTCCATTTTTCAAGTTGATATTTGATAGAAGTCTTAACACCACTAAAACTAAAATCTAAATTTTGAATCTTTGGTTTCGAGAAGGTATATTTTTTTTCATCACCCAATTTTCCGTGTTTGTCAATTAAAGGCCCACCAGGATAAGGAAGACCTAACATTTTTGCTGCTTTGTCGAACGCTTCGCCTGCTGCATCATCGATTGTCTTGCCAATTATTTCCATTTCCAAGGCAGATTTTACCAAAACAATTTGAGTGTGCCCTCCGGATACAGTCAAACATAAAAATGGAAATGAAGGGGGACATTGGTTGGCATCTGATATAAAATGAGCAAGTATATGGGCCTTCATGTGATGAACTCCAAGCAGTGGTTTGTTGGTAACGAGGCTTAGTCCTTTTGCAAAGGATACGCCAACCAGAAGTGATCCCAATAAACCAGGGCCTTTTGTTACAGCAATCCCATCTAGCTGATTAATTTCAACTTTAGCTATCGAAAGCGCCTCCTGAAATGTATTCCAAATCATTTCTTGATGATTGCGAGACGCAATCTCAGGCACTACGCCACCATAATTGGCATGAATAAGTTGAGAAGCTACTACATTGGCTAAAATTTTATTCCCTTTCAACACAGCGATAGAAGTATCGTCGCAAGAGCTTTCAATTCCTAGTATGATTGTTGTATCAGCAGTCAAAAGATTCTTAAATTTGTGCGTAGGATGACAAAAATACTGAAATATGTGGGAAATTCCGTCGGCATTACAATGGAATGGGTATTTGTACTTTTCGTCGTTGTGGCATTTGCAATTAGAACCTCACCTTTTCAAACCTTTATCGCAAAACAACTCGCTTCTTATTTGTCTTCGGAATTAAATACCACAATCAGTATTGACAAAGTTGATATTGTATTTTTTGATAGAGCCTCAATAGAAGGATTTACATTGTTGGATCAACAAAATGACACCTTAGTTTGCACACCTGAATTGATGGTGGCGATAGAGGATTTTGACATAGACGAAAACGCGTTTCGACTCAGTGAAATCAAGTTAAATAAAGGAACTGTTAAGATTCGAAAAAACAACGAGGGCATAATGAACTACCAATTTTTAGTTGATTATTTTTCTTCTGACGATCCGTCTACATCTCCGCCATTAAAATTGACAATTTCTAGAATCAATTTGGAATCGATTATTTTTGAATACGATGATTTGTCAGCTAAGCCTATTGACTTTGGTTTGGACTTCAATCATTTAAGATTTAACAACTTAAGTGTTTTGCTTTCAGGTTTTGATTTAAATGAAGATAAAATTTCATTGCAGATAGATAAATTAGTTTGTCAAGAAAAAAGTGGATTTAAATTGAATGAATTTACGTCGCATGTTCAAATTGGACCTAAAGGAATTTCACTTGAAAAACTTTTTATTTCTCTACCGGCATCAAAAGTGTCGGCTCCGCATTTTAGATTGAGTTACAACGACTGGTCTTCCTTTGATTATTTTGAGGATTCAGTGTCCTTTGATGCCAAATTTGATGCCAGTGAAGTCTCATTTTTAGACGTATCGTTTTGGGTTCCATCGCTAGAAGGAATGAATGAAAAATTGAAGTTTAAAGGTGACATTTCTGATTGTGTCTCAAAACTTAAATTAAATAATTTAGATGTTCGCCTTCAAAAAAATACATATTTAAGAGGTGACTTTGTCCTTCCTGATTTTCGTACGGAGGAACTCTCGTCATTTAAGGCAAATGTTTCATCTGCTTTTGTTGATTTTTATGAATTGGATAAAATTCAACTACCTAAAGGAAATGCGAAATTCAATTTCAATGAAATTAAAGTTAAAGTTGGCTTTTTAGACCTTAAAGATATAAGTTGTGAGGGTTCAACCAAACGTATTTTGTTACAAGCAAAGCATGTAAATACGGCTAATGGAAAAATTGCATTGAATGATCAAATTGAAATTTTATCATCAGGCAAGTCATACAAAATATCATCTAATAACGAAATGTCATTGGATTTAACCGCGATTAATTTAGGTGAGTTGGCTGGTGACAATAATTTAGGAAATCTTGACGGTAATTTAACTTTTTCTGAAACTGAAATTTATGAGGATGGATCGTTTACTGTTCAAAACTTTAAAGGAAATATTTCCAATTTGCAACTGCAAGGCTATACCTGTAGAAATATTAGAATAGACGCTCCAAACATTAATGAAAAAGAATTCATTGGAAAGGTTGAAATTTTAGATCCAAATTTAAAATTAGTTCTCAATGGCGATGCTCACTACAAAGGAAAGCAGCATTACAATTTTCAATTAGATATCACGCACGCGGACATAAGCAAATTAGGTTTTGTTTCTGACGATAGTATTAGTTTAGCAGCGAAATTAAATGTTGATGTTTCAGGTCGAGATTTTGAAAATTTAACAGGTTCAATATCTTCTTCAATGTCGCGAGTTACTCAAGGTTTATCAAATTTAGAATTGCCAAAATTTGAGCTTAAAATTAAAAGAGACCGAGGAACGGACGACTTTAATTTCAATAGCGATATAGCCACAGCTTCAATCAAAGGAAAAATTGATTATGAGTCGGTTGCTTCTCAATTTGTTGAGGATATTTCACTTGTCTTTCCTTCATTAGCGTTGAGTAATAAAAAAGCAAAACGAAATAAAGCGAGTGATGTAGAGTTTGATATTAAGTTAGGGAACGCAGAATCAATTTTTGACCTATTTATTCCTGAGTTAACCATTAACAACGGAACAAAGCTGTCTGGTTCTTATCATTCAAAAACAAAGGATATCAAATTGAATTTATCATCTAGTTTAATTGCTTATGACAACATTCTTTTTGATTCTGTTTCGCTAAAACAAGATATTTCTAACGCTGGGATAAGTGGATTCTGCAAAGTAAAAAAATTCGCTTATGATTCAATTGAATTTGATCAGCTTATGTTCGATAATTTAGGTAAAAATGGATTATTAGAATCAAGATTAACGTGGAATTTGAAGGGTAAGGATAATTCCGAACTTGCATGGACCACCATGGTTATCGATCAAAATGATTTGAGATTTACCATCAAACCTTCTTTTTTCTCGGTTGAAAACTATCGTTGGGAAATTACAGAAGAGTCGCAGATTGCGCTCGGGTCAAATAACTTAAGTTTAGATACCCTTAATTTAAGGAGGGGTAAACAGAATGTTATGGTTTTTGGATGTATTTCCAACAACGATTACGATAAGCTTAAAGTTGAAGTTGATAACTTGGATCTTTTTGAAATATCTCAACTTTTTCAGACAGAAACAAAAATAGAAGGAGCCTTCTCTGGTCTAACTACAATCTCAAATCCCTATAAAAATCTCAATGTCGAGAGCGATGCGGTCATCGATAGTTTATACTTAGAAGGAGAAGAGGTAGGTAGAATATATTTAAGTCCAAAATGGCTGGCTTCACAAGATAAGATTGACCTCTCAGGCGCACTCATGTACAAAGGTTCGAAAACCTTCAATTTTGGAGGAAATTATTCGTTACCAACAGAAAAGTTGAATTTGTATCTAAATTTTGATAAGACTGATATTCGTTTTGCGAATGCATTTTTAGATCCCGAGATTGTTTCTGACATAAATGGAAAATTGAATGGGATTGTATATGTCACTGGAAATATTACAGAACCACAACTTGCGGGTAGGTTGAATTTATCCGGTGGTAGTGCATTGATTGGACTCACGGGTGTTCGGTATAAGTTGAACGGTGCAATTGGCGTGAAAAAAGATGTTTTTGAAATTAACTACATTCCTGTTTATGACGAAGAAGGTAATGAAGCTCGTTTGACAGCTTCCATAAACCATACAAATTTCGAAAAGTTCAATTACGATGTGCAATTCGATTTTGAAAGCGACCTGCGAGGAAAGAACAACTATAATCGATTTATGGTGCTAAATACGCAATACAAGGATGGTGAATATTATTTTGGTAAGGCTTATGGAAATGGCACCTTGAATATTTCGGGGTCAGATGATATTGTGGATATTTCTGTCAATGTAGAAACTAGAAAAGGTACTTCAATTAATTTTCCAATGTACGGAGCAGAAGAATATGAAGAAGATGAAGACTTTATAACCTTTGTTAAAAAGGGCGGTACTCAACCAATAAAAGAAGACCTAGATGTTTATTCTGGAGTGAATGTCGATATGAATTTTATTGTTAACAACGATGCTGAAATGAAGCTTATTTTTGACAATAATACGGGGGATCAAATCGAAGCTCGTGGATTTGGTGAATTAAATATGAAGATAGACCCATTCTATAATGTAAGTTTGAATGGAAAGTATGAGATTTCCGAAGGTAGTAAATATAACTTTGCAATGGGAAGTTTTAAACAACCATTTGACATTGTTCCAGGCTCAAATTTGAAATGGAATGGAGATTTATTGGATGCTGAGTTAAACATTGGAACCTCCATTACCATGAAACGTGTTTCCCTCTTGGAGTTGTCTCCTGAAATTACGGATAAAACCTTGGGTTCGCAAGATGTAATTTGTTATCTGAATTTAAATGATAAGTTGTTACATCCGGCGATAAGTTTTAACATAGAAGCGCCAAAAGCATCTGAAACAGGTAAGGCTTTAGTCAGAAAAGTAACCGAAGACAAAGACGAATTAAACAAACAATTTTTCTCCCTACTTCTAGTTAAAAAGTTTCAACCTCTTAAAGGCTCTCCGACAGCGGGAGGTTCTGCAGCTATTGATATGTTGGAGACTCAAATGAACGAAATTCTCGGAAAAATGAGTGACAAGTATAAGTTAAACGTCGATTATGGAAAGGACGAGACCTTGAATGAAACGAGCATTGGTTTTGGAATGAAAACTCAGTTTTTTGATGAAAAATTAATCGTCTCGGGTACGTTTGGTGTGGGTGGACTTTCTTCGTCTACAGGTAGCGGAATTCCCATTGGTGATGTTAATATCGAATATTTGATTAACGAAAGAGGAACATTTCGTGTAAATGCTTTTAACGAGTCTTCTAACAATGCTACAAATGCAAACAGTGCAAACAATACCTCTGGTCTTTACACCCAAGGTATTGGTATTTCATATCATGAAGATTTTCACAATTGGAAAGACTTTATGTTATTTCAATACACATTAGATTTATTTAGAAAAGAAAAGAAATATTGGAAAAAGACTGAAAGCAAACCGAATAAAAAGGTGCCTGTCAATCCAGAAAAAGGAAAACCAAAAGAATTAATTCAGGAAAAAAAGAATTCAATTAAGTAGAAATATATGATTATGAAATAGCCATGCAAACGGTTAGCGCACTTGCGAAGCAAGCAACGAAGTTAAACACTTGTGAAAATATCATGGCGCAGAGCATATGATCGATAAAAAACAAAATATATACATATGAAAAAAGTACTTGTTGCCAATAGGGGTGAAATTGCACGAAGAGTAATAAGAACTCTAAAGAAGATGAACATAAAAAGTGTAGCTGTTTATTCTGATGCAGATAAGGAAGCACCTCACGTATTTGAGGCCGACGAGGCCGTCTACATTGGCAAGAGTCCATCCGCAGAAAGTTATTTAAAGCAAGATGTTATTTTAAATTTTTGTAAAGAGTTAGGTGTGGATGGTATCCATCCTGGGTATGGATTTCTATCTGAAAATGCTTCGTTTGCAAGGAAAGTAAAAGAAGCTGGAATAAAATTAATTGGGCCTTCTCCTGAATCTATGGAAGTGATGGGGGATAAATTAAGTGCCAAACAAGCTGTAAAAGCTTTCAATGTTCCTTTAGTTCCCGGTGTTGACTCTGCCATTTCAGATATTTCCGAGGCAAAGAAAGTGGCGAAAGAGGTGGGTTATCCTATTTTAATTAAGGCCTCTGCAGGTGGTGGAGGAAAAGGAATGAGACTTGTTCACAAAGAGGAAGAATTTGAAGAACAAATGAATATGGCACAAAACGAGGCGAGATCCTCTTTTGGAGACGACGCCGTTTTTATCGAGAAGTTTGTTGAGAAACCTCGTCATATTGAAATTCAAGTTTTTGCAGATCAATTGGGTAATGTGGTTTACTTGTTTGAAAGGGAATGTTCAATTCAACGCAGACACCAAAAGGTAGTTGAGGAAGCACCGAGCGCAGTGCTAACAACAGAATTAAGAAAAAAAATGGGGGAAGCAGCTGTAGCAGTCTGTCGTGCATGTAAATACGAAGGTGCTGGAACTGTAGAATTTTTGATTGACGCTCACATGAATTTTTATTTCTTGGAAATGAACACAAGACTTCAAGTGGAGCATCCGGTTACAGAAGAAATAACAGGTCAGGATCTTGTGGAATGGCAAGTGAGAGTAGCGAGAGGCGAGCGCCTACCTAAACTTCAAGATGAACTAACTATAAATGGTCATGCGGTTGAAGTACGTGTTTATGCAGAAGATACGCTGAATGGTTTTGTTCCGGATATCGGAAAACTTGAGCGCTACAGGATTCCGAGTGGTAAAAATATTCGAGTAGATGATGCCTTTTTGGAAGGAATGGAAATTCCAATTTACTATGATCCCATGATTGCCAAATTAGTTGTTTGGGGAACTACACGTGAAGAAGCAATTGAAAGAACAATTGAGGCTATCGAGAATTATCAAATTTCAGGAGTAAAAACCACCTTAGATTTTGGAAAATTTGTACTGAAGCATGATGCATTCAGAAGTGGTAATTTTGATACTAATTTTATAAACCATTACTTTAAAAATCCGTCAATCGTTAATTCAGCAATGGAGGAAGAAGAAACAGCTCTGCGGCATGCTGTGGATAAAATTTGGAGTGATATTCAAGATAGAAAAGAAGAAGCTTTCAGGTCTCGATCTATTGTGTCATCCTGGAAAAATAGAATGGAATAAAAATTTTAGGGAACTTGACAGAGTAACAATTGAAATAAGTACATTTACAACTCAAAAAAAAAGAGAATGAATTTACATGAGTATCAAGGCAAGGCAATATTAAAAAGCTATGGAGTTGCCATTCAAGAAGGTGTCGTTGTTGACAAAGTAGAAGATGCTGTCGCAGCCGCTGAAAAACTAACGAAAGAAACAGGCACAAGTTGGTATGTGGTAAAAGCACAAATTCATGCTGGAGGTAGAGGAAAAGGAAAAGTAGAGGAAACAGGATCAAATGGTGTTGTACTTGCCAAAGGAATTCATGAAATTGAAGATAAGGTAAAAGGTATTCTTGGTGGTCACTTGGTAACCTTACAAACGAACGGAAAAGGAAAGAAAGTAAACAAAGTTTTGATTGCTCAAGATGTTTATTATCCTGGACCAACAGAAGTTAAAGAGTTTTACATGTCTGTTTTACTAGACAGAGAAAAAGGACGAAATGTAATTGTTTATTCCACTGAAGGAGGAATGGACATTGAACACGTTGCGGAGCATACACCCGAAAAAATTTACAAAGAATTTATTGACCCAAGAGTTGGTCTTCAAGGGTTTCAATCACGAAAAATCGCGTTTAATTTAGGATTATCGGGAGAAGCGTTCAAGCAAATGGTAAAATTTGTTTCTTCCTTGTACAAGGCTTATGAAGGAATTGATGCTTCGATGTTTGAAATAAATCCACTTTTTAAGACGTCAGATGATAAAATCATAGCTGTTGATGCGAAGGTAACCTTGGACGGTAATGGATTATTTAGACATCCAGACTATGCGGCACTTCGTGATATTTCTGAGGAAGATCCAACGGAAGTCGAAGCTGGTGAAGCGGGTTTGAATTTCGTGAAATTAGACGGAAATGTTGGATGTATGGTAAATGGAGCTGGTCTCGCGATGGCAACAATGGACATTATCAAACTTTCCGGAGGTAACCCTGCTAACTTTTTAGATGTGGGAGGTACAGCAAACGCTGAGCGCGTTGAAAAAGCGTTCCACATTATTTTGAAAGATCCTAATGTTAAAGCAATACTTATAAATATTTTCGGAGGAATTGTCCGCTGTGATAGAGTGGCACAAGGTGTTGTGGATGCTTATAAAAATATTGGAAACATACCTGTTCCGATTATTGTCAGATTGCAAGGAACTAATGCAGTAGAAGCGAAAAGATTAATTGATGAATCAGGATTGAATGTGCATTCTGCGGTATTGTTACAGGAAGCAGCAGACAAGGTAAAAGAAGTACTAGCTTAGTATAAATCGTTCACTTCGAATAATTTTATCTTACAAAGGGTACTGTTTTTGCTAACGCAACGACATGATAAGGTCCCTTTTTGTTATTTTTTTTGTTTTAATTGCTTTTTGCTCATTTCAACAAACATCTTTCTATTCTCAGCAATTACGATTTTCACGTTTTCATTCTGTACACAATGAAGTATCTTCTTTACTGAATTCTTCGTTGAAGGAATTCGGCATAGAGAGTTCTGAAGTTCATATCTTATTAGCAGCTTTTAAGGAAGAAGGGAAGTTAGAATGTTACGTGAAAAACAGAACTGATAAGTCATATAAATTATTTAGAACGTATGAGATATGTTCTAAATCTGGAATTCTGGGACCAAAAAATAAACAGGGAGACGAACAAGTTCCTGAAGGTTTTTATTATATCAAAGTATTTAATCCAACAAGTGCATTTTATCTATCGTTGGGGCTTAATTATCCTAATACAGCCGACCGAAGTAGAAGTAAAGCTGCCAATTTAGGAGGTGATATATTTATTCATGGAGATTGCGTCACGATTGGTTGTTTACCAATGGATGATAAAATAAAGGAAATATACTGGTTGGCAGTTAAAGCACACGATAATGGTCAAACTAAAATTCCAGTTTATATTTTTCCTTTTGAAATGTCAGAGGCTAATTTGAAATCACATCTTCTTAATAAAGAATACAGGAATTGGAGTAGTTTTTGGCATACACTAAAAATTGGCTACGATTTATTTCATGACTCAAGAAAAGCTCTGACATTTAAATCTAATGAACTAGGAGATTATCTTTTCTTTAATGAATAATTAGTTCTCTCCCGCATTTGAAGTGACCTTCCGGGCATTGTGTTTTACCATGAAGTCCACATGGTCTGCAGGCTAAGTTTTTCACCTCTATAACCTCGGAATCTTCTGATAAAGGTCCAAATCCAAAACTTGGAACTGTGGAGCAAAACAATGCTGTTACGGGTGTGTTCATTGCGCTTGCGATATGAAGTGGTCCAGAATCATTTACAAAAACACGCTTTGCTTGTGTAAAAAGAGCTGCCGTTTCCATAAGTGATAATTCTCCACACAAATTTACAATTGATGAGGCATCTGTTTTTTTTATAATTGAATCACAAAGTTCAAAATCTGTTGAAGCACCAACGAGGTAAATTGTTGCTTTTTCTTTGTATAGGTTAATAATGTCTAACCATTTTTCGATGGGTGCTGCTTTAGTTTTCCATACCGAGGCAGGAGCAAGGCAAATAAATGAGCTTTTCAAATAGAGATTTGTTTTTTCATAATTTACCTTCATTGGATATAATTTCGGTCTTCGAACAACATCCGAACAAAGAAATTTTAATAACGAAAGATTGCGGTCAACTTCATGTTGACCATTTTCAGTATCATGCGCGAATCGATGCGTGTACATCCATGAAATTGGATTTTTCTTGAATCCTACTATGTGCTTAGCTCCCGAAAATCCTGCAATTATTCCCGATGAAGCATAACGGTGCAAATTAATAACCAAATCGTATTTGTTTTTTCGTATTTCGCGAATGTTAGATAGGAGGGACGTTCGTTTTTTGGATTTATCAAAAACATAAATTTTTTGAAGTTTTGGATGTCCTGTCAAAAGTACTTCATTCCCTTTTTTTAGCATGAAATCAATTTTGCATTCAGGAAAATTAAGATGAAGCGTTTCGATTAAAGGGGTAGCCAAAATTACGTCCCCAATGTAGGCAGTTTGAATGATTAGTGCCTTTTTCATTATCTTAAAAGACTTACCATACCAGTTTTTGTATGAAATTTTCCATTTTGGTCCTCAAATTCGATGCGGTATATATAAATATCGTTTGCGGCATCATTTCCATTCAAAGCTATTTTTCCATCCCAGCCTTGGAGGATATCATGCGTGCTAAAAAACACATCTCCCCATCGGTTTAAAATTTGAAATGAATAATTCGTTTCGGAAACATTCGTGATAACGGGTATGAAAATTGGATTTAAACCGCCCGGAGTAAATGCGTTCGGAATAAAAACCAAAGGTTTGTAATTCAAGCATAAATCATTCGATTGACTTGAATCTTGAAAACCGAAAATATTACCAGTTTTTTCCACGGCAACAATTCTGTAACACATGGCCCCGTTGCTATAATCTGAAATACCAGTAGATTCCACGTTCGAAACTAAACTATCTATTTCGTCTGTATACGAATAGATTTCTTGGTTGTTGTCCAAATTCGTAATTTGAGCGATCGGTCCTTCAGTAAAAATTCCGTTTAAAGATCGATAAATGAGGTAATGCGAAACACCTGCATTGAATCCTTCATACCGATTCCACGAGATAGAATTAATTAAGTCGTATTCATCTGAGCTTCCAGAGACAAAAATTGTTCTGTTTATGTTAGCATAATTGGGTGCTAAACCGCCACAACTATCAATAAATTTAGTTCTGTACTCGAGCGAATATTCGTTAACATTTGCAGTTTCGTCTATAAATGAGGTGAAATTACTCGAAACGGGCACTGTGGCAATAATTTCGAATGCACCGTCAAGAGCACGCCTTCTTTCAAATTGAATAGCTTGAATTCCTACAGAGGCATCTATATAATCTGTTAATATTACGTCATCAACATGAATAGTTGCCAATTTGAAATAATGAAAAGATGGTTGTCCTGGTGATGGAACTACAAAACATGATGGCGACGAAAAAGCACCAATTCCATCATTGAAAAGTGCTTCGACATAAAAACAATAACTTTCACCATTTTCAACAGAAACTGTTGCAGAGGTATCATTTGTCGACAAAACATTTTCCCACGAACCGTTATGTTTTTTCCAAATTCTATATGCTGAAACTGTCCTTCCGACATATGGAGTCCAAGAAAAAGTTGCTGTTTTTTCGCACATTTGAATTTCCCCATCTAGCACCATTGTTTTATTGATGTATGCTTTTGCAGAAGTTTGATAGGTTACTGGAAATGACGAAGTAAAACAGGAATCGAAAGCAGCTACCGAATACGAGAGTGGACCATTGGCTAAATTATCAGGATAGGTATAGCTTGTGTTTTGCCAACCCCAAACAGTATCTAGCTCAAAAAGAAATCCGTTACTGTCAAATGTATAAACGACATAACCATATGTATCTTCCTGACCGTTTTGATTCCAAGTAATCAAGACATTCCCATTTTGAGAAGTGTCAGCACCTGCACCTAAAATAACAGGTATATCCGGTGTAATCATGTCTTCGAATGTATCATAGGCATAGTTTGAATTATAAGAACACGGAGAATTTGGTAAAACTAAGTGGTAGCCTATAAGGTCTGAACAAATATCTATTGTGTCTTTGTATTGTAAAGTGGAATACGGAACACTGTCAATTAATTCGAAAGTATTGGTTGGATATTCACGGTAAATATGTACGAAATTATTCATATTTGGTCCTTGTGGATTAATTGGAGTATTCCACTGAAGAACGGCCGTTCCATTACCTGGATTTGTCAATACTAAATGAATATTTTTTAGTGTATCGGAATATTTTACGATGTTTCCATTACATCCAGACTGTACTCCTATATAAAAATCATGTGCAGCGTTGACTGCCGGTATAGTGTAAGAAGTTGTAGAAATATCAGGAATTGTAATGTCCAAACCTTGCAGAGACCTTAAGCGATAGGAAACAAATGAGTTGGTGGGATTATTGGAAGAATTCCAATTAATCGTAAGGTCTCCATTTGGAGCTGTTTGGATGCAGGTAATTGAAGTAGGAGGGAGCACTCCAGGATTTACTACCTTAATGGTAACTGTTGCATAGCTTACTTTGGGAACCTGACAAAAATCATCTTGAACACGAAATACAAAGTTGTAAGGAACTACATCTGCTACAATACCATATTGATTAACCAAATGATTACAGTCTGTTTGCCAAATAAAATTGGCTGTTACGTTTTGTGGTGAAACGATGGGTAAGGTTGAGTTTAACTGCGCACATGGTTCAATATCACAGCCAGTATTTGTATTAAAACCGTTACCGAACATCGGTCCGCTTGCAATTAAGGTAAGACTTTGTGGAGTTCCGTTTTGTAGTAAATCTGTATCTACTGCGTTCAAACTAAAATTTACAACATTACCTGCAATAACCGTAGTCTCGTAGGATCCTCCTGCAAATGGAGGATTGATTATCGGGGCATTATTTGCTTGCGTACAACCGTTAACAATCAGCTGCATTTCACGTTCTACCTCAGAAATTAAAACTCCAGATCGAAATGATTTCACACTAATTTTCACCACATAAGTACCAGTTGTATAACTTGTAAACGACAATTCACCATTGTTAGAATCAACGGTAGCTCCGATATTTAATGGGTTTATTGTATTACTTGGTGTTGGATTTGTGTATGAAAATCCAGTTTCAAAAGGAACAGGAATAGGAGCGGTCGGAGGATTATAGGCAGTTGCTCCGGGGAAATAATTGTAAGGTATGCCGAATGAAAAGGATAATGAATCTAAATCTGGATCTACCGCATTCATGTTGTAGATATAAGGAGAACCTGCGCAACTTACAAAATTTGGTTCTTGTAGGAAACGGGGAGAAGAATCGCTACATCCTGATCCGTCAAATCCAGGAATGGCATACATTTTAGCTGCTATCGTAATTCCGTAGGATGAGGGAGATACCATGTTTGTTATGGCACCACTTCTTGAAAAATTTTCATAGGTAAATATCCAACCTTGAACAGGGGGGATTCCATTCATGGTAATTGGTAAACTGCGATAGGATATTTTTTCAATTGCGCCAATTCCATTTCCTCCGGCACTTCCTGATCCGCAATCGAAGGGAGAAGGTCCACCAGTAACTTGAGTACAAAGGGGAGAGATGTCAATTCTTGAGATAAAAGGTAAATTGATTGAAGAAATGCTAGGATGATTCCAAACTTTAATATTCTCAGAAATCATGTTGATTTCAGCTCCATTGCAATCTCTGTAAAAAATAAGATCAAAAACAAACGTATTTCCACCAATGCAAGTGTAGGTAATTTCACCCCCCATCACGTGACTTGCGCGCAATTCGGAGAGCGAAATAAATAGAATAATAACAATTAAAATTCTTCTTACCATTAGTTTAGTAACGCATCATAATACGTAGTATTATAACGGAAGAATAAAAATTAAGTTGCTATCCCACTGTAACTACGGTAAGATCCTCCCAGTTAAGATGTTTTATTGCCAGTTGCTGTAGCTCTTTCGAAGTGATATTTTTTAATTTTTCGAGGTATTTTAAGTAGTAATCCAATTCTAAATCGAAGAGGTTTACGCCAGTAAATAAATCGAATTGCGCATAAGGTCCATCTGCAGCTTTTAAAGCTTGACCTAACAGGTAATTTTTTACAAGATCTAGTTCTTTTTTGGGAATTAGTATGCTCTGTAAAATACGTATTTCCTTTTCAATTTCTTTAATGGCGAGTTCTCGTTGATCAACACCAACCTCGGTAGCAATGATGAATACACCGGTATCTTTAAGTTCTTGAATCATGCAGCCGATGCCGTAAGTGTAACCTTTGTCTTCCCTTATGTTTTTCATTAACCTACTTCCAAAATAATCGCCTAAAATGGTGCACAAAATTGAAAAACCAATAAAATCTGGATGATGTTTATTCATGCAAATTTTACCTATTCGAATGGCGGATTGAAGAGCATTTTTTCTTGGTATGTGAAGTCTATTTTTTTTATTATCGAATTTGTTATGAATCGATTTTCTCCGAATGGAACAGAAAGGTTTAACGCTAGACAAAATTTGGTTAAATTGCGATTCATTTATTGCGCTGATTACATGAATTCTAGACAATCCTTGTAGGAAATTAGAAGAAAAGAAGTGGTTAATTTTTTCACTTGAAATCTTATTGAAATCTTGCATTTTAGTTAATCTGCTCAATCTTGTACCATCGAAAACGAGTCGTTGAAAGTTCCGTTGTGCGAGCACACCAACACGTTGAAGATTAATCGCAAATTTTTGTTTTTTTTCTTCTAAAACTAGCTTCAATTCTCTTTCTAGACAACCCATATTCGTTATTGCCTCAACAAAAGTTGCAAGTACGTTTTCTAGATTTTCCCTTAAGGCATATAAATGAACAATGCAATGAAAATGTGTTACTTCAACGTCAAAATAAGCACCGTAATAATCAAATTTTTCATGAATTTTTTGTGAGGAAAGCTTTTCATTTCCTGTTAGAAGCATAGCGGCAGTGATGGAAGCAATAACAGGTTGAGTATAAACGCTCCCCGCATCGAAGTATAAGTCAATTCTCGAAGTTTCATTAGGAACATTTTTGAGCAAAAAAGCATTACAAAATTTACTCAATTTTATCACCTTTGGGGATTCAAATTTTATGTGATAGTTCTCACTTATCTTAGGGGGGATTTTCCGATCTTTTACGTGCGCTAAAACACTATTTTTCACTAACATTGTCGTAAGATTTGTTTATTCTCAATAGGGAACAATTTGTCTTCTTTAAACATTTTTTTGCAAAGGAAAGAATATGTTTGATTTGAATTTGGTCGTAAATTCCGAATTCCTCGTTAATTCCGTTTGCATCCCCAAGTAGTTCAAAATAGCTCAAGTTCATTGCTCTATTCAATAAACTCTGTTCTTGAAATGCTTTTGACGTTTTTAATTTATTTTTTACAGATATCAATTCGTTTTTAGTTATTCCAATTTCGAGAAATTCCGATACTGTTGACCAAAAATTGCGTTCAAATTTTTCAAAAGATGTTCCATCTGAAAGTTTACCAGATATTACAAATAATCCGGCATCCATTGATCCGAGAATATAACATGAAATTTCATTTACCAATTGTAGCTCTTGCTGCAGTCTTATATACAGTAAAGATGATTTTTCTCTACCGAGAATATCGCTAAGAATGTCGGCTAAATAATAATCTGGATTTTTACGTTCAGGCATTTTAAACGCAAAATAAAAAGCATTCGCAGGAACATTACGTGTTATAGTTTTTTCTCTGAAAACTGTTTGTTTTGGCTCCGCTTTGAGAATTCTAGGTGTTTTTTTTCCTGAAGGAATGGATCCAAACCAATACGTAACCTTTTCTTTTATTTCTTCTAGACTAAAATTTCCGGAAATGCATAAAATAGCATTCGAAGGGCAATAATGAGCTTTAAAAAAAGCTTTAACATCATTCATAGTTGCATGTTCAATATGCTCAATGTTTTTCCCTATGGTTGCCCATTTGTATGGGTGTACAGTATACGCTAATGGTCGAAGTTCTAGCCAAACATCTCCATATGGTTGGTTCAAATATCTTTGTTTAAACTCTTCAATGACCACACTTCTTTGTACCTCTAAACTTTTGGGAGTGAAAGCTAAAGATAACATTCTGTCACTTTCAAGCCATAATGCTGTATCAATGTTTTGGGCGGGTAAGACATCGTAATAATTCGTAATATCATTGCTTGTAAAGGCATTATTTTCACCTCCAGCTTTTTGCAATTCTGTATCAAAATCCGAAATATTAACAGAACCGCCAAACATTAGGTGTTCAAAAAGATGAGCGAAACCAGTTTTTGTTTCTTCTTCATCTCTTGCTCCCACGTCGTAAAGTACATTAACAACCGCCATCGGAGTAGTTAAATCCGGGTGAAAAATAACTTTTAGCCCATTCGGTAATTCGAATCGTTCAAACTGAATCATACAAAGGTAAATTTAGCGCTATTTTGTTCTCGCCGTGCGATTTCAAATTCATGAAGGATTTCTCGAAGAACGTCTGCAGCAGGTTTTATTTCATTTATTAAACTGGAAACTTGTCCAATCTCAAGTTCACCATCAACAAGATTTCCTTCAAACATTCCTTTTTTTGCTCTACCTCGACCTAATAATTCTTGTAATTCATTGATGGAAGCATCATTTTTGTATGCCTCTTGAACTTTTTCAAAAAACTCATTTTTCAAAAGTCGAACTGGTGTTAGTTCTTTGAGTGTTAAAAGGGTATCGCCTTCAGTAGATTTTACCACAAAGTCTTTGAAATTTTGATGTGCACTAGATTCCGGAGTAGCCACAAAACGACTGCCAATTTGAACGCCGTCTGCTCCCAAATTCATGGCGGCAAGCATTCCACGACCCGTACCGATTCCACCGGCAGCAATTAAAGGTATAGCGATTTCCTTTGCTACTTTAGGAATCAAACACATGGTTGTAGTTTCGTCTCTACCGTTATGACCTCCAGCTTCAAAACCCTCTGCCACAACAGCATCTACCCCCGCTTCTTGTGCCTTTAACGCAAATTTTAGGCTCGAAACAACATGTACAACTGTAATACCTTCTTTTTTTAGCATTGATGTCCACGTTTTTGGGTTTCCGGCTGATGTAAAAACAATAGGAACTTTATATTTGATTATCGTTTCAATGTGCTTGTCGATATCTGGGTAAAGCATCGGTAGGTTTACTGCAAAAGGTTTATTTGTAGCATTTTTGCACTTTACTATGTGTTCTTCCAAAATATTTGGATACATAGATCCAGAACCAATTATTCCCAACCCTCCTGCATTTGAAACTGCAGAAGCCAGCTCCCAACCTGAACACCAAATCATTCCGGCTTGGATTATTGGAAATTCAATTTTAAATAATTCGCAGATTCTATTTTTTTTCAAAACTCATGATTTTTAAAAACATACTATTGAATCTCAACACATTCTATCCGTTTTTATTAACTAAATGTTATGACATTGAGTTGAAATTACCTATATTAGACCCAAATTTATAAAAATGAATTTTAAGTCTCTCCTAACTTTGGTATTATTGTTTTTTACCTTATCGTATTTTGCGCAAAATTCCCAAAAACATTCTGCCCAAAAACATTCTAATCCAAATAAGATGTTGTTGGAAAATAATGGCCAATGGCCAGAAGGCGTTCTATTCAGATCAAATATGAATGGAGGTAAAGTATGGATACAACAACATAAGTTGATATACCATCTGCAAGATTATTCGGCAATGCACAAGGCGCATGCTATGAAAACTCCGGATTTTACAAGCGATGAAATTAAAGAAACACTTGTTCACTTGAATTTTGTAGGTTCCAATAAAGTTTATAGTTTGGAAAAGAAAGGGAAAACAAAAGAATATTACAACTTTTTCAAAGGAAAAGACCCTTCTAAATGGGCCTCAGATGTACATGGTTATCAGGAGGTTGTCTTGCAGGATTTTTACACTAATATCGATTTAAGGTATCTAGGTGGGGGTGATGAAATGAAATATGAATTTATAGTCAGTCCAAAATCCGACCCAGCAATAATTAAATTGTCATATGCAGGTCAGAAAAAATTGACTATCGATAGTAAAGGAAATTTAATTGTTTCAACTGATCTTGGGCAAGTTATTGAGCATAAGCCTATTGCATATCAAATAATCAATGGAAAGAAAATTGAGGTGACGTGTGATTTCAAACTACAAGGTGATCAGGTACAATTTCAATTAGGAGATTATAATAAAAAGGTGGAATTAATTATCGATCCTACGTTAATTTTCGCAACGTATGATGGAGCAAATTCTGATAATTTTGGAATGACTGCTACTTATGGAAACGATGGAAGCGCTTATTCTGGTGGAACAGTTTATGGAAATGATTACCCAAATCCAGACCCACTGGCGTATGACATTAATTCAAATTTCACAGTATTGAATGGTTCATATGGTGTTACAGATGTCTTCATTTCAAAATATTCGGCAGATGGAACCCAAATGATTTGGGGAACTTTTATAGGAGGAGGTAATAATAACCAAGGAACTGAGACTGTACACAGTATGATTTGTGATGCTCAAGATAATTTATATTTCTTTGGAGCAACATCGAGTAATGATTTCCCCACAACTCCAGGTGCATTTGATGTGACATTTAACGGCGGAAATACAACCTACAATACAAATTTCTACTACAACGGAGTATATTTCCAAAATTTAGGGACTGATATTTATGTGGCTAAACTTAGTTCAAATGGACATACATTGATGGGATCAACATTTGTAGGTGGAAATGGTAACGATGGAGTCAATTATGAACAAGCAAATTTAACGTACAGTACAACTGCCTCTTACACTGGTCTCAACTCTAATTACGGAGATCAATCGCGAGGTGAAATTATGTTAGACGCGAACAATAATATTTTGGTGGCTTCCTGCACTAGGTCAACCAACTTTCCTACAGTAACTCCTATTCAAGCAGCATTTGGTGGTGTACAAGATGGAGTAATATTTAAATTAAACGCAAACTTTTCTAACCTTTTGTTTTCTTCTTATTATGGTGGAACATCAAGAGACGCTTGTTATTCAGTAAAGGTAGATGGTAATCAAAATGTTATTTTTGCCGGAGGAACCCAGTCAAATAATTTAACAGGAATCTCTGGAACTTGGCAAACAACCTTTGGAGGTGGAACTGCAGATGGATTTGTAGTGAAATTACCTTCAGCTGGAAACTCAATTCTAGCGGCAACATATGCAGGAAAAGGAGGCTATGATCAGATTTTCTTTGTTGAACTTGATCGTAACGACAATATTTATGTTCTAGGTCAAAGTGTTGGCTCTGCAGGTAATGGATACATGCCTGTCACAAATGCGGCATATTTCAATGGGAACAGCAGTAACTTTATAGTTAAGTTTAACACTACGTTGAGCACAGTGCTCAATTCAACAAGGTTTGGTAATAATTCAACTGCGATTCACATGTCGCCTGCTGCCTTTCTGGTTGACAATTGTGGTAATATTTACGTTTCAGGTTGGGGAGCAAATATTCTTCAATCCACACCCCTTTCAGGTATGCCAATAACTTCGGATGCGTTTCAAGCAACGCCTCCGAATGGTTTTGACTTCTATCTTTTTGTTTTGAAAGGCAATTTCAATACACTATTGTATGGCTCTTATATTGGTGGTAACCAAGCTCAAGAACATGTTGATGGAGGAACTTCTCGTTTTGATAAAAATGGAGTAGTATATCAATCTGTATGTGGAGGTTGCGGAGGTTTTTCAGACTTTCCTACATCTCCAGGTGCTTGGTCGGCAACTAACGAAAGTTCTAACTGTAATAATATCATATACAAGTTTAGTACCGGTCTAATTCCTGTTGCGGATTTTATCCCGGATCAGACTGCGGGATGTGCGGATTTCACTGTTCAATTTCAGAACTTCTCCACAGATGATGATACCTATCTTTGGGATTTTGGAAATGGAAATCTCGATTCAACAACCTTTGAACCATCTATTACTTACACCGCGCCAGGAAATTATACCGTGAATTTATACGTTACGGATAGCGTCTGTTTGTTAACTGATACAGCAGAAATCAACATAACGGTTTATCCCGCAATAATCTTAAATGCTGATTCAACCATTAATTTATGTTCGACAAATCCAATTACATTAACAGCTGATTCGGATGGAACCGCTGATTATTTTATTTGGTCTACCTCATCAACTTTCTCACCTGCCTTGAACGCTCCAACGGATTCAACCATTTCAATTTCAACTGCAGGAACATATTACATCCAAGCAGGAAATCCGCAATGTTCTAAAATAGATACCGTTGTAGTTACCTATCAGCCACCACCAACCATTTCACTTTCTGTTACCGGAAATGCCGGTTGTGCGCCATTTACAAGTTCTTTTCAAGCTACAACAGCGAATTCAGACTCCTTGGTTTGGAATTTTGGGGGTCTATCCACAGTAACAACCTCCTCAACTGTTACTTCTCAAAACTTTAATTTCACAAATCCAGGTAATTATACGGTTTCGGTTACGGCGTTAAATGAGTGTCCAAATTCAGTGAATTCATCGGTCAATATTAATATTGTTGAGCCTATTAATATTACAACACTGACTCCAATTTTCATCTGTAACAATGATCCATACACGATGACAGCCACAATTACCGGTCAACCGTCAAATGTAGTATGGTCTGATTTGCCAGATTATAGCAATCAACTAAATAGTGGACCGTCAGATTACGATATTGTGGTAACAACGTCAGGGACATATTATATTCAAGCAACAAATGGCTTGTGTTCCGATACGGCAAGTGCTACAATCACATTTAATAGTCCGTCTCAAGCTAGTTTCACGCCTAATCAACCATTGGGTTGTGGTCCATTAACTGTTACATTTGATAATGCATCAGTTCAAACGCAGTCTTTTTTATGGGATTTTGGAAATGGGCAAGTTGATTCTGTAAATTTCGAACCATCAGTTACGTATACGAACCCAGGGCAATATGAAGTATCCCTCTCAATATTTGATCCAACTTGCCCTGCAGCTGATACAGCCATTTTCACAATCACAGTTTTGCCGCAAGAGGTAGTTGATTTGAGCGATACGGTTTCATTGTGTAGTATTATTCCCGTGACTTTTGACCCAAATACATCGTCAACCTCAACATCGTTTGTATGGTCACTTACTTCAACATTCACTGATACCTTGAATACAAATACAGCTGTTGATACGTTGATGCTTCAAGCTCCACAAGCGGGTTACTATTATTTAAATGTATCTAATGGTTTTTGTTCAACTCAAGATAGTGTTTTTGTAAATTTTATAAGCATAGAAATCGATATGTTGGCTGAGGATTCAATATGTTCTGGTGAAAATGGAACAGTATCAGTACTAAATTTACAACCAAGTGTCAACCTTTCTTACAATTGGTCTCCCTCATCGATAATCGTTACAAATCAAGGGAGTTCAGTTGAGATAAGTCCGACGTTTTCTCAATATATGTATGTTACTGCGAGTGGTAATGGTTGTCTAGTTGAGGATTCAATATTCATAAATGTTTCTTCAATAGATCCTGCAACAGTTATTGCATCTGCATCTGATTATGTTGTGGCACCTGGCACTGTTGTAACGTTATTTGGTGAACCTTCAGGCTTATCGTCCTACTTGTGGACCCCGAGTGACTTGGTTATATCGCCTACTTCTCAACAAACGGACGCCACTATTAACGAAGATATTATCTTCACGTTAACGGTTTCTGATGGTATTTGTTCCAGACAAGATACAGTTGAAATTAAAGTCTATGAAATAATTTGCGAAGACCCTTATGTTTTCATTCCTAATGCTTTTTCCCCTAATGGAGATAATGAGAATGATGTACTTTATGTTCGTGGAATTTGGATCGAGAAAATGATTTTCCGAATTTTTGATCGTTGGGGAGAATTAGTATTTGAATCCACTGACGTAGCGAATGGATGGGATGGATCATTCAGAGGTAAAATGTTGGATCCTGATGTTTATGACTTTTATTTGGATGTCACGTGTGTTGGTGGATTAAAGTCAATTACGAAAGGAAATGTAACGTTAATGAAATAGCAATGAAAAAAGTAATCACCCCGAAATCAGAGAAATTTTTAGAAACTTATCTTAATAATCCAAGTCCGACGGGATTTGAATCAGGTGGTCAAAAGTTGTGGCTCGAGTACATTAAACCATATATTGACGACTATTTTGTAGATAATTACGGTTCTGTTGCTGGAATTGTAAATCCAGGTAAAGAGTATCGAGTAGTGATTGAAGCACATGCCGATGAGATTTCATGGTTTGTACATTACATAACAAAAGATGGGTTCATTTATTTAAGACGAAACGGTGGTTCTGATCACATGATTGCTCCTTCGAAAAGAGTTCTAATTCATACCGAAAAAGGCCCCGTTAAAGCTGTATTTGGTTGGCCTGCAATTCATATGCGTCATACAAAGGAAGAAACGCCAAGTATGAAAAATATATTCTTGGATTGCGGATGTTCTTCAAAAGAAGAGGTGGAAAAGTTAGGAATACATGTTGGATGTGTAGCTACATTTGAGGATGAATTCTTGATTTTAAATAAAAACAAATATGTTGGACGTGCGCTAGATAACCGCGTTGGAGGTTTTATGATTGCCGAAGTGGCACGTCTTCTAAAGGAAAGTAAAACTGAATTGCCATTTTCTTTATACATTGTAAATGCTGTACAAGAAGAAATTGGTTTGCGTGGTGCTGAAATGATTGCTCATCGAATAAAACCCGATGTTGCGTTAATTACAGATGTATGCCATGATACGGCAACTCCAATGGTTGATAAAATTGAAAATGGAGATCAACAATCCGGAAAAGGTCCTGTACTAACCTACGGTCCTGCAGTTCAAAATAATTTTCTTAAACAAATCATTAAAGCTGCAGATAAAAACAAAATTCCTTTTCAACGCGCAGCTGTATCGCGATCTACTGGCACCGACACGGATGCTTTCGCTTATTCAAATGAAGGTGTAACGAGTGCGTTAATTTCATTGCCTCTTCGTTATATGCATACAACAGTTGAAATGGTTCAAAAAGACGATGTTGAAAATTGTATTCGTTTGATTTTCGAAACCTTGAAAACGATAAAAGCAGGACAGGATTTTAGGTATTTGAAGTAAAAATGAGATTTTATTTTTATCTCATTCTTGCGTTATTATTTTCCTCTTGTAGAAAGGAAAAGACACCGTTTGAAAGTGAAAAATTTGAAATTCAAATAATTTCTGTTGATAGCACAAAGCGGATTTGTTCTATTGACAATTTGGTATTACATCCTTCTGGTTGTGGAAATGTGCCAAGTCCTTCCGATTCTTTGGATGTAGACTCTTTGGATTTAGATGGAAACGGATTAATTGATTCATATATTTATGCGAAATCTTGGTACAATTTCATAAGTGCGAGCTATCCATGTGCAAATTTTAACCGTTCAATAGTGATTTCTGGAACAAACACGGAAATTCAATTTTCCAAAATTCAACCTTATAATCAAGTTAAATTATTTGAAGAGTCGGCATTGGTTGATTTATCAAGTACTTGGGATTATAGTGTAGTTTTATCATTATCCGTTCAGCAAGCTCCTTTCTCTTGTAATTTTGATGGGACTCATTACATAGGTTATAGAATGAAAAATATACAAGGTTACTCATATGGCTGGATAAAAGTAAGGTCAGAATCATTTGGAGTAAGATTAATTGATGCTGCTTTGAATAAAACCATAGATATGGGAATTCCCGCAGGAAGAAAAATCAATTAATCACTTTAGGATAATTGAAATGGAATCAGGAAGTGTAATCACATCGCCAGCAATTAACTTTGCTCTTCGACGAGTTTCAATCTGACCGTTGCGAATCACTTCACCTGAATCTACAATGTGTTTCGCGTGACCTCCTGTTTCAGCAATACCAAGCGCTTTGAGAAGCGCCATCAATTCGATGTAATCTCCTTCGATTTTAAACTCCTCCACTTATTTACCTTTAAGTTCCATTGCTTTTAACGTATTCATCATTAACGAAGCAATCGTCATGGGTCCAACACCACCTGGAACGGGAGAAATATAACTTGTTTTAGGTGCAACATCTTCAAAATTCACATCACCAGCTAAACGCCAACCTTTTATTTTTGTAGCATCATCAATTCGAGTTGTACCAACATCGATTACTACCGCTCCATCCTTTACCATATCTGAAGTAACGAATCCCGGTTGACCAATTGCAGCAATTAAAATATCTGCATTTCTACAAATTTCAGCAAGATTTTGTGTTCTAGAATGGGTCAATGTGACTGTACAATTTCCTGGTGATTTATTTCTACCTAATAACAGAGAAAGTGGGGTTCCTACAATGTTACTTCTTCCAATGATAACACAATTTTTTCCTTCAGTTTTAATATTGTTTCGTTCCATTAATTCCATGATTCCTGCAGGAGTTGCGCAAATAAACCCGGGAATATCAAGTAACATATTACCTAAATTCATAGGATGAAAACCATCTACATCTTTTTTAGGATCGATAGCCAAGGTAACTTTTTGTTCGTCAATGTGCGCTGGCAAAGGCAACTGAACAATAAATCCATCAATACTTTTGTCTTCATTTAAAGCTTGAACTTTTGCTATTAAGATATCTTCGGGAACAGAATCGTCATAACGAATTAATGTACTTTCAAAACCAATTTCTTCGCATGCTTTCACTTTTGCATTCACATAAGTTACGGAGCCACCATCGTTACCAACCAAAATAGCAGCAAGATGCGGTATTTTTTTTCCTTGTAACTTTCTTTCTTTTACCGCTTCAGAAAGTTCGAGTCTTATTTGTGCCGCAGTTGCTTTTCCATCTAATAGTTGCATACGAATTCTTTTGACAAAGATAACAATGTCGGTTAGCATTTCATGCAATTCATCGTATCTTTGTTAAAATGGCGCTATAATTTGGTTAGGTGTTTCAAACATAACAGAACCAATTCGTATGAAATAAGCAAAAAGAGATTTTCCATAAAACACGGATGAATAAATCTCATTTGCGATTCACTACGTGGCTGCTAAAGCGGTCCATATGACCGATAGAAAAAAAATAAATATATATGAATAAATTAGTCTACATTTTCTTAGTTGTTTTTTCAAGTAATGGTTTGTTTTCTCAAACGGAAATAACTGGTTCAGAGCTAAATTTAGATGGATTTTTCTCTGCAGGCACACTAGGCTCTTCTTTTGGTATTGGTCCCAAATTGGGTGTGGAATTGAACGAAACTTTTTATGTCGGACCCTCCTTTAGAATTCAACGAGCTAGTTCAAATAACTTAGGTAATACATTTACACAAACTATATATGGAGGTGGAGTTTTTGCACACGCAAGAATGAAAACCGAAGGGAAGGCAACAATTTTCGGTGGGGCAGAATTCGAATATTTGTTATCTCCTTACAATTATTTAACTTTTCAAACCTTAACAACGAATCGTTGGGCACCAACATTTTTTATTTGTGGAGGTTTTAATTTAAAGCTATCTAAATATTTTAGTTTGAATGCAGGAATCTATTATGATTTAATAAATGCTACCAATAGTCCTTTTAGAGTCGGTTATGCTTTCAAAATTAAAAATGAACAAGGTCAAATCGTTAGAATTTTACCAATGATTTATCGTGTTTCTATTTGTATACCGCTGTACAAGGCAAAATAATATAAGTAAGGATGAAAATTGGAATGGTGTTATACCCGACATTCGGCGGGAGTGGTGTAGTAGGAACAGAGTTAGGTAAGGCGCTTGCAGCTAAAGGTCATGAAGTTCATTTTATTACTTATTCCCAACCAGTGCGATTAGGAAGTTTTAGAGAAAATATTTTTTATCACGAGGTAGTTGTTACTGATTATCCTTTGTTTGATTTTCAACCCTATGAGACAGAGTTGACGAGTAAAATGGTCGACGTGGTTAAATATGAAAAATTAGATGTACTTCATGTTCACTACGCTATCCCTCACGCTTCAGCAGCTTTTTTAGCAAAGCAAATATTGAAGTCACAAGGAATTCATATTCCAGTTGTCACGACACTTCATGGGACAGATATTACCTTAGTTGGAAGAGATCCTTCTTTTGAACCGGTTATCACATTTTGCATTAACGAATCCGATGCTGTAACCGCTGTTTCAAATAGTTTGAAAGCATCTACTTATGAGCATTTTAATATTACAAGACAAATAGATGTTATACCAAATTTTATCGTAGTGGATGAGGATAATGCGGGGTTTTCAGAGCAAATGCGTCGTAAGTATGCGTGTGATGGGGAAAAAATAATTTGTCATATATCTAATTTTAGAAAAGTAAAGAGAATAGAGGACGTGGTGAAAGTTTTTGCACTAATTGCCGCTCAGACTCCTGCTAAATTAATATTAATTGGAGATGGTCCCGATCGTTATCATGCTGAAAGGTTGTCAAGAGAATTGGGTATTAATGAAAAGGTGATTTTCTTAGGTAAACTGAGAGATACGGCTCATGTGCTTTCATTTTCAGACTTGTTTTTGCTGCCTTCAGAAACCGAGAGTTTCGGACTTGCGGCTTTGGAAGCGATGGCAATGGGTGTTCCCGTAATTTCTTCTAATACTGGTGGTATTCCAGAAGTAAACGAACATGGATATTCTGGATTTTTATCTGAGGTTGGGGATGTTCAGGATATGGCAAAAAATGCTGTTGATTTATTAACTAGTGGAAAATTAGAGACATATAAAATTCAAGCGAAAAACAAAGCAAAGGAATTTACAATTGAGTTAATTCTTCCAATGTATGAAGAAATATACGAGAAATTGGTGATGAACTCCAAAGGATAATTTGTCAATTTTCACTATATTTAAAATCTATAATTAGTTAAGTTTTGTATGAAAATAGGAGTCCTTCTTTCCGGATGCGGTGTGTATGATGGTGCAGAAATACACGAATCTGTTTTAAGTCTTCTCGCAATAGATGAAATTGGTGCCGAAGCTGTATGTATTTCTATAAACGCAACTCAACATCATGTGATTAATCATTTTTCGGGTGAAGAAATGAATGAGCAACGAAATATGTTGATTGAATCAGCGAGAATCTCCAGAGGTGATATACGTGACATTCAAGAAGTTAGTCCAGTTGATTTGGATGCACTTGTAATTCCTGGAGGATTTGGGAGTGCAAAGAACTTTACAAATTGGGCGTTTTCAGGACCAAATGGAAATATTCGCGATGATGTGAAATTACTTTTAGTCAATTTAATTAATGTAGGTAAACCACTACTGGTTTTATGTGTGAGTCCAGTGGTAGTGGCAAAAGCACTCGAAGGATCTGGAATTACTGTAAATCTTACAATAGGGAGTAAAAAGGATTCATCACCATATTCTATTGTAGATTTTCAAAATGGAATTGAAAGTATAGGGGCATCTACAGAAGACAAGGGAATTAACGAGATTCTCATTGACCACACGAATCGGATAATAACGGCACCATGTTATATGATGGACGCTTCAATATCGCAGGTTAGGTCGAATATAAAAATGGCAATGGAGGCTTTGAAGGATCTTTGTCATGGCTAATCAAAATAAGATAGAACAATGGTTTGAAAGCCGAAAATCTCGTAAAAAGGATTTAAAGGCAAATCATCTTTGGAAAGGAGTATGTTCGGGAGATCGCTTTGAATTAAGCAAAGCAATTACGCTGATTGAAAGTGCCAATCATCAGGATCGTGTAGAAGCGTCAAAATTGTTAAAAAAATGTATTTCGAGTAAAAAATCAAGTTGGCGCATCGGTATCACGGGAGTTCCAGGGGTTGGAAAAAGCACGTTTATTGAATCTTTCGGAAAGATAATACTCGAAAAAGGACTTAAATTGGCTGTTTTAGCAATTGATCCGAGTTCTTCTATTTCTGGGGGAAGTATTTTGGGTGATAAAACTAGAATGGACTGGCTCTCTAACCAAGAAAACGTATTTATAAGGCCTACGCCAAGTGGATTGAACCTTGGAGGTGTAGCGAAACATACAAGAGAATCAATACTTCTTTGTGAAGCTGCAGGTTATGATGTTATTTTAATTGAAACGGTAGGCGTTGGGCAATCGGAAACCTTGGTGCACTCGATGGTTGATTTCTTTTTGTTGCTAATGTTGGCAGGAGCGGGAGATGATTTGCAAGGAATTAAACGTGGAATAATGGAAATGGCCGATGCATTGGTAATCACAAAAGCAGATGGTGAAAACTTGACGAAAGCAAAATTAGCGAGAACCCAATATGCTTCTGCACTTCATCTATTTCCTCCAAAAGAAAACGAATGGATTGTGCCAGCCTTAGTAACGAGTAGTATTGAAAATAATGGCCTAGAGGAAGTCTGGAAAAATATAAGTAACTTTTTCACAAAATACCAAGCTGAAGGATGGATTCAACTAAATCGCAGTCGTCAAGAGTTGCTCATAATGAATCAACATGTCAGTGAATTATGGTTTACTAAAATGGAAAATGATAAGAAATATAAAGTAGAGCTTGAACGATTAACACAACTTGTAATTTCTGGTAAATTGAACGGTTATATGGCGGCAGAAGAATTAGTGAAGTCCTTAATTGCTAATCCGTCTTGATTAATTTTTCAATGTGTACAACTTCTCCCTCTTTTACTAATTGAATTATGTAAAGAGCGGAACGAACCTGAGATAAATCAATATTGGTTTCCAACGAATCCGATGCTATATCTCCTCTTTTTATTGCCCTGCCTTCAAGGTCATACACAACATAACCACAACCCTTGGCGAGCGTTTTATTGTCATGAACTAATATAAAGTTCCCATTGGACGGATTTGGGTAAACATTAAAATGAATTTCGGGTCCATCCGGAGGAGGAGGTAATTTTTCAAAAACGGCTGTAAAGGTTGTATTTGTGATAGATACATTTGTTTTTATTGAGTCTACCAAGGTGTCAGATACAAAAACTGAAGGTAGCCAATGCGAAAATTTATACCCGGGCTTGGCAATAGCTTTCATATCAAGAGGAACACCATCGAAATATATTCCGGACCACGGATAATCTTGAGGTGTAATGGTATTTAATTTTATAGAGCCAGCACTATCTGGTTGAATGGCTAAATTAACAGTAACCTTTTTCTCAAGATTAAACTCTTGAACAAGTTGATTTCTAATCACATTGTTTCTACAGGCTAATTCTGAACGAAATGTCTGGTGGTTGTTATTAAAATTTTGTAATTGCCCAAGAATATTATTTGGGTCACCCCATCTCGCATATTCGTTATCCATTTCGGGGTACATACTAAGGTAAAAGGATTCTTCTCTATTTAAAATCTCATTGTT
>JACCDP010199634.1_pt1 | contig 33648 bp, 21 predicted proteins | sample 7445841 | NCBI WGS metagenome assembly JACCDP01 (sample SAMN15323441, study PRJNA562643) | freshwater metagenome | isolation source: river surface water | place: USA:Blue River Watershed | collected 2017-08-17 | reverse complement strand
TGCGGATTTTCCGAACAAAAAAGTGCCAGGTTTTGGCAAATGGAGTCTCAAAACAGTTGCATTTTTCCCTGTCGGATATGGGAAATTGAGGATATCCAGATAGCTGAAACTGTTCCCTGTCACCTGTTTCCTGTTCCCTGTTCCCTCCCCTCACAGACAACTTTTTCAGCAAACCCTACGTAATGAATTTAAACAGAAAAACGATAACCAAAACCCCGGATAGTTTCAATTGCTGTAGGAAAACCGCATTCTAATAATTTGCGTCGTAATAATCTTATTTGTGCAGCAACCACATTACTCACAGTATCACTTTCAAAATCCCAAAGTCGAGCGCGAATTTGATCATGAGTTAGTATTTGTTGGGGATGCTGCATAAAATATTCTAAAAGTTGAAATTCTTTAGCAGTGAGAATCATTGGTAAACAATTTTTTACTGATATATTGACAACTGAAAAATTACTATAGTCTAAAATTAAATCACCTACTTGTAATTGTGGTGGTTGAAAATTGGGACTTCTTCTTTGTAATGCTCTAACTCTTGCTAATAATTCCTCCATACCAAAAGGTTTAACAAGATAGTCATCTGCACCAGCATCTAAACCAGTTACCCGATCATTCATACTATCTCTAGCTGTTAACAGCATAACTGGTAATTGATTTTTTTCTAATCTTAACTTTTTACATAATTCTAATCCTGATATCTGGGGAATCATCCAATCTAAAATGGCAATTTCATATCTTTGTGGTACTGTATGTAAATAATCCCAAGCTGTTGCTCCATCTTCAACCCAATCTACTATATAATCTCGTTTAGTCAGAGCTTTATGAATACTAATTCCTAAATCTTTTTCATCTTCAACTAATAATAAACGCATAATTATAGATTAATATAAATCAACTAAATTTTCAATTTAATTAATACTAACAAATACTCTTCATAATTTTAGCTCCTGGAGCGCATGAAGATTTAATAATTTTAGCTTTGCATCTGAAAATGAAACCAAGATGAAATTGCTTGTGATATTAATATTTATTTTTGTTGTCGGGCAGTAGAACACACCATATATACTTTAAAGAGATATTTGACGTGATACATTGAGAATGGATGAAGGTTTGAGGTTTCTTCCACAAGCTGTAATTTGCTGCTTATTTGCTATCGGAAAAAATTCGTCCCATTAAAAAACGTCTGGGAGTGTTGCCGTGTTTCCACCCCAGACGTTTTTTAAACTTGCTCCTCACACACAAATATAATTTATCACTATTCTATTTATTTGGCAAGTATTCTACAGAACAATTTTGAATATTTTTTTCAGAGGCAACAGTCAGCAGACAAAATTTTGCTCAAATGACCGTGGATATTAGCATTGCTAAACCCCTACTAGTCTGTCTTGGGCTAAAAACTTTTCCACACAACGCACAAATATCTCCACACCCATGGGTAAAGCGGTTTCATCAAAATCAAATCGCGGATGATGATGGGGATAGTTGAGATTTTTTTCGGCATTGGCAGAACCCAGGAAAAAATAACAACCGGGAACTTTTTCCAGGAAAAATGACATATCTTCTCCCCCCATAGTTTGACATTCGGGAACGATACCAATAGGGGTTTCGATTACATCTTCTGCTACTGAGCGCACTAATGTGGTAATTTCTCCATCATTAATCACAGGTGGATAAAGATGGATATAATTTAATTCATACTTTGCGCCATGACTTTGACAAATTCCGGCAATAATTTGTTCAATTCGCTGTTTAAAAAAGTCTGCTAATTCAGGATTAAAATATCTGACCGTCCCACCCATTCTGGCGGTATCAGCAATCACATTAACTGCTGTACCTGCGTGGAGTTCTCCCACTGTCACTACACCAGAATCAATGGGGTTGACGTTGCGAGCTACAATGGTTTGCAAAGCATTAACTATTTGTGCTGCTACGACTATAGAATCTATGGTTTGATGAGGCATTGCCCCATGGCCACCTTTACCAAAAATGGTACAACGGAACAATTCCACAGCGGCCATTAATGCCCCTGGTCGCACTCCCACTGTTCCCAAGGGGAGATTATTCCATAAATGTAAACCGATAATGGCATCAACATCAGGGTCATTAAGTACACCTGCTGCAATCATAGGTTTTGCCCCACCGGGACTTTCTTCGGCAGGTTGGAAGATAATTTTTACAGTGCCGCTAAAGTCTTGACGATGTTGATGGAGGTAATAGGCTGTACCGAGAGCGATCGCTATATGTCCATCATGTCCACAAGCGTGCATCACCCCATTATGTTGGGAACAGTAAGAAACTTCATTCTCTTCTTTAACTGGTAAAGCATCCATATCAGCCCGAATTGCTAATACTTTACCATCTCCAGATTTTTGACCTTGAATAATAGCAACAATTCCCGTTTCTGCTATACCCGTTTGATGTGCAATGCCCCAAGTTTGCAACTTTTGGGAAATAAACTCAGCAGTAATTTTTTCTTGAAAACCTAATTCTGGTTTTTGGTGTATTTGTCGTCTCCATCCCACTAATTGCGGTTGTAAAGCACGAATTTCTAGCCGCACATTTTTGAGATTTACCGTTGAACCCAAAGGAAATGTAGAAACCATATTTATCAATTAAAAATTAAAAAACTCTGATGCTTTAAGAATTCAGGAGTCAGGAATTAAGTACCTGAGAAAAATTAATTGCACATTGAGGAAAACACGAGAAATCTCTGTATATATTGTCTGTCACCGTGGCGTAGCACCTTTCCTCAATATGAAATTTATTTTGCACAACTACTTAGGACTCAGAATGCTTTTCTGTCAACTGTCAACTTTGACAATATATTTCCCAATCTAAAGTTGCTGCAACTTCAGCAAGTTTTTCCACATCTTGGGGATTTTCTACATAGGGTACACAACCCAAAACTGGGATATTTGTAAAAGATTGAATTAACTCTGGGGGAGTTAAATCAGTAATTTCGGCTTCCGTGCGGGATTGGGTGCAATTGAGAATAATCCCCCGCAGATTAATTTTAGTTTGCCTAGCCAATGCTACATTAGCCACAGCTTGAGCGATCGCTCCTAATCTCACAGGTACAACTAAAAATGTCGGTAATCGCCATTCACCCGCTAAATCTGCTACTGTCAACTCATTAGTAATTGGTGAACCTAAACCGCCCAAAGATTCTACCAACACAAAATCCCGTTGTTTCTGCAACTTTAATAAAGTCTGCCAGACAATAGCCAAATCTATCGAGCGATTTTCCTTCGCCGCTGCAATGGGAGGTGCTAAAGGCGCTTGAAAATACAAAGGTGTAATTTCCTCTGGCGACTGTTCCAGACTAAACAGAGTTTGGTACAACTCCTTATCCCCCACACCCGATTGAATGGGTTTCATTATCCCCAAACTGCGCTGAGGATAGTGTTTTTGCCAATAAGCGGCTAAAGCGGTAGTCACGACGGTTTTACCAGCTTCCGTATCAGTTCCCGTAATCAGTAAAGTATTCAACAAAGTTTTCTGCTAAGAATGACAACTTAATAGGCTTCTGTTCCTAATTTAGCCTAATTATTCCCATTAAACTCCGGTGTAGGCTTTTCCGTAGGTGTAGGCTTTTCCGTAGGTGTAGGCTTTTCCGTAGGTGTAGGCTTTTCCGTGGGTGTAGGCTTTTCCGTGGGTGTAGGCTTTTCTGTGGGTATAGGCTTTTCTGTGGGTATAGGCTTTTCCCTGGGTGTAGGCTTTTCTGTGGGTGTAGGGGTTTCTGTAGGTGTAGGGGTTTCTGTAGGTGTAGGGGTTTCTGTAGGTGTAGGGGTTTCTGTTGGCTTAGGTTCTATTAAAGTTACATTTAAACTATAACTACTCTCTGATATGTCGCCCGCCAAACCTAATTGAATAGTATACCTACCACTATCAGATAATTTTCCCTCATAAGATGTAGATTCTTGATCATTAAGATTCATGATTGCACCATCAGGGTTGAGAATGCTCATCACAATGCCACTACTTGAATTAATAGATACAATCAAATTCTGTCCGCCTTTAGCCCGGAAACTGTATTGCACTAAACTATTTTCTTTTAATACACCATCTGTTGTTGCTTTATTAGATGGATCTAATTCTAGCTGTTTACGACTAATAACAGGTTCGCTACTAGTAGGCGTAAATGTAGCAGTAAGTGTCGGCGTAGATGTACTCCCACTGGGAATAACTGGGGAAGGAAAAGATTGTGGTGTCGTCGTTGCTTCTGGTTTACCCTGCAACTGACCTTTAAATGTACTTACTAATGACCAAGAACCAAATCCAGCTAAAATCACTACAGCACCACCAATTAACCCCAATACCAAAGGATTATCTAAAATAGAACGACTTTGGCGAGAAGAACTTGAAGATGTAGGTTCAGCAGTGTTTGATGCAGATTGAACACGATTACCAACAGCAAAGGTTTTTAAGTAAGATAAATCACGCTTTGATCCATTCCCAACCTTGATCTCTGATAAAGCTTGAGATACATCAGCCGCCGTTTGATAACGTTCCCCTGGTATATAACTTAACATTCGTTGCAAAACAGTCGCGAATTGGGGATTAACTTTAGCCCACTTTTGCCAATTCCAGGTTAACTGCTGTTCATCAAATAAATCTGCTGGTTCTTGTCCGGTTAACAATACTGTCGCCGTTACCGCCAAAGCATACAAATCACTACTAGGATTAACTCTTCCCGTTTGCATTTGCTCACTAGGAGCATAACCTAATTTACCCACAGTAGTGACAGATGTAGGTGCAGCTGACTGCAATTTTGTCGCCAATTCCTTCACCACCCCAAAATCAATTAACACAGGTAGAGAATCATCTTCCCGTAAAATGATATTGTCTGGCGATATATCCCGATGAATAATTCCTAAACCGTGAATATAACTAAGGACAGGTAATAAATTTCTGCATAAATGCAAAACTTCCGCTTCATTAAAAACTGTACCGACGTTTTGCCGTTCCTTGAGCAAATGGCGGTAATTCTTTCCAGATACAAAATCTTGTACCAAAAATAATTTTTCGTTTTGGGCAAATTTTTCTCGAAATTTAGGGATTTGTGGATGTTGCATTTGATACAAGATAGCAGCTTCACGTTCAAATAACTCCTGTGCTTTCTCAGCAGAGGATGTTCCCGTGATGGGGGCAACTAATTCCTTAATTACACAAAGCTCATTAAAGCGTCTGTGGTCTTCGGCTAGATAGGTTCTACCAAATCCCCCTTGGCCAATAATGTGAATGATATGGTAACGATTTTGTAGGATAGTACCAACTGTAATTGGTGATTGCATGATCTATAGATTGAATATAATAGCAACTGAGGTAGAACTTAGCAAAAGCATGATCTATTCACAAGATAACTGTAATTGTCTTAATTGTGGCTTCCGTAATCTTCCTGTGTTTTTCAGGCTCATAGGAAGTGTATACTAGAATTCCATCTTGCATTATTATTCTCAACTTCTGCCTTGACTCAGGATGTGTTCAAGATAGCATATAGTTTAAATGCCAAAAATATCACCAAATATGGCTCAGGATTCAGGCATAGAATACTTGATATCCCAGAGAGCAGAGGGTAGGGAACAGAGAATAGACAGCTATATCTCATGGCGGCATAATCAAGCTAGAAATATTATTCTAGGACTTACGCACTGTACAAATTAATCATGATATGTATCAACGATATTTGGTCTTTTCAGGTTTTGCGGATGAAGTCTAGATAAATAGCGATAGGGAAGCGCTGCTGCAAGCAGTTCGCTAAAAAATCATCGAAAAATCGGGTTTAAATTCCTGAAGCGTAAGTCCTAGTATCATAAAACAATTCAATTATCTGTGCATTCGGTAATATTATGCTAGGTGCGCCGCTAAACCATCAGGTGGGTAGGAGAGGATGTTTGCCATGAGTAATTTGCTCTAGGTCAAAAAAACAAGGTAGAATTAGTAACCTACGAATCTACCTACTTAATTAATTGATCTCCAGATTTTGGCAGCTTACCCCAATCTAGTAAAGTTGTAACTTGTGAAACTGTTTCACAGTCGCCTAGATGTCAGTTAAATTACTAGTAGTTTCTTCCAATACAAAGACTAAAAAATTAGGAAATGTTAATTTTATGGAGAAATATTTCAAGTTTGTATGAAAACTTCAACAAAACATCTGTGAGTTTTGTTGACTCCATTTCAACTAAATTTGCTCAATTTCTGATTATATATCTATGAATGCACTTCGAGGATCTGCTGTGCTGAGTTCTGCAACTTTACCACTTCAATCAGTAACAACGGGAATATCAGATAATAATCGTCTTCGGTTGTTTTCTGGTTCTGCCAATCCAATATTGTCTCAAGAAGTCTCCCGTTATCTAGGTATGGACTTAGGCCCCATGATTCGCAAAAGATTTGCGGATGGAGAACTATATGTTCAAATTCAAGAATCTATTCGCGGTTGTGATGTCTATTTAATTCAGCCTTGCTGCCAACCTGTCAACGATCATTTAATGGAATTACTAATTATGATTGATGCCTGTCGTCGGGCTTCAGCACGACAAATAACGGCAGTAGTTCCTTATTATGGTTATGCTCGTGCTGATAGAAAAACCGCAGGTAGAGAATCCATTACAGCAAAGCTAGTTGCTAACTTAATCACCCAAGCAGGTGCTAACCGAGTTTTAGCTATGGATTTACACGCAGCCCAAATTCAGGGCTATTTTGATATCCCCTTTGATCATGTATATGGTTCACCAGTGATCCTGGATTATTTAATTAGTAAAGAATTACAGGATATTGTTGTTGTTTCTCCTGATGTGGGTGGGGTGGCAAGAGCAAGAGCATTTGCGAAAAAGCTCAATGATGCTCCTTTGGCCATTATTGATAAACGCCGTCAGACCCATAATGTCGCCGAAGTGTTAAATGTGATTGGTGATGTCAGAGGTAAAACTGCTGTATTAGTAGATGACATGATTGATACTGGTGGTACAATCGCAGAAGGTGCTAAGTTACTGCGTCAAGAAGGTGCAAGTCAGGTATATGCCTGTGCTACTCATGCTGTATTTTCTCCACCAGCAATTGAGAGATTATCCAGTGGGGTATTTGAGGAAGTGATAGTTACTAATACTATTCCTATTCCAGAAAGTAATCATTTTCCGCAATTAGTAACTCTTTCTGTTGCTAATTTATTGGGAGAAGCAATTTGGCGAATTCATGAAGATAGTTCACTGAGTAGTTTATTTCGCTAATTAACAAATTCAGCTAGAACAGCAAATAAATTTATCTAGTTTTGTAGGGTAGGCATTTAGTCTACCTTTTACTTTGACCCGAAGTTCAGTAGAAATAATCCAAGCAACCTGTACCAACGGTGAACTGATTTTAAATGAAAAACTAAGTTCTGAATTAGAAGGTAAAACCATGCAAATTATGATTCTTGAACTTCTCGCGGCAGTCCCTACCCTCAATGTACCCATAGAGTAGGAACTAGCCTCGTAGACGCTTCACTTTCTAGCTCTACTTCACGTACCGGCAAACAAGCAGGAAGCATGAGGCAACTAGGGGAAAAGAAGCGTCAAAAATCTCAAAGTAACTCTGCTAATAACAAACTAGAGGATCTAGAAACCTCTAGTTCAAGTGAAGCTAACTAGAGGTAGTTCATCCCAAAGAATCAGCATTCAGAACCTGAAATTTTTTCAAGGAACTTCAAATCTGAGATTCATGTCATCAAAGATATTTACTAATTTTCTATAATTACCAATGTCAAAAACAATTTTTAGTCAAGGAATCATAATTATAACTTGCATTATAGCAGGGTTTAATACAGCAGCTAATGCTCAAACAGCTTCACCCATTTTTGGCGATGTGACTATTCAACACCCATTTTCCCCTGATCCTTTGACAGTGCGTGGTATGAGTGGTGGTGCAATATCAGGAAATACCATAGCGGGAAAAAAAGAAACACCACCCACAGGACCCTGTAAAGGATTTGTGGATCAAGACCCAGATCATACTCTTAAACTTACCAGTAAATTTGATTATCTTAAATTAGTGGTTGATAGTCCAGCAGATACAACCATGATTATTAAAGGTCCCGGTGGAGTTTGGTGTAATGATGACTTTGACGGTAAAAATCCGGGTATTGTTGGGGAATGGCTACTAGGAACTTATCAAATTTGGATTGGTTCTTATAAGGAAAAAGAATATCTACCCTATACCTTAAAAATTACGGAAGTTAAGTAATACAGCAGAATTCAGGAATTCAGGAGTCAGGAGTTTAGGAAAGTAGGTAAGCTGATGTGCAGCTAAACCGTACAATCAAAAAACCTGAAGTTACGGTAGCACAAGCATCTTGCTTGTATTAATTTTTCAAGTTAAAGGCACAACAGCTTAACAGTCCACCGTCAACAGTCGCCGTATCAGGTTTTTACTCTGAGCTTGTGCTTCTAGGGCAAATTTGTATTAGAATTAGGTTAAGTTTAATTAAGATTCTTGATAAAAATCGTGGATCTGCCATAAGACATCTCATTCTCAGACTCGAATTAAACAAAATCGTCTGAACTGTGATTTTTATGATGTTGATGATGTTGATGATTAATGGCTGTGACGAATTAGTTTGTCGTCTCAATCAAATAAATCACGCAAATTACCGTAATCACAAAAATCATAGTCCAGATATCTGTTGTATAGCATATTGACATTTAGAGGCAAATTAAAGATGAAATTCTCTTGGAGAGTTGTAGCACTATGGTCAGTATTGGCTCTGGTGATTGGCTTTTTCTTCTGGCAAGGTGCTTTTGCCAGCGCTCCTGCGGATACAGGTAGAAATGCAGCCAATACCCGTATGACCTACGGGCGTTTTCTAGAATACTTGGACGCAAACCGGGTGATCAATGTGGATCTTTACGATGGTGGTAGAACTGCCATTATTGAAGCAAATGACCCTGATATCGAAAACCGCACCCAACGCTGGCGTGTAGACTTGCCCGTGAATGCTCCTGAATTAATCCAAAAACTCAAACAAAACCAAGTGAGTTTTGATGCCCATCCTATGCGAAATGATGGGGCAATCTGGGGACTTTTGGGTAATTTAGTTTTCCCTGTATTATTGATTACGGGATTGTTCTTTTTGTTCCGTCGTTCTAATAATCTTCCCGGTGGGCCTGGACAAGCGATGAATTTCGGCAAGTCCCGCGCCCGTTTCCAAATGGAAGCGAAAACTGGAGTCAAGTTTGATGATGTGGCCGGAATTGAAGAAGCTAAGGAAGAATTACAAGAGGTTGTAACTTTCTTAAAACAACCTGAAAAGTTTACAGCCGTTGGTGCGCGTATTCCTAAAGGTGTGTTGTTAGTGGGTCCTCCAGGAACTGGTAAAACTTTGCTGGCAAAAGCCATTGCAGGTGAAGCTGGTGTTCCTTTCTTTAGTATTTCCGGTTCTGAGTTTGTGGAAATGTTTGTGGGTGTGGGTGCTTCCCGTGTCCGTGACTTGTTTAAGAAAGCAAAAGATAACGCTCCTTGTATCATCTTCATTGATGAAATTGACGCTGTGGGTCGTCAACGCGGTGCGGGTATTGGTGGTGGGAATGATGAAAGAGAACAAACCCTCAACCAATTATTAACGGAAATGGATGGTTTTGAAGGCAATACTGGCATTATTATTATTGCTGCTACTAACCGTCCTGATGTCCTAGATGCTGCTTTGTTGCGTCCCGGTCGTTTTGACAGACAAGTAAATGTAGATGCGCCAGACATTAAAGGCCGTTTGGAAGTATTACAAGTTCATGCGAGAAATAAGAAGTTAGATCCTGGCGTATCCTTAGAAGCGATCGCCCGACGAACACCTGGTTTTAGTGGTGCGGATCTCGCTAACCTTTTAAATGAAGCAGCTATTCTCACCGCTAGAAGACGTAAGGAAGGCATCACTTTATTAGAAATTGATGATGCTGTAGACCGCGTAGTTGCAGGGATGGAAGGTACTCCCCTGGTAGATAGCAAGAGTAAGCGGTTAATTGCCTATCATGAAGTTGGTCATGCTTTAGTGGGTACAGTCTTAAAAGACCATGATCCAGTTCAAAAAGTAACTTTGATTCCTAGAGGACAAGCACAGGGTTTAACTTGGTTTATGCCTAATGAGGAACAAGGTTTAATTACCCGTTCTCAAATTAAAGCCAGAATTACTGGTGCTTTGGGTGGTCGTGCAGCTGAAGAAATCATTTTTGGTGCGGCGGAAGTAACTACTGGCGCTGGTGGTGACTTGCAACAAGTTAGCGGTATGGCCAGACAAATGGTGACACGCTTTGGGATGTCCGATTTAGGACCGGTTTCTTTAGAAAGTCAACAAGGTGAAGTATTTTTGGGTCGGGACTGGACAACCAGATCCGATTATTCAGAAGCGATCGCTTGTAGAATAGATGCACAAGTGCGGACAATAGTGGAAGAATGTTATGAAACCGCTAAGAAAATTATGCGGGAAAATCGTAACCTCACAGATCGTCTGGTTGACTTATTAATTGAAAAAGAAACCATTGACGGTGACGAATTTAGACAAATTGTGGCTGAGTACACCGTTGTCCCTGATAAGTCTCAGTTTGTCCCCCAACTGTAATAGACATCAGGTTAAAAACAATGTAGGGACAATTCATGAACTGTCCCTAAATTCAAGTTCGTAGTGAGGAATTAATTCTTCACTACGAACTTTTTCTATGCTGTAAATCCTGAAATCCTGGATATCCTGATTCTCAGAAAATAAAAAATGTGTTGCTATTCTGACTGGAGTTTAGACTAAGCTATGAAAAATGACCCAGCAGGGCTGAGTTACTTGCCTCCTGTCTCCTGCCTCCTGCTTCTTACGCCAATGCCCGAATATTTGCAGTAGCCAAAGCTTCTACTAAACTACGGACAGCAGCAATCATGGCGATTTCGCTATTGAGTTGGTTGATAGCAGAACCAACACCAACACCAGCAGCGCCAGATGCGATCGCTAAAGGTGCAGTAACATTAGAAATACCAGAAGCACACAATACAGGTACAGAAACCACACGGGCAATTTCATAAGCTGCGGCTAGAGTAGGAGCAGCCTTTTCAATTAATCCCAAAGTACCTGGGTGTATAGGATTGCTGCTAGTACCGCCTTCTGTTTGAATAATATCAGCACCAGCTTTTACCAAATCCTCAGCTAGTTGTACCTGTGCATCTAAGGTGAGTATATGGGGAACAGTGACAGATAGGGTAATTTCTGGCAGCAAGGCGCGAGTTTGGCGCGTTAGTTCCAAAACCTCAGCAGCTTCAAATCTGCGTCCTTGGGCATAGAAAGAATCGAAATTACCAATTTCAATCAAATCAGCACCAGCAGCCACAGCAGTTACAAACTTCTCAGGTTCAACCGCAGATACACAAACAGGTAGTTTAGTCAAGCTTTTAGCTAATTTCACCAAATCCACATCAGCAGCAATATCTACAAAGGTAGCACCACCCAAATCAGCCGCTTTTACAGTTGCAGCTACACTAGCAGCATTGAAATTATTCAAACCGCTAATTACTTTTAGTACAGGATGGGCAAATGCACCTTTGAGGCTAGGAGATAAAGTCATAATTTTCTTTGCAGCTTATTTTCAGTAGAAATATTTTTACACTAAATATACCAGTCCTACTTTAATTAGGAAAATATATTAAGATTTGTTGACAAAATCGAGTTCTCATGACTGATATCTAGTTACCTTTATCAATAAAAGGCTCTTTTTGAACTTACTCTTTATGTAAAGATTAGGTAATTTTACCCCTGAATTCTGGACTTGTTTTTCTAAAAAACGTATAATTTGCAGTAGGTCTCTAGAATTGACTAGGGTATTCCCTTAGTTAAAATAGATAGAACTGGAAATACAGTACAAGAAAATAGTATTTATTTCGCAGTTGAATATAAACCTTTTTAATTGTTATAGTTAGAGGTATTAATCATGTTATTCAGATTAAGACCACCGTGAAAAAATCATCATCATCTAATCAGGATGTAAATTCACAACCATTTAGTTATTTCAAAACCGGGATATTACCTAGATCAATTAGTAGAACCTTGAAAAAAATCTTCATCGAGATATCTCCTGATGCTGAAGAAGAATTTATCAAAAAATATCAAATTTCTAGACAGCGCACAACTATCGCTGTTAGATTCTTATTAGTGCTAATCATTATTCCCCTGCTAACTGCTCAACTATCTAAGCGGATATTTATTCTACCTATGGTAGAACAGCAGATAAATCATAACTCTCATGCTATTTTTCTGAATGAAGAAATGGAAGAAAAAGCATTTCGTGAATTAAAAATATTTACAGCAGAATTAAGATTTAAGAGTTTATTAAGTGCAGATACCAATAGTTCTTCAGTAGATGTAGAATCTCAACTTAGAGAAAAAGCCGTGGAAATAGCAGGAGAATTTAGACATAAAAGTGCTATTGCTATTAGTAATATTTTTGCAGATATTTTAGCATCTATTTCCTTTGTATTAGTAATTTTATTTAGCAAAAGAGATATTATTTCTTTACAATATTTTCTAGATAATATTGTTTCTAGTTTAAGTGATAGTGCTAAAGCTTTTTTAATTATTTTATTTACAGATGTATTTGTCGGATTTCACTCACCACATGGATGGGAAGTATTACTTGAAGGATTTGCAGCACATCTAGGTTTACCCGCAAGTAGAAATTATATCTTCCTTTTTATCGCTACATTTCCTGTTGTTTTAGACACCATATTCAAATACTGGATATTCCGTTATCTCAGTCGCTTATCACCCTCTGCTTTAGCAACATTAAAGGAAATGGATGATTAATCATCTCAATAAGGTAGAGACGTTCTTCCGGAACGTCTCTACAAGGGTTTCAAACCACGCACATTTAATTAAAGTGAGTTTCGACAAAAATAATTTGACCCCCTTTGGTAAACCTCTTCCTTTTGCTTTTATCCCTGAGAAAACTTCTTGTGAATAATTTTAGTATCTTCCTTATTAGTAGAAGTAGCTATCAGTTGATACTCAGCAAAGTTATCTACAAAGGGAAGAGTTAGCTTAAATGTACCATCAGGATTGAGTTTAACTTTTTCACCATCAAAAGTGACAGTTGCATCTTCTTCAGTCACACCATATAGGATTAATTCCGCATCCACAACAAACCAGAAATTGGCACTGGGACGACTGAAAATACGCACTACACCAGAACGGGCTAAACACAACCACTGATTACTATGATTTATATAACCAATCTCTGTCATATAGTCCCTTTCACCTCTGGGAATAGGTAGATAACAACTATAGGTGGCGGCTTCACATTCGTATTGTTGAATGAATTGAGGACGCTGATAGCTGAGGTCAAGGTTAGTGACATCATAAAGACGCACTACTAAGTTAGTAAATCTAAATCCTTGATTTTCTAATGTTTGTTGATGATTTGGGGCGATAGACCAAGATACATAAGCCCATTTGGGAGTACGGGGAGTGAAAATAATTCTGGTATTGCTATCTCCATTAATTTGATTAATATTAGTCCAGGCTTCTATCTCTGCATCTAACGCCATTGCTATATCGTCATCGCTGGCGTTAGAAGGCAATGGAGTGGGAGATATGACTTCTTCTAAATCAGGTTTTGGTTGTAGTGTAATTGGATTACTAATAGCATTTAAAGCCTTTCCTAATTCTAATGGTAAGTAGGATAAATCTTGATCTTGAGATGGTTGGTTAACTGGTGTAGAAGTGATATCCGGGAATTTCGATAGGGTAATATCTTGTTTCGTGGATGTAGAAATAGCACTCATACCTAATAGTTCAGATAGGGATGTAATTTTAGGTTGAGGTGGTGCTTGAGGTGTTTCTAATACTTGACTATTCAGTTCTTTTTTAGTGGTATTGTGTTGAATTGGTTTCTGGCCAATATTGAGAATTTGTGGATAATGATTATTAACAACAATTACAGGGGCTTCTATATCCCAAAATTCTTCAGTATATTCTAAATCAAGGTGAGAATCTAAATCTAAATCCAAATTAGAATCGAAATCAAGGTCAGAAACTCTATTTGTTTGATTAATTGTGGGAGTTGTTACTGGTGTCTCTAGAAGTGCTACATTACCAATTGCTGTTACTTGCTGGGAATTTTCTTGTTTGTAATAATTTGCTCCATTTAGACCATTACCAATTGCTGTTACTTGCTGGGAATTTTCTTGTTTGTAATAATTTGCCCCATTTAAACCATTACCATTTTGATGGTTATTAGTAAATGCAATCACTGTTTTTGTATCTAACAGGGTAGGACTTGCTGCTGCTGCGGTAATAGTTTCATTTTCTTCATTAGCTAATCGCTTTCTTCTCCTCAACCACAAAGGGATAAAGGTGCTTAATCCACCCATTAGCAGCAAAGGTAATAGGAGGAAAAACCTCAGATTTTTGGTAATCATTGAGGGGTTGCTAAGGGGATTTACCAGCAGTATTTCTCCGCCTGTTTCTACTGGTTCAGGTGTGATGATGATTTCGGGAGTGTACTCAGAAGATGGTGTTGGACTGGCTGTAGGGGTGTCTGTAGAGGTCTCTGTAGGGATAGGGGTAGGAGGTATAGAGGCTGTTGTCAGGTTGATATTGGGTGTAACTGTAGGGATGGAAATAGTTTGTAATCTACTGGCAGCGATCGCCAATGCTTCTGCTTCTCTTGCAGCTTGTACAGAGTCTTTTCCTGATTCAGATAGCAGAAAGCCTAGAAAATCCTTGACTTTCTGACTGGGATCTTTTTTATAAACGTAAACAAAAGACTGTGAAAAAGGATATTTAGAATTACTGGGGAAATAGTCCTGTATTCTCAAAGCCCGCACATCTTCTAAGTTAGAAATCTGATTAGCTAAAACATAGCTAATGCCATCACTACCTAATTCTTTCAAAATGTTAGGTGTGTTATCTTCCACCATTTGTACAGCATTACTACCTGTCGTGAATGGACCAGATTGAAACACTGCATATTCTTTAAAAGAACTGCGAGTGTCACTAATAGCAGGACGATCTATAAATCTAATTTTACCTTGATTACCACCTAGCTCCGACCAATCTGTAATTTCTCCTCGAAAAATTTTGGCAAATTTTTCGTTACTTAAAGAATCATAAAAGGTATTATTCGTACTGACAATAACAGCAATTTTTTCTCGTCTGACTAAAATTTGTTCTAAGCCTTGGGCTTTTTCTTCTGGAGTTAGTTTGCGTCCTAATGCTGCTACATCAACTTTACCATTTAAAACCGATTTAATTGCATCTTCATTACCATTAATATAAATCTCTACTTGAGTTCCCGAAAACTTTTTTTCAAAGTTCTCTTTCAAGCTTTGATTAACAATCATCGAGTTAATAGAACCATCTATTTTGACTACAGTCCCATTTTCTACTTTTGTTGGTATGGGAAAAGCTGTACTATCAGGACTAGCTGTACTATCGGGACTAGCTGTACTATCAGGACTATTATTTTGAGATTTTTCCTCTTGTGCGTCCACAGGTAGGGAGACTAATAAATTTGCTACCAGGGGAGTGGTAGCGACAGCCATTAATAAGGAAAAATTGATGATAAGACTATCTTTTTTTTGTTGTTGCCACATATATACCTGATTAAGCTAAAATAAATGGACTAATGATCAAGTATCAAAATAGTTTTTTTGATTGGAGGGACTGGTTAATTATACAACCAGAGTCATAAGTTTACTAGGTTTTACTATGTAAAGGTGAAACTTAGCATCTTTACGTTACCTTAAGCAATAAATAACAGAGCGCGGATGATATCAAACCAATTATTCGTTTCTAAAATAACTGATTGTTCACCTTTTAGTTTTGCACCTGGATAAAAAGAATACTTGTAAGCAAGCGGCGGATGTTTATATTCCACCTCAAACTGAAAATACTCCGGTAAGGGTTGCACCTGAATTTGTTTTCGATGTTGTAATGCTTGTGTGACACCTGCTTGAATTTGCTCAAGCACTAATTGCGGGTGAATTCCCCACACTGACTCACCGATACCTTTAATAGTGGAGACAGTTTCAATTTTAGAGTTATAGACTTTGACCGATTGACATAGAGCCGCATCACCAGATACAAATACCACAGGCACTTGTTCATAGGCCGCAGTCATGGTCATTAAATGAAACTCACTTATAGGTTGACCATTCAATAACATCCGGTTGATATTGGGATTAAATGTATGTGCTAAGGGGTTTTGTCCTGAACCACTGGGGGAATGATAACCAATCAAAATTAAGGCCGCAAAGCTAGAATCTAACTCTTGTATCATGCTATAAGGGTGACCACTCCAACCTTTAATTAGTTGTACTGGGTATGGTAATTGAGAAGGGTCAATATTTCTGCCTGTATCGTGGGCATCTTTAATAATAATCTCTGTCGCTCCAGCAGCGATCGCCCCTTCACAAGCAGCAACAACTTCACGGGTCATCTGTTCTCGAAATATTTCGTATCCTTCCTTACCCAAAGTTGCTTCGTCCCAATCAGCAATTCCCCCAATTCCTTCAATATCCGCACTAACATAAATTTTCATATCAACACCAATCGCCTATTTTTAGCTGTGGTCTTTTAATCTTAGCCCGTCTTAAGAGTTGATGTTAGGGGATAGCTGGGGAGATTTGTGTGGCTATGATGGTTATTGTTAATTTTGAAGGCAGGAGCTACTTATATACCTTTAGACCCTTAATATCCCAGCGATCGCATCCAAGTATATCTTGGAAGATGCTGGTGCTCAAGCATTGGTAACAGCACCTCAAAAAAGTCAAAATCCTTAACCGAGTAGTATTGAGGGGAAAAATTATCTTCTTCTTTCTTCTCTTGACTTCTTTCTTCTCCTGACTCGGTTACTCCTGAATATGATATAATTTTGTATCTGGAAGTTGATATGTGTTAAGACTAGCTATTCTAAGCTAGGATAAAACAGGAATGTAAGAGGAAAAGTTTATTCAACCGCTTACATAAAAACTGCATTTATGACAAAACCTTTACGGAGACTAAAACCAGGAACACATTAGCATGGTCAATCAGAATTTAATCGCCCCAGAAATTGGATTTACTCACGAAGATTTCGCTGCTCTACTTGATAAATACGACTATCATTTCAGCCCTGGTGATGTCGTACCGGGTACAGTTTTCAGTATAGAGCCGCGCGGCGCTCTGATTGACATAGGTGCGAAAACCGCAGCATATATACCCATACAAGAAATGTCTATTAACCGGGTTGATGCCCCGGAAGAAGTCTTACAATCAAACGAAACACGGGAATTTTTCATCCTTACAGATGAAAACGAAGATGGTCAGCTTACCCTTTCAATTCGTCGGATTGAGTATATGCGTGCTTGGGAGCGAGTACGGCAGTTACAAGCAGAAGATGCTACTGTCCGTTCTGGCGTTTTCGCAACCAATCGAGGCGGAGCATTAGTGCGAATTGAAGGACTACGCGGCTTTATCCCCGGTTCTCATATTAGCACTCGCAAACCCAAGGAAGATTTAGTAGGCGAAGAACTACCTTTAAAATTCCTAGAAGTAGATGAAGAGCGTAACCGCCTAGTTCTCTCCCATCGTCGAGCGCTTGTGGAGCGTAAGATGAACCGTTTGGAAGTTGGCGAAGTGGTCATTGGTACTGTTCGCGGTATCAAACCTTACGGTGCTTTCATTGATATTGGTGGAGTCAGCGGACTACTACACATTTCTGAGATTTCCCACGAGCATATTGACACCCCCCATAGTGTATTCAATGTTAATGATGAAGTCAAAGTCATGATTATTGACTTGGATGCAGAAAGAGGACGGATTTCACTGTCTACCAAACAGTTAGAACCCGAACCCGGTGACATGATCAAGAACCGTGATTTGGTTTATGATAAGGCCGAAGAAATGGCAGCTAAGTATCGGGAACAATTGCTTGCTAAACAGCAAGGTCTAACTACAGCAGTAGAAGCCGTAGCTGAAGAAGCCGCACCTGTGGATGCTCTAGTTGAGCAAGAAATTCCCGCAGCGACAGAGATTGAAGAAGAAATTCCCGCAGCTACTGAAGAATAATTATTGATAGTTGTCAGTAATGACAACTCACTACATTTCTAAATAATTTTTTCAAGAGGGAAAAACCCTCTTTTTTTGTGATTTATTTTGAATTTTAGATTTTAAATTTACTCTACAGATAAGCGCCAAATAAATTTGGCAGAGACGTTCGGAACGTTTCTACAATAAAAAATAAAACGCATATTCATCCAGAAATGGTGTTGTGTATTTCTATATTTTGATATTAATGGGAGTTCGAGCCATAATTTTTAACCCTTCTCCAATATGGAGAGGGGTTGCGGTGAGGTTTATTGAATTTAGGTTAAAAATTAATTATTGAGGTTGGCGTTGTTGACGACGAGAACGCATTTCTTCTTGGAATTTTTTCATCTGTGCTTTTTGTTCAGGAGTTAACAAAGCTTGCATTTGCTGTCTAGATGACTGTTTGATTTGTTTCATTTGATCTTTCTGTGCTTCTGTTAAATTTAAAGAAGCAAAAACATCTCTTTTTGCTTTCATTCTACCCTGGCGTTGCCCCTGTTGTCGTTCAGCTTTAGCGTCTGCCATGGCAGCTTTTAATTTAGCTTTTTGTTCTGGTGTCAAAACCGTTTCAATTTGGGCGCGGGTACTGCGGCCAATTTCCTGCATTTTCACCTTTTGTTCTGGTGTCAAATTCAAACGTTGGAATGAACCCTTTTGCCACATTTCTTGAGTAGGTTTATTTGTAGGTGCATTTTGTTGTGCTTGTACTGCAAAGGGGGTTGCGGTTAAAGCTAAAGTAGCAATCAGTAGTGATAAAGTTTTCAATTTCATAATTACTTCTTGGTTATTTCCATTTTCTATCTTTCTATTATAAAAACTGAAATTTATTAACGACATCGGACAAAAGTCACGTTTACATCTATTACTTTAGTCATGATATGACCCTTAATATATCTTTATTATATCTACTCTAACTTGAATTATGATAAAAATATTTTAAGTCTGGTTAAATTTTTCAATTGTTAAATATTATGAAAACTCCCATCCAATTCAATAATCATCCTTTTCGAGTTCTCCTTTATTTAGAATGGTTATTATTAGGATTTTCCGCATTAATGGTGTTAATGCCATCACCCTCACCAAAATTTTCGGCAATTTTCCCAGAACTGACAATTTGTAGTTTAACAATTTTTGGTTTGATGGGTTTAAGATTACCTACTCACAATAAAATTAATAAGGTTATCTATACAGCTATTGAAGTAGTATTAATTCTCATTACTGGATTTTTTGGAGGTAGAAGTGCTAGACTTTTCCCCTTTCTTTATTTAATTTTAGTAACACGTAGTTGCTTAATTTTTCAACTTCCAGGACGATTAACCGTTACTTTTTTATCATTTATTTTATTTCTTATGAGTCTCATCCAGCGCATACCCAATGGAAAAATTACACCTTTAAATCAAGAAAGATTTTGGTTTTTTAGTTTTAGTTTAGCAGTTTTATTTGGTTTGAGTTTAGTATTTGCTTTGCTATTAATGAATACTGTTTTATCTGAGAGAGAAAGTAGAGATAAATTAGCAGTTGCTAACCAAAAATTAAGAGAATATGCTTTAAAAATAGAAAACCAAGCTACTTTAGAAGAACGTAACCGTATCGCTAGAGAAATTCATGATTCTTTAGGACATTCTCTGACAGCCTTAAATTTACAGTTAGAAACTGCTCTCAAATTATCAAAATCTGATATTCCTAGAGCTATGAATTTTTTAGCGACCGCGAAAGAACTCGGTTCACAAGCATTAAAAGATGTCCGTCAATCTGTTTCTAAGATGAGATCCCACCCTTTACAAGAGCAAAATTTAGAACAAGCAATTGCAGTTTTAGCCGCAGATTTTCAACGCACTACTGGGATTTTTCCGATCTGTCAAATATCGCTTCTATCTCCAGTATCTATGGAAATTAGTATGCCTATTTATCGCATTATTCAAGAATCATTAACCAATATTTCTAAATATGCCCAAGCTACAGAAGTTAAAATAGACTTAATCACAACTGTCACAGATTTAACGTTAATTATCAAGGATAATGGTAAAGGTTTTGAGTTAGAGCAAAATACCACTGGTTTCGGGTTACAAAGTATGCGCGATCGCACTCTTGCATTAGGAGGTGAATTTGCAGTTAACACCCATCCAGATGCAGGTTGTCAAGTTGTTGTGCAAGTTCCTTTATGATAAGGTAGAATAAACCAGATCCCCAACTTCTTCAAGAAGTCGGGAATCTGAAACTCTAAATATTAAGAAATTAATTAATTAATTTAATTATTTTTGAGTGACAAGAAATTATAATATAACATATCTTTTTAAAAATATAGAAAATATATGAACTTTACAAACTACTTACAGCAACTCCAAACCGACTTAGAAAAAGGCAGTGAACGCACCCATTACCCTACATTAAAAAATCTGATTGATAACGGTATTATGGGAATAAAATCTACCGTTGAAGAAACTGGAAACCAAGCTGGTATTCCTGACTTTACCGTGAGAAAAAATAATCAATTACTCGGTTATATCGAAGCTAAAAAAATCGGAGAAAATTTAGACAAAGTTGAAAAAACCGAACAATTACAACGCTATTTAGAATCATCTATTGGTGAAAATCTCATCCTGACTAACTATCTTCAATTTTATTGGTATGTTGACGGTAAACTACAATTAAAAACCACTTTAGCCACTATTGAAAATAATCAAATTATTGCTGTTTCTGATATATCAACAACAGAAGAATTAATTAACGGATTTTTTAATAAACAAGAGAAAACGATTAATAACTATTATGAATTAGCACAGGAAATGGCATCTGTCACTAAAGCCATTCGTTATAGTATTAATGAAGCTTTAAAAACTGAACAACAAACAGGAGAATTAACTCAATTAAAATTACTTTTCCAAGATTTACTATTACCTGATTTAGATAATGATCACTTTGCTGATATGTACGCTCAAACTATAGCTTATGGTTTATTTACTGCTAGAGTTGGTCATTGTGAAACAAAAACCACCTATCAATTTAATAGAGAAAATGCGAGTATTTATATTAGTGATAAGATTCCCTTTTTACAAGGATTATTTGGTACTGTAATTTCTACAAATATCATCAGTAAAATAAACTGGACAATTGATATTTTAATTGAACTTTTGGCTAAAGTTGACATGGTTAATATACTGCAAAACTTTGGACAAGAAACTAGAAAACAAGATCCCGTAGTCCACTTTTATGAAACATTTTTAGCCGCTTATGAAGCATCATTAAGAAAAAGTAGAGGAGTTTATTATACTCCTGAACCTGTAGTATCTTTTATTGTCAAATCAGTTAATGATATTTTAGAAAATGATTTTAGTTTAGATGATGGTTTAGGTAGTAAAAACGTCACAATTTTAGATCCTGCTACGGGAACAGGAACGTTTTTATTTGCAGTAATTAAACAAATTTATAATCATTTTGAAAAATACGGAATTAAAACTTGTAATGAGTTATTTAGAGATAAACAAGTTCTTAAACGTCTATATGGTTTTGAGTTATTAATGACTCCTTATACAATTGCACATTTAAAAATAGGAATATTATTAGAAAAATTAGGTTATCGTTTCCAAGAAAAAGAAAGATTAAATATCTTTTTAACTAATGCTTTAAACGAAGGTATCAAAAAATCTGAAGTAATATTAGGTCAGTATATATCAGCAGAAGCAAACCAAGCAGCAGCAATTAAAAATGAAATTCCTATTCATGTGGTTTTAGGAAACCCCCCCTATTCTGGACATTCAGAAAATAAAAATGAATGGATAGAAGGATTAGTAAAAGATTATTATCAAATAGATGGACTATCTTTAGATGAGAAAAATTCTAAATGGTTACAAGATGATTATGTCAAATTTATCCGTTTTGGACAATGGAGAATTGATCAAACTGGTGTGGGAATTTTAGCTTTTGTTACCAATCATGGTTATTTAGATAATCCCACATTTCGGGGAATGCGTCAAAATTTATTACAAAGTTTTAACCGCATTTATATTGTTAATTTACATGGTAACACCAAGAAAAAAGAAGTTTCTCCCGATGGAACACCAGATCAAAATGTCTTTGATATTCAACAAGGTGTATCAATTTTAATTGCTGTGAAAGATATTCCTGAAAGTAAGATAATATTTAAACAGCAACATAAACCAGAAAATGGTATTTTCTATTATGATTTATGGGGAAGTCGTGATCATAAATATGAATTATTGCAAGAATTAAACATGAAAACTGTAGAATGGGAAAAAATTAATCCTATTTCTCCCTTTTATTTGTTCACTCCTCAAGATATTTATGCCTTAGAAGAATATAATCAAGGTTGGAAAATAACTGATATTATGCCAGTTAATTCTGTGGGAATTGTCACAGCGCGAGATTCTTTAACAATTCAAAAAACGCCTGAAGATGTGGAAAAAATAGTTAATGATTTTGCATTTTTACCACCAGAAACAGCCAGAGAAAAGTATGATTTAGGTAAGGATACCAGAGATTGGCAGGTTGCTTTAGCACAGGATGATATTAAAAAAAGTAGAGTTAAGAAAAAAGTAAAAGGGAAAGCAACTAATAATTTAATTATTAATCATGAATTAATTAGACCTATTTTATATCGTCCTTTTGATATCAGATATACCTATTATACAGGTAAATCCAGAGGATTTATTTGTATGCCTAGAGGTGAAGTCATGAAAAATATGATTCTTGGTGATAATTTGGGATTAATTACTGTTAGACAACAATCTCAGTCTGGTGAATGGTATTTAATAGGTGTTAGTCAATATATTATAGAATCTTGTCCTATTTCTAATAAAACTAAGGAAATTAATTATCTTTTTCCTCTGTACATTTACCCGGAAAATGAAACATCACAAGAAAGAAAACCTAATTTTTCTTCTGAATTTATGACTGCAATTAACGCAAAGTTAGGTTATATTCCCACCCCGGAAAACATTTTTTATTATATTTATGCTGTATTTCATTCTCCCAAATATCGAGAAAGATACTCTCAGTTTTTAAAAATTGATTTTCCCCGTCTTCCCTTAACTAGCAATAATGAATTGTTTAATCAATTAGTTACTAAAGGAGAAACATTAGTTAATTTACATTTAATGAGAAATATTCCCCCGACTCCTATGACAAAATCCGAAACTTCTACTACCGCTAACTTACCACTATTTAATGGAGAAGAAAGAGGTGCCATACATTATCAAGGTGATGGCAAAAATCAAATAACGCAAATTAAATATAACCCCAATAAACGGCAAATTGCCATTAATCAAGATTGTTACTTTTCTGGTATTTCTCCAACAGTATGGGAATTTAAAATAGGTGGATATCAAGTATTAGATAAATGGTTAAAAGACCGAAAAAGTGCTAATGGTTATTTATCGGATGTTGAAATTACCCATTATCAACAAATAATTATTATCTTGACGGAGACAATCAAAATAATGATAGAAATAGATGGTATAATTCCTCAGTTTCCTATTGCATAGCTGAAGCAATAACAACTATATGCTATGGTTCAACAAATTAGAAGAAGTGCCGTATCCATTCGGTGCTAATATAGCGGAGGGATATGGGCGAAGATATCGAGGAGAATATATCAGATTTTAAACATGGCACAAGGGTCAGTCAATGAATTAGAAACTCACCTGATTTTATCAGAGCGAGTAGGATTATGCACAGAAAAAGATATATAAATGATTATAATTCCATCTGATGCCAAGGGGATATATGATATCGGTACGCTGAAAATTCCTTCCAGGTAAAGGTTTAATCCTACCGTCTGCACTCCGCACAAAAAAGCGTTACCCTAAGCGGATAGGACTAAATACAGGAGAATACCGTGACTTCTAGCACTCAAATCCAAGCATTAGACGTACCTACCGCCATATTACAACGTCGTTCCATCAAAACCTTTAAACCAGACCCCATCTCCCCAGAACTACTCAAGCAACTGGTAGAATTAACCGTAGCTGCACCCAGTAGTTTTAACACCCAATCTTGGAGAATCGTGTTAGTTCAAGATGCAACCCAAAAGGAAGCATTATGCGCTGCTTCTTGGAAACAAAAGCAAATTCTGGAAGCACCTGTTACCTTTGTTTTCGCTGCTGACGCTACTGCGGGAGAAAAAGACCTAACGCCCATTTTAGAGCAAGGTGCAGCCACAGGTGCTTGGAATGAAGGAACAGTAAATTACTTTAGAAATGCTATTCCTCAATTTCAACAAGCTTTAGGTGACAAGCGCCGAGAATACGCCATTAAAGATGCTATGATAGCTGCTACAAATTTAGTATTGGCAGCTGAAAGCTTGGGTTTATCTACCTGCTTTATGAATGGTTGGATTGAAGAACAAGTAAAAGCTATAATTGGTGCTGAAAATAATCCAGATATTGGTATTGCTGTATTAGTACCTGTCGGATATGCAGCCGAACCTCGTTTAAATCCCGGTCGTCTAGCATTATCCGCTAATATTTCCGTAGATAGACTAAACAACCCCTATCAAGGTTAATAGACATTAGGTTAAATTGTAGGGATAATTGGCGTTGCTGATTTTAGGGATGAAAATGATTTTGCATACATTCAATATCTTTGTAGAGACGTTCCATGGAACGTCTCTACCCCCAAAAATCATACCCCAATTCAGCAACGCCGGGTTCTTGTATTTCACTCAACCAAGAACTGCTATAGGTAATGTTTTAACCGACATTTAATTACCAATTCCTGAAGGTTGAAATTCCTCAATTGCCGGTGTTTCTTCAGGTGTAGATTGCATAGATGGAGTAGATGGTGATTTAGGCATCACAAATTGTCGCCAGGTTCTAATTTGTTCTTGGGCATCAGTATAAGCACTGCTACCACGGGGAATTAACTTGGCTGTATCAATGGCTCTTGCTACATCTACCTCGCTTTGCGAACGTGCCATTTGTAACAATTGTTGGCTCCATTGATCAATGGCAATATTCACATCTAAGCGTAAAATATTACGGTTCGATACCCGGTTAGCTAATTTGATAGCCTGTACTAAAGCTTCCGGTGTACCAGCCACAGCTACTTGTTTAGCTTTTTGCCAACTTTCTTTAGCGCGAATCTGGTTTTGCCAAGTATCTATAGCTGTTTGGGCTTCACTTGATAAAGCACGTCCTGATGCAACTATCTTTTGGGCTTGATTAATAGCACTGGCTAAATTACCACTATCCGCTAGTGCTTTAGCTTGATCTAAATATGGTTGATCCTGAATGCGCTCAATTTTTGCTGTCCAGAGTCTAATTTTTTTCCTAGCATCTGGATATAATGCTCGTCCAGAACGAATTTGACTAGCTTCAGTGATCGCTGTTTGCAGGGAATTAATATCATCATTAACAGCAATTTGTTCAGCCCTTTCCAAGTATGGCTGATCTTCAATAGTCTCCACCTGACCACGCCAACGTCCTATTTCCTGACGTGCTTCCGTACTACGAGGATTATTACCAGGAATTAGCTGCACTTCCGAAATAGCTGCTGTTAAATCACTTACCGTTCCTTGACTAGCTAAATTTCGCGCTTTTTCTAATCGAGAAACATCTTCAATTTCCAATTGCCACCGGGCAATTAATTCCTGAGCTTCATTATAAACATCCCTAGAAGCATCTATTTGTTGCGCTTGGGAAATAGCAGTTTCTAACCCAGCAATAGTACCAAGAAAGGAACTTCTTTTGGCTTCACCCAACACCATAAAATCATCAACTTCTACCTGTAATTCAGGAATGGTTGGAATTTGGCGAGCAATTTCTAGTGCTGTATCGGCATCTTTCTCATTCATTTTCTCCTGTGCCAATTTCAGCATTTTCCGGGCAAATCCTGATATTAACTCCTGGGCCTTTTGATATAAATAACTTTCAGGTTTAATCGCCTCAGCTAATTTAATAGCTTTGAGTAAATTATCTACATTGCGACTTTTGGCTAAATATTCCGCTTTGTAAAGTTTGTCGCCATCTTCTCTAGCGGTGACAATAATATTATTTAATTCATCATATTTTGTGCTTGCCCAATATTTATTATTTACCCGCAGCAATTTAGCTGTGAGCATAAAAGCAGATTGCCAATTGCGCTGTCGTAATTCCTTTTCTGCCTCTTGATAAATGGCTTCTGCCTTTGACCAAACCGTTTGCCATTTTTCAATTTGTGCTGCTACTAATTCACTGACTTTCAAATCAGGAGGAATTTTCCGGGCTGTAGCGATCGCTTCCTCCAAATTCCCCGCTTGGAAACTCTCATCAGCTAGTTTTAAAATATCCCGTGACCATTCCTCTAACAAACGATTAATTTCGCCCCGCAGTGGGTGATTTTCGGGGAGTTCTTTCACTAAAGCCATCGCTTGCAACAAATTATTAATCGTTTGCTTAGAAGCTGCTAACTGAGCGCAATGTAACCGCACTGAAGCACTAGCTAAAGGCCAAAAAATTTGCGGGCAATTAGGGGCGGATGGCAGCTTAAACAACATGGATATGGCGAAAAAACCCATAGTCCCAGGTACAAAAGTCAGGATGATCGCCCAAGGAATCCAACTTTTAGTCCAACGGGGCATTTTCTCAATTAAGAGATTGAGATTAAAACCTGTTTCCGAATCATTATTTATAGACAAATCTACCCTATCTTGCTTTTTTGTTTTTTGTGCTGATTGAGAATTAGAACTAATAGCAGTGGTATCAGCAGTTTGATTATTTTGTATGTAATGGGGCTGAACCCCAATTGGTTCTCCTCCAGAGTCAGAAGACCAATTATCTCGAATATCCCGATCTTTCATTGCTCACACCATAGTGAATTGAATAGAAATCACAAAAGCAGGTAGATTAATAATGGATAATCATAAGTTTGCTATCCTCACTTTCTCATTTATAACCAGTCATATCTGGTTTTCACCACCCCCATCAATAGCATTACTTTTCTTGAAATTAGAGTGTGACTAGCTACATTCACCAGAAATTGCAGATTCTCTTTGCAAATCTAAAATAAGTTGGTTTAAATGATCACTACTTGCCTGATAAACATTGCCGCAAAAGTCACAAGTTGCCTCTGCACCATTATCTTTGATAATCATGTCTTGTAGTTCCACTTCTCCTAGTATTTTCAGCGCTCCTAACACCCGATCAAAAGAGCAGCCGCAATGAAAGCGCAATATCTGACTTTCGGGAAATATACTTAATCCCATGTCTCCTAACAAATCGTTAAAGATGTCTGTCAGTGTTTTGCCAGCTTGAAGTAATGGCGTAAACCCAGATAAAGCCGACACTCTTGATTCTAATGTCGCTACCAAGGCTTCATCTCTAGCCGCTTTAGGCAATACTTGTATAAGTATTCCTCCTGCCGCTGTTACTCCCTGTTCTCCCACAAATACACCCAAAACCAAAGCTGAAGGAGTCTGTTCGGAACTGACTAAGTAGTGGGCAACATCGTCACCAATTTCCCCAGATACCAGTTCTACCGTACTAGAGTAAGGATAGCCATAGCCAATATCGCGGACTACATACAGAAAGCCTTCACCCACAGCCCCACCGACATCTAGTTTGCCCTTATGATTGAGTGGCAATTCCACAGATGGATTACGGACATAGCCCCTGACTGTGCCATCTAAACCCGCATCCGCCATTATACCACCTAAAGGCCCATCTCCCTTGACCCGCACATTCACCCTAGAACCTGGCCGTTTCATACTCGAAGCCATCAACAACCCAGCCGTCATTGTCCTTCCCAATGCCGCCGTTGCCACATAAGATAGTTTATGGCGTTGTCTAGCTTCTTCTGTTAACCGGGTGGTAATGACACCAACTACCTTAATTCCACCATCGGCCGCAGTCCCACGAATTAATTGATCTGCCATGAAAAACCTTACAATTCTTTACAAGATGACTTTTATATTTTAGGTTGTTTCGTGACTACAAGAGCAAGAAGAGGCAGAGGAGCAAGGGAACAGGGAGGCAGAAGTTAGCAATCACCAGTCAACAGTCAACAATCACCAGTCAACAATCACCATGCTAGGAACATTTCAACAAAGTCAAATTCGCATTGAAATATCCGCATCAGCCGATGCTATTCGTGATCGTATTTTGCATCCAGCACAAATGCAAAAATGGTTGTTAGGGCAAACTTTCCCTGGGGAAATGCCCCTAGAGTTATCACCAGGATTTGAGTTTACCACTCAGATCGGTCTAGTTGGTATTCATCATCATGTACAAGTGGTCAAACCCAATTGTTTACGGTTATTATTAAGTGGAGGTATTGATGGTTTCCATGAATTGTATTGGGGTGAAGGCTGGATACAATCTCGATTAGAAGGTATATCTTTATTACCCCTCAACTTAGGTCAAACTTTCGCCCTAGTTAGCTTACGCCAATATGATAGCGATTCGCAATTATAGATTAAGCAACTATTCAACAATTACAAAATCGTGAATTTGCATCTCTGGATATTGATAATTTAACAACTGATTCTAAAAAATTATCCCAACTAATATGGTCTAAAAATATCGTCACCTCACTCTTTGAATCCTCGACCTCTGACTTTTTTGCTTTTTTCTGAGCATAAAACTCTTTATTTATCTGGCTTTTGGCTTTATTCAGCAAACCCTACTTAATAGTGATTTTACCCTCTGCAAATTCGACTAAAGCATTGAGTTCCTGGACTGATCCGACTACTAATAAGCGATCGCCTAAAAGTAATGTAGTCTGACTATTAGGATAATCAATTTCTTCGCCATCGGCGCGACGAATAGCCATTAAACTTACCCCGGTTAAATAACGCATATTCACCTCTTCTAAAGTCATACCAATTAAAGGGGAATCGGCTGGTAAATCATACCAACGACGATTGAGATCACGGGTGACTTTTTGTAAATATTGGGAAACTTCAGCCGGTGAACTTTGAGGGCGTAAATCTAAATAATGATCTTGGCGAATTTGCTGCATTTTCTGTTGTACCACTTCTGGTAACAAACCCACAGTAATTAATAGATGAGTAGCCATTTCTAAACTAGCTTCAAATTCTGGTTGTACTACCTCCTTTGCTCCCAATTGATAAAGAACTTCAATATTTTTATCTTGAGTAGCACGGACAACTGTATCTAATTCTGGACATACTTCCAAAGCCCGTTTTAAACATAGCCGAATACTAGCAGGATCGGGGAGGGTGATCGCCATTCCTTGAGCATGATTTACACCCGCAGTTTCTAATACATGAAGACTGACTGCATTACCATAAACATAAGGTATTCCTGCTTCCCTTAACTGTTGAATACGACTTTCTGATTGATCAATTACCACCACAGATAATTGATATTGCTGTAATAACTTAACCAAATTTTTACCCAGTCGGCCATAACCACAAACAACTATATGATTTTTCTGGGGTAAATCTTCAGAAAAATCACGGGATTGATCATCCACTAGGTAGGGCTTAAGCCAAGGCATAGATTCAGCGAAATCAAATAAAAATGGTACTAATCGCAAGATAAAGGGGGTCAACATCAAAGTAACTGCGGTAGTTCCTAAGATTAGTAAATATATCCGCCGAGAAACTAAACCTAAAGCTTGCCCTTCACTAGCAAGTACAAAGGAAAATTCCCCAATTTGTGATAATCCCAAACCGACAATTAAAGCTGTTTTTAAAGGGTAACGAAATAACTTCACTAAAGGGGTAATAATTAAAAACTTGCCGACAAAAACCAAAGCTACTAATCCGAGAATTAATTCGAGATTTTGCCACAAAAACACCGGGTCAATTAACATCCCAATGGCAGCGAAAAATAAACTAGCAAATATATCGCGCAATGGTTCAACAATACTCAAAGTTTCATCGGCATATTCCACTTCAGAAATCATTAAACCAGCGACAAATGCCCCCATTTCAATGGATAGTCCCAAAGATTCTGTAAATAGAGCAATTCCTAAACAGATGCTGACTACACCTAATAAAAATAATTCCTTGCTTTCCGTGCTGGCTAATAATCTTAATAAAGGGGGAATTAACCAAATACCAGCCACAACCGCACCAGCAGCAAATAAACCGATTTTCACCAATGCCATGACCACAGCGATACCAATGGCTTCTCCTGGTTCATGGAGGGCGGGTAATACGGCTAACATTAATCCCAGTGCCAAGTCCTGGACGACCAAAATCCCCAGCATTACCTGTCCGTGGGGTGTTTCAGTCTCATTGCGTTCCATGAGGCATTTGAGAACCACGGCGGTGGAAGACAAGGACAAAATTGACCCCAAAAATACACCTTTAGCGGGTAAAGTTCCCCAAGCACCTGTGACACCGCAGACTAAGACAGTAATGATAATGGTGAGGATAATTTGTAAAGCCCCTCCTCCGAGAGCGATCACTTTAACCTTTTTAAGTTCTGCTAGGGAAAACTCCACACCCAAGGCAAACAATAAAAAAGCTACCCCAAACTGAGCTAATGTTTCGACTTGAATCAGTTCTTTTATTAGTCTCAGTCCAGATGGACCGACAACCATACCGCCGATGAGATATCCCAGCAAAACAGGTTGTTTTAACAATGCTGCTAGTAGTCCACCGCAAGCCGCAGCAGCAAACACCGCAACCAAATCAACAATTAATCGAAAATCTTCTTGCACCAGTTTTAATTAAAAACTATAAAGAACTATATAAATTCAGTCTACAAAGTTTTATCTATTTGGGATGAGGGTTGGGATACAAGAACTAGAAAATTTGGATGATGAATCAACAATATGGAGACGTTTCGGGGAACGTCTCTATAGTTCTATTTTAAAACACGATTACCAATATCTCGACGATAATACATTTGATCAAATTGAATGTGTTGGATACCTGCATAAGCTTGAGCGATCGCTTTCTGGAAATCCGCACCCAAACCAGTCACATTTAACACTCTACCGCCATCCGTAACAATTTCTTGGGCTGCATTTAACTTTGTCCCAGCATGAAACACAATTGCACCGGCTGTTTCTGCTGCTGCAAAACCAGTAATTACCTTACCCTTGGTATATGCTCCGGGATAACCACCAGAAGCCGCTACCACCGTGGCCGCCGCGCCTTGTTTCCAAGCAATAGGGGGCATATCTGCTAATCGCTGTTCTATACAAGCCAAGATTAAATCTTCCAAAGGTGTTTCTAGCATCGGTAAAATTACCTGGGTTTCTGGATCACCAAAGCGACAGTTAAATTCTAAAACTCGAAAATCACCATCGGGTGTAATCATTAACCCCGCATACAAAATACCTCGGTAGTCAATCCCTCTAGATTTTAAGGCAGTGATAGTTCTTTCTAATACCTCTATTTGTACCCGTGCCATTAACCCTGGCGTGGCGATAGGCGCAGGAGCATAAGCACCCATACCTCCCGTATTTTCTCCTGTATCACCTTCGCCAACGCGCTTATGATCTTGAGCAGGTAATAACGGACGAATGGTTAAACCATCAGTTAAAGCTAAAACTGATACTTCTTGTCCTAGTAAACATTCTTCAATGACCACGGAACTACCAGCCGCACCAAACTGTCCTTGAAAAATTGCATCAATCGCTTCTTCAGCTTGGGCAATAGTTTGAGCAACTGTAACACCTTTACCAGCAGCCAAACCATCGGCTTTGATCACAATGGGCGCACCTTCACATTGAATGTAAGCTTTTGCTGGTGCTGCCTCTGTAAATACCGCAGCCTTAGCCGTGGGAACTCCAGCTTCTGCCATTAATGCTTTAGCCCAAGCTTTACTTGCTTCTATTTGCGCCCCTTCTTTGCTTGGTCCAAATACCATTAAGCCTTGACTTTGCAGATAATCAGCAATTCCCTCCGCTAATGGTACTTCTGGACCAACTATGACTAGAGGAATATCATTATTTATCGCATATTTGCTAATACCTGCAAAGTCATCTACTGCTAAAGACAAATTTTGACAACCCTGCATACTTGCTGTACCCCCATTACCTGGAACACAGACAACTTGCTCAATTTTATCAGATTGCAGCAGTTTCCACGCTAGAGCGTGTTCCCGTCCCCCATTACCGATAACTAAAACTTTCACTTATTTCCTCGCGCGTAATCAAGCAAAACGAGAATATATGATACCATCTTCAATTGTGAAAGCTGGTAATCTAGCTAGATTTAGGGTTTGTGTACCGAAAGAGCGAATTGCTTGCAGGATCACTTCGCTATGGCATAACTATAATCTAATAATATGCTCTTAGTTTTATCCTAGATGCTATTTATCAGATATATTATTAATAATGGCTGTATGATAAGCTTAAATTATAGAAAATCAATAATACTTTTTATATTTATAACTTTTAGCTTAACCGACTCCAAGCCCCACGTCTCACTCTTAGGAGCGTGGGATGAATGGCGCGTGAGTTGACGACAGTTCCCTGACTAATGTGCATAGCACGAAGGAAGGGAACATAGAGGAAACGAACACTTTCTTATTCTTCCGGTGAATTTTGATTTTCAATATATTTGTTCCAAAAAACATCTTTACAATAAATTTTCGCTAAATGTTCCGAAAATTCCTGGCGTAACTTCCGAGAAGAAACAGATTTAAGATTATTTATCAGTTTGCTTAATTCTAAGTCCGGGTGGTACACCAAACAGGCAATGGATATGATCTTCTTCCCCGTTGAACTCCACAAGTTTACAATCCCATTTAACTAACAGTTCTTCTAATATGACGTGCAGCCTTTGTAAACTGTTGGGCGGCTAAATTGTATAATCATAAATTTCTAAACTCTTGTGGCACAGGCATCTTGCCTGTCTCATTTATACAAATTAAATGCACAACAGCTTAACATCTCTCCAGTAAAGGCTTTGCGTCTATATTTTGTTGTTAAAACTAGATGTACCTTCAGGTCACTGACCGACCTTACCTTTGAGACAAAATCATTTTTCATAAACCTCTTGACATATCTTGTATAATTAGTGTATATTAAAACAATAACACCAACACTAGGAAAAGGCAATAACCAGGTGCGGATATCCTATCAATACAAAATTAAACCGACAAAAGAGCAAGCTGAAAAGATTGATGAAACGCTAGAAAAGTTGCGTCATCAGTATAATTATTTACTGGCTCAACGGTTTGATTGGTACGAACAAAACCGTTCCCCTATTGATAGATGTTCCATTTTCGTTTGTCATTTACCAGAACTCAAAGATAAACCGAATTATTACAGCCAAAAAGCATCATTAACCCAACTTAAAAAAGACCGTCCTTGGTACACAACAATCCATTCTCAGGTGCTACAGGAAGTCCCTAAAAAAGTTGAATTAGCCTTTGACCGATGGTTAAAAGGTGATGTTAATGGTAAAAAATCGGGCAGACCTCGATTTAAAGGTGCGGGGCAATATAAAACATTTACTTTTTCTCAGTTTAAGGAACATCACTTTACTAATAACAGAATTACGTTATCAAAAATAGGTAATATTAAAGTAATTGTTCACCGTCAAATACCCGATGGGTTTGACATTAAAACTGTGTCTGTCACCAAAAAAGCAGACGGGTATTATATCACCCTAAGTCTTGACGACAAAACAGTTCCAACGGTTAAGCCTGATTTTA
>JACCDP010216933.1_pt1 | contig 33649 bp, 15 predicted proteins | sample 7445841 | NCBI WGS metagenome assembly JACCDP01 (sample SAMN15323441, study PRJNA562643) | freshwater metagenome | isolation source: river surface water | place: USA:Blue River Watershed | collected 2017-08-17 | reverse complement strand
GCTTTGAGCGAGCTATCAAAGAACAGTAATAATGTTGATTCTTTATTATTGATATCTACCAGAAATTTTAATAAAATAGATCAATACCTGCGCGAACAAAATAGGGGTGAATTAAGTGTATTGATATTAACAGGGGCATGGATAGAGGGACTTCATGTGTCTACTAAAATTGTAGAAAAAACTCCTTCAGAAGATATGAATATACGCCTGGGTGAACAAAAAATAAATGTAGAAAATATTTATGCCATATTAACGGCGTTTCAGGCTATTCCATTTTTTAAAGACCTGAAAACAAAGGTGGAAGCAGTAAAGAAAGTATATGACGGGGTAACTATAACTTATGAATATGGGCCACCTACCATGAAAGAAGTGGATGGACAGTTGGTGATTGAAGACAATAGCAAGAGTATTGTAAAGATATCCAAGCAGCAGGTAGATAGTATTATCATGCTGACAAAGGATCTGAGGGCTCAGGCTTTTTTCAAGTAAGAGATAAGTTATAATGAAAAGAAAGGTAATCTGTCAACATTAAAAATTTGAAAATGAAAAACTTTATTATATACGCATTGTTTTTTATACTCCCTTCTGTTGTTTTGGCTCAGGGAAAATGTAAAGACCCGGCTGCTTCAGAAAAAGCATTAGCCGGATTAAAACACCACAACCTCATGCAGGAATATGAAATATACCTGATGAAGAAAACCAAAGATATGACACCTACCGCCGGGATAAAAATAAACCTCACCCGTGGTATGAAGTATCGCTTTTATGCAGTTAATTCAACGAATTACATGGGTAAAATAATCTTGAATCTTTATACCAGTCCATCTAAAACCCAGCTGTTAGGATCAACTTTCAATTACGCGTCAAAAAAACATTACGAAGCCATTGAGTTTACAGCACACATGACAGGAGTATTTTTCCTCGAGTTTGAATTTGAGGGAGGTAAAGAAGGATGTGCGGTAATTATATCCTCCTACATAAACAGCTTATAGACCTAAGGGCTATTCATTTTTTATAAAGGGCTTAACAGGCTCTTTTTTGTTTTAAGGCCATTGCATATGTAGATAATTGTTTTTTAAATTGCCATTCTTGTGCTGAGCCTGCCGAAGTATGGAATAACCAGTCTTCCCAAGACCTGGCTCAAATGTTTGTTACACATTTGCCCTTATTATTTGATTCTCCTGAAAATCTTGCGTATTCAGAATATAGTAGTATGAATAGTTAGTGTGAGTGTTTGTTTGATTTTTACGGACTTTGTTTGATAACAATCTGCCGGTGTTGTTCCTTAGCGCAGAAAATCGAAATGATGTAGGTTTCATTTCATTTACACAATTAGGTATGTTATATATCAGTGAGATGTGTTCATCGCCATTAATAGCAGATAAAAAAAGACAGCCGTTTAAAGCTGTCTTTTTCCTGGGTTAAGTGTGGCTTGTATTTTTCTATCTAATGAATAATTTCAATTTTGTGATTAAAACTTTGCTCTTCTGTAATAAGTTGTATATAGTATATGCCTGAACTCAGATCAGTGGTGTTTAAGAGAACGGTACCGCTGTTCTCTGGAAGTAATGTTTTGTTTAAAACCTGTTTGCCGAACATATCAATAATTTGTAATGTGGCGTTGTTTTTTAGTTTAAACGGAACGGTGAGTTGGATATAATGATCAGCAGGATTTGGTGCTGTCTGCAGCTGTAATTGCTCTGATACAACACCGGCTGATCTTTTAGCAGTAGTTGTTTTAGCACCGATTAATTTTACTGTTGCTGTAGCTATGGAAGAGCAATTCCAGGAATTGGTGCCGGTTACGGTGTAAGTAGAAAGCGGGGAATAGGGGGTAGCCAGGATGGAGTTAGCTGAATTTATGGCAATGGTAGACATATCAGCGGTACTCCAGGTATATTGGTTGGCCCCATTAGCTGTTAACAATACACTGGAACCAGAAGCTATTTCAATGTTTATAGGGCTTACAGTTACTAATGGCACTTCATGAACAGTAGTGAGCATTCCTTTTCTGCCTCTGCATCCTTTGTCATCAAAATAAGTATACAAAACGAAGTGATCGCCAAGCCATGCGTTGTAAGGATCAAATGTATTTCCGCTAATCCCGTCACCACTAAATACTCCGCCCGATGGAACACCTCCCAAAGTTACTGCTGCTGAATTAAGACAATAGTCTTTGGCGAGTCCCTTAAAACTTACAACAGGAGGTGGAAGGACCTTTGTTAATTGACCTTTTTTGCCTACACAGCCTTTAGTGTCTGTATAGGTATAAAGTATATAGTGATCTCCTACAGTGGTTCTCGATGGATCGAAGGTTGTTCCACTAACGGCATCTCCCGAAAATACGCCGCCTGCCGGAGCGCCTGTTAATTGGGCTATTGGTGAGTTAGGGCAATATTCAGCAGCAAGCCCGCTGAAACTTACAACTGGCGGAGGAACAACAGTTGTGAGGTATGCTTTTTTTCCAACACAACCTTTTTCGTTGGTATAAGTGTAAACGATATAATGTGGACCAACGGTAGTGCGCGAAGCGCCAAAAGTGTTTCCAACCACACCATCTCCTGTGAAAACTCCTCCGGCAGGGGTTCCAATTAATAGGGCATTAGCAGCATTAGGACAATACTCACTCGATAAGCCGGTAAAGTTTACCACGGGAGGAGGTAATACCTGTGTAGTAAAAGAAGCAGATTTTTTGCAACCGTTATTATCAGTATAAATATAGTAAATAGCATGTGGGCCTACCGTAGTTTTGTTGGGACTAAATATGGAGCCGCTTACGGCGTCACCTGTAAATATACCTCCTGCAGGAGTACCGGTCATTTGCACCGGACTGGCGTTAGGGCAATATTCGGGCGCCAGTCCGCTTAAACTAACCTGGGGTAAAGCAAGCACGGTAACATTTTTGCTGCTGCTGGCAGAACAGCCCTTATTATTGGTGTAGGTATAGGTAATTGTATGTGTACCGGCTCCTGCAATGGCAGCAATAAATTGTGTATTAACAATCCCGGGGCCGCTTAAAACACCACCACTTGGAAAAAGAGATAAAGGAGCAGGGTTAGCGTTGAGGCAATAATTATCGGCGAGTCCGTCAAATTCAACTTCGGGCAGTTCGTTAATTTCAATCATTGTACCAATGTAAATAGGATGCAAAATATTTTCTGAGAAATCGCTTAATTCGCAATTGCTCCCATCAAAGTTTAGGTTAGTGATTCCGGTTCTTTTGGGTATAAAACTAAGGCTAAAGAGCTGCCCTGCAGGAATATTAGCTCCTGTGCTGGAAGCACTCCATACAATTCCTATCTTACCTTCACCTGGAAGCTGATTGGCTAATATCCCGCTTAAATTGGCATGCACATTAGTAAGGCCGTTGAATTTAAGGGAGAGGGTGTCGAACTGAATAAAAAGTGTTAACGCTCCTAAATTGGAAATAGTTTCAGTTGTGACAGGAATGTTGGAGGCAACAGATGAGGCACAAAGGTTCGCAGATTCTATTTTTATTCTCTGTGAAAATGCTTCTTGTGTTTGTAACAAAACAAACAAACAGACTACAGCGCTTAAACTATTTTTTTTCATGTTTATTGTTATTTAGTAATGGACATTAATCTTGAATCCTTAAAATTAATATTTTCTCCTGTTACATTTAGCTGGTAGGTGTAAATTCCTGCTGCCAAATCAGTACAATCAAATTTAACCGTATGTTTTCCTTTTGATTGTTGTGCTTCAACTAAGTTGGCGACCAAAATGCCCAGCATGTTATATACTTTCAGGCTCACCATACCATCTTCCAGCAACTGATAGTCTATTTCAGTTATTTTGTTAAAGGGATTAGGACGATTTTGATTCAATGCATTTGCACTAACGGTGGTCGGATTGCTGATACTGGTTGTTGTTCCATATTCTATAACCGGCGCAGTTAAAACAGCGCCGTTAATAACATTGGCTAAGGGGTCTGCCAGCTCACTACCCGTTAACAAACTGAGGTTGAAGCTGCCTGTATTAATACCTGTGGTTGTACATTTCAGCAGCACCAGGGTATCTCCGGCAGCAAATTGAACCGGAACAGGATCTGACCAGGCCATTTTTACATTGCCATCATTGTCAATATTATACAACAGGCCGTTCGCTTTGGAGGAAACCGCTTTTATAGTAAAGATTTCTTTAGGGTAGGCTATTCCTAAGGTGATGGCACCTAAATTAAGGTTGTTCTTTGTTTTAATAGGAAGATAAAAGTCCTGAGAAGAATGAATAGCAATACTTCCATCACTAATGAGCGACATGTTCAGTGTCTTATTAGATGCAGGAACATAAGAGCCGTTAACATCACCCACACAAACACCTTTAAGGTCATCACTAATATTGGTACCGCTTACCGTTAAACTATCTTTTTCAAACATCCAGTCCCCGGCAGGGAAAGAAGAAATTAAACCTATAGTTCTTTTGGAAATACTTAAGGCATCAGTGGCATTGATGGAACTACTCAGGTTAACATCGGCAGCACGTTTTCTGAGAGCAGAAAGACTAATGGCTCCAATGGCATATTTTTTAACTAAGAGGGCATCTGTTGCGTTTACACCGCCCCAGGAAATACTGGTTTTAGCGCTTAAGGTATAGTCGCCATTTTGCACGTTGTTAATCACAAAGGCTCCGTTTTGATTGGTGGTACTGCTGTCGGTACCACCTGCATTTTTTGTTAAAAGCGCAGTACTGTGATTTAGCGGGGTGTTAGAAGTATTGTCATACGATAAAATTCCACTAATGCTACTGAACGGAGAGTCTATGACATGCGTAGTTAAGCTGGCTGAGTTACGACAACCATTATTATCGGTATAGGTGTATTTAATGGTATGGTAGCCGTTTCCAGCAAGGGCAGGACTAAATACTTCCTGATTCATGCCTGCTCCTGAATATACGCCACCCGCAGGAATGGCCGTTAAGGTATCGGAGTTACTGTTAGTGAAGTAACTGGTGTCTAAACCAAAGAGGTAAACATTGGGCAGATCAACGGTGGAAACGATTACGGTATCACTGTTGCTGCAACCTAATGAGTCAGATACACTAACGATGTATTCACCTCCTCCTGACACCTTCGGGTTAGCGGCTGTAGCCGAACTGAGTAATAAAGAAGGTTTCCACTGATAGTGGTAAGGAACAATACCCATAGAGGCTGTTGGTGTACCTCCGAGTTGAACACTATCACCTTTACAGAGGAATTGATCTGATCCGGCATTTACCAGTATATTGTTTTTAATGAAGAAGTATTCGCTGTTAGCGAAGGGTAAATGAGTGGCATTATTAATGGCCCTGATCATATACTGTTTGTTGGCAATGAGCCCTGCGGGTAAGCGTAAACTGAAGATGGTGTCGGAAACCTTTATATGATTAGCAACTGGGATATATGTTTTACCACTGTCTGCAGTTAATTCCAGATCAATACTCAGGATATCAGAAGTGTTATTCCATTGAACAGTAAGGGTACTATTAGCACAAAGCTGTGTTTGAGAATGGGGAGAAATAAAAAAGTTTTGAGGTTTTATTTCAATCACCGTATCGGGCTGAAGTTTTGTTTCTTCTGTATTATTTACATTATCGGAAGCTATTGACATAAATTTATAGGTGTACCCATTTAAAACGCTCACGTTGTAAAGGCTGTCTGTTCCCTGATTGGGCAGCATGGTATAGGGCTGATTATTTTGAGCCATAAATAATTTGTATTGCCCTATTCCGCAACCACCGGTATCGTCATTCCCTTTAATAAGAATCTGTACGTTACCCGGATTGGTTTGTTGTGCCGAGGCAATGTGGCTTACCGGAGTTTGTGCATCAATGGTATTATAGGCAAGATTGGTACGGATGATTTCATTGTCATCAAAAACAATGTTTGCATAGGCTTTAATGCTGTCTTTTGTTTGAGCGGTTATTTTTGGTTTAATGGAAAAGTTAACGGAGCCTTCTCCCATATGGTGAATACTGTCGTTTACCAGGAGGAATCCCAGGTCTGGATTAATATTGGGTAGTCCGGTTTGAGGATCAAAGGCCTGGAATATCCAGAAAGCCTGATTTTTGGTTACATCTATACCGGCTGTGATGTCTAACAGTATACCCATTGAATCTTTCAGGTTAAGCCGCTTATAGAAGTGTGAGCTATTAGGGGGGACGTCTACTGTAATTCCTCTGAAAGTAATTACACCAAGTTGGAAAGTAAACATGCTGGCCATTTTATCAATGGGATGTTTAACTGTTACCTTGTTTACCGCAGAGGTAGCTATTTTGGGGTCATTTTCAAAACGAATAGTATAAGGAAGTACATCATTAACAGAAACCCATTTGGGTTCTCCGTATCCGGCAGGGCCGGTAATATCATTAGGATCTCCGCCAGCTACAACAGGAATTGTAAAGGGATCGGGGGGGCAGCTTTTTTTACCAACACTTACGTTGCCAATGGAATCACAACCATTTGCATCCGCAACAATTACCTGATAGGAGCCGGGAGCTAAACTGGTAGCGGTAGCGTTTGACTGTCCGTTAGACCAGGTGTATTTGTAGGGAGCATTACCTGCCGTTACGGTTACTGTAGCAGTTCCATCGGCACTGGCTTTACAGGAAACATCAGTAGCAGTAGTTTCAAACTTTGGTTTTTTAATCTGGAAGAGATGGAGTGTGTCTTCACGGGTTGGTGGAGTAACAGTCCAGGTTCCATCATCTTTGTGTTTAGGAACATTAGCAGCTGCTACCGCAGCTTTTGAAGCAAATCCCCACATTTCGTTATCTGCTAGGTCTTTTCCTTTTATGCTTAGTACCAGCTTATCACCCATATGGGCATTATTAATACTGCTCCCGGGTACAGTAAATTTCCATACTTTCTTTTTGCTGTTTGCTTCCGCACTGGCAGTTGTATTGCTGAATCCAATTTTTGAAATAGAAAGTGTTACTTCTTTCATGGGTTCACTGGTAGTAACTTTTATAACAAGGTCTTTATTGCATTTTACCGCGCCTGATTTGGAATTGGGACTAAAGGTTAAAGTACCGCCCGACCAGCTCCAATGAGCTTCGTATACATCACCATCCGAATTCATTTCCACTTTTTGTACATAGGGTAAAAAATTGTCAACAATTACTTCTTTTTGTTGATTGGTAGCTGTGTTCACCCAGTCGCTCATAGTAGTACTTACCCTGTAGTTGCCATCTTCAAATTTAGCCTCTTCATTAATCTGTGCCTTATCATAACCAACTTTAAAACCATTGTCTTCAGTAACGGTATTTTTTGCATCGGTAGCCCAGCACTGACTGGTGTCTATATTGGCTACTTTTCCATCTGTACCCTTTGTGTTGGTGACAACATAAGTAAACCATTGCTCCCAAACGTATGTAGCAGGTGTTGTAGGGGCAATAGATTTTAAGCCCGGTCCTCTGTCGTGTAAGCTGAAATTAATAAATGGATTAGGGGTAGAAGAGTTAGAGTTATAGTAGCCATGTTCACTATCTATTAGTAAATAGGGCGTTCCACTGGATTTTACAGCAGCCACCCATGAAGCATCTTCTTGTTTTTCGATGAAATAACCTATTTTTTTAGGAGCCGTATTAAATCCTCCCGACGATTTATTATCGAATGCTTCCACCACTATGTCTGTTTCTGTATAAACAGGTTTGTTAGTTTGGAAGTAAGCAGAGCCGGTGTATTTTTTCTTGAATCGTAAAACTTCACCATCACCATTTGAGTCGCTAAAGGTAGGTGTGTTGTTGTAAGGGTCTCGGTCTGCATTATCTGAAAAAAATGAAAAGGGATCCAGTCCGGTAGGTACCCAATTGTTATTACCGGTATAATATTGAAAGTGGGTATGTGAACACTCATTGTTTCCAAAAAAACCTGAAAGAACCTGGCCTATAGTATCTCCGGGCTTAATTGACGTTCCAACAGCAGAAGCGGTTAAACTGGGAGGAAGGTTCATCAGGTGATTTAATAAGACATAGCGGGCAACACCATTGGTAATAAATTCTATACTTACATAGGTGTTTCCTGCAGAACCACTCCCGTCGGGACCAGCATGCATGATAACCCCCCCAACAGGACATTTCACATAATCATTCGCCACGCTTATTTTGCCATGCATATCAACTCCTTCATGCAAATAATTACTTCCACCTGCTTTAATGGCCTGGTTAAATCCATTAAGAACGTTTCTATTAGTTGTGGTGATATCTGCTCCATCAGCTACGGGCCAAATTTTGATTAATTTGTTTGCTCGTTGCCGGGAAGTGTCTGCCCATACACCACCAATTTTTACCCTTACTTCATAAGTATATAATACTCCTGGGGTAATTGGAGAATCTGTGTAAGTTGTATTTACTCCAGCGGTTTTCCATGCCTCGAAAGCCCCGGCATCGGCTTTACGCCTCACCTGATATTCCTGTACAACGCCAGGTGCTGCAGACCAATTTAAAATCATGGAATTATTTCCATAGTCAGGTTTTACAACAATTAAATTGGGAATCTGAGATTTTAATATAAAGGAATAAGATAGAAGTAATAAAATACTTAATCTTTTACTTAATGTGTAGCGAACCTGAAGCGACTCCATAATTGTTATTTTTAAATAATTAATCATTGTTGAATGATATATTTAATTCTGAGTTGTTTGTAATCAATTTTACTTTATCACCATTATTCATTATTGATCTATATTCCTTATTCGGCAGGTGATGCCCTTCAAACATTTTTTTATGTTTCATCTTCCCATTTTCCTCATCATAAGCTTGTAACAGGAGATTTTTTCCTTTTTGCGATAACAACAAAAGAAGATGGGTTTTAGCATTATATAGTAATGGAAAATAATTGGTAATTTCTCCATCAAAGGCAGTAGAGTGAATTTTTTCCAGTTTGTTTTTTTCGAGACTATAAAATGTTAAGGCATTATTGTTGGCAATGGCAAGGCGGTTATCCATAAATTCTACATAAGGTTTGTCAAGAAATTCCACATCTCCAATATAATTTCCTGTTGATTTGTAAATACTGAGTTTACTTTTTGAACCGGAATAGTGATTTACCGCAATAAACTTGCTGTCTTCTGAAGTAATTATGCCCCAGGGAGTACAAGGGTCAATTTTCTTTTCCCATTCAAATTTTCCATTTTCATTATATTTAACTATTGAACTTAATGTATTTCCAGTACTGCAATTTCGGCATCCCAATAAATAAATCTCTCCCTTTTTTGATAAAGCAATGGATATAGGGTATTGCATCGCAGAGTCAATTTTATGAATAAATTTTCCTTCACAGGTGTAAATTAAAACGGATACATACCCTAACATGTCTACACAAATATTGTCGCCATAAATTACCACTCTATCCGCATCAGCGGCAAACATGATGTTTGAAAGCGCAGGTACTTCTATTTCTTTACCATTCTTAAAATTTATCCGGTATTTTTGCTCCAGTTTAAATGTTCCACCTTCTTCTCCATTAGTATTTATAAGAACGTTCGACATTTTAGCTGTAACCTTTGCTTTTAGAGGAGTTTCTTCTACTTTAAGTTCTTTAATATCCTGGGCAAAGCAATTAGCCCGAATGAATAACAGTAAAATCAAGATATATCCGGCTGAATTTCCAGTACCATGTATTTTACAATAACTCCTTAAATTCATTGAATAAAGTTTCATTATGCTTGTATTACTCAAATCTAAAATGACACAATCCGGTTGCCGTAGCAGATACCCATATATATACTGTACCTATTGCTCCTGGCCTTAACACTGTTTGTGGCCCATTTACTTCACGGAACTGAAAGCTTAGTTCCAAATTGTTATCATCCAGGTTTTGCCTCAGGAATGAAATCGGTAATCCGTCTTCACTGATGAGTTTAAATTGAGGAATAGGCAGGTCTACGTTTCCATCGTTGGCAAATTGCACAGAAATAATGTCAATGGTTCCCCTGCGCATACGTACCGGAGCTTTTACAGAAGTTACCAAGCCAAACGGAGATTTAGTAGTTATTTTAAATCCGTTTTTGAGTGTAGCTGTGTCACCATTGGATTTAATAGCAACCACGTCGTATAAGCCTAAAGGCGCATTGCTTAAATTAAATGTTGCAAACACCTTGGTAGGATCTACGTAAAGCAGGGCATTCGCCTGTATACTGGTTCCGTTTCCTTTCAGGTAAAGATCCATGTTATTGGTGAATTTGGCACCGTTTAGTTGTACCGTAATAGGGCCACCACTACCACCTTCATTGGCCTCTACCGAACGTATCTGGAAGTGGATGATTTCTGCATATAAGGTAATAGGCTGATTGTCGCCAACAGATTTGTTGCCATATACCAATAAATAGTAACGTCCTTTTTTCAGGTTGGGCACAATCACTTCCTGATTGCCAGAGAAAGGTTTACCTGAAGCGTATTCGTATTTGGAACGGTCGGGCACCGAATCATGACTAATGTAAAGTTCATTGGCTCCAAGAACAGAATCACCTTTTAGTGTAATTAATAGAGTTTCATCATTTAAGGAGTCAGGAATTTCTATGCGGTAGTAAATACCTTTTGAGTTGAAGAGCTGTTTGCTTTTTAACACATAGAGCGGTAATTCAGCTACTTCAACTTTAACAGTATTGACAGAAGCTAAGGTATTGTTCTGATCACTCGATTCATTGATGTTGTTTTTGTTGTCGGTTCTGATGACTACATGGTAATCTCCTACACCGGTTCCGGTTAGCTCTGTTGTAAGCGTAAAGGTGGTATCGCGGTTAGGAGAAAGGTTAATGAGTACTGGTTTTTCTCCGAAGAAAGGGTCATTAATATCCCATTGCTGGTCTTTAGAGAAATAGACCATGTCTGTCAAATACCCGTAAGCCTTGTTGGGTCCATTGTTGCGAATAGTCCAGCTTACAGTATAAGGTTCACCGGCAGTAGCGTTGGCAGGCGCGCTGATATTGGTTACTACCAGATCAGAGGGTGGTGATAGACTAATACTGATCAGTGATTTGGCAATGTTGTTGTTTTCTGCCTGGTGCTCGTATTCTTTTCCATAGGGTTCATATACGGAAGCAAAGTCTGTATATCCAAGTACGTAGTAATTTCCTACGGCGTTAATAGGGATAAACAGTTGCTCGTTTTTGGAATAAGCGTCTCCCGCATTTAAGTCTCCATTGCGGGTATAAGACCCAAGTAAAATATCGTTATACGGATCAATGATAGTGTCCTGAGAAAGGTAGATCCTGTCTGCCCATGCATGAGCAACCGTTGACCCCTGTCCTTTGTTTTTTACCTGCCAGGGTATCTCAATGGGTTGCCCGGCAATGGCGTTTGCTGGAGGGTTAAAGGAGCTGAAGTATAGATCAGTAGGCTTACGAAGGATAATTTTAATGGGAACCAGTGTAACGTTATTAGTGGTTATTTTTTCATTGTTATTATTGAAGAGATCAGTTGTTAAACGAATGAAGCAATTACCTTGTAAACCTTCAGGAATAAACAGGCTGTTTTGGTTGGTATAATTAGCTCCTGCTTTAACCGGAGCGTATTTCCAATACAGGTTATCGGATGCAGCTGTTAAGGAAACCTGATTGCTGTCTAACACCTCAATTTTATCTCTCCAGTAAGGAGCAGGAGTAGCGGCTGTTCCGATATTGCTAATTAACCAGCTGATGGGGATATTACTACCGGAATACGCCTGAGCAGGTATGTTGTAGCTGCTTACCGTTAGGTCAGATGGTTTAATGAAAATTTTACGTGTAGTGTCGTTGTTGGTTTCACTGGTATGTTCGTACAGCGTATTAGCTGCATCAGTAATGATGGAATAACAGTATTTAGCACTTCCATATTTGAAACCATAAGGTACAACAACAGTAGTGTCTACAGTATAGCTACCATTTACAGGGATTGTGGTGTTTCTTTTAATGGACTTAACTTCAACTCCCCACGGACAGTTGCTATTGTCTGTAGAAATATAGATTTTATCTTCCCAGGTACCAACGGCACTGGCAGTTCCCTGGTTGGTTACTGTATACTTAATGCGCATGTTTTCTCCCGCACCAATACTATCCGGGTATTGCAACGAAGTAACTGTTAAATCGGGCCAGGGAGCTACACTTATTTTAATGGTAGTATCACTTCTTAAAATATTGTTCGCTTCAAAAGTGTATTCAAATACCTGCAGTGCATTGTCTGTTTTAACATAGGCATAGTAATCTCCCGGAGGAATCATGTTGGGTATTTTTATTTGCTCACTGCTGTTGTACACCAAGCCAAGCGGCACACCAGTGGTTGGTTTAGAGCGGTTAAAGCTGAAGACATAAGCATTGCTCAAATCATAGTTGCGCGATTTGGTCAGGTACACGGCATCCGACCAGTGTTTATCGTTAGGACTACTGTTGCCTACATTGCTGACCTTCCATTTAATATTAATGGTTTCAATATTGGTAGCAGTAGCAGGAGTAACAATGTTACTCACCATCAGATCCGCAGGTGGTCTCAGGATTACATTAACAGAATCACTCTGACTGATATTATTACCATCATAGGCATGTTCCTGTACCTGGTTGTTAATGTCTGTTTCCACATAGAAGTAATACCTTCCAAAAATTCCCTGTGGTAAAATAACAGCGTGAGTAGTTGTATACGACTGATTAGGATAAAGAGTATCTCCTTTATGGTAGAAATTACCTAAGAAATACCTTTTGGCAGTATCATAATCCTGTGAAATATATACCCTGTCTGTCCAGGCATTGGTTTCTGTTGGCCATTTACCTTTGTTGATTACTGACCAGGTAATGTTCACGGTATCTTCAGAGAACACGTCTGCCGGTGGAACAATGGTGTTCACAAATAAATCAGGTGGGGGAGTAAGTTTTACCCATAATGGGAAAGCACTTTTTCCGGTATTGTTGGTATTGTCTTTTTCTAACAGTGCATTATATCGGTCTGCCCAGCTAACGATGTTAAATAAGCCATCCTTAAATTTAGGTAGAGTGAAGGAAGCTTTTTTAGAATAGCTTTGTCCGGGTTCTAAATAGGTCATATTGGCAACGTTGCCCAGAATATGGAAGCCATCCCAGATGGTATCAATGGCCATAGAGAGTTCGTCTGTCCACTGCTGATGTACTGTGTTTCCTAAACCCTTGTTTTTTACTTCCCAGGTAATGTCTATGTTTTGTCCTGTAAATGCAGTGTTAGGAATTTGCACGTTGGTGATCACTACATCGGGTAAATGACGGAGCATAAAGGTAAGTACCGGCCCTGGTGTAGACTCACAGGAGTGGAATTTGGAAATAACCTGCCATTTGTAAGTTATACCGTAATTCAGGTCTCCCGAATCGAAGCGGTAGCGAATGGCATTTAGGTTAACAACTTTAGGAGTGGCTGGTTTTGGCTGATCAGCCGGCCATACAAATATGTCATATTGCGTGGCCTTGTCTGCCGGCAGCCAGGATACATCTAAAGGTAAAGATAAGTCTACAGCACCATTAGCAGGACTAAGGCCACTCACCTGATCAGGCGTTTGGGTAGGCAATAGGGTGATGGTACTGCTGAGGGTTGAAGAACAACCTAAGGCAGTAATTACATTTACTGAATAGGTAGAAGTAGATAATGGTTTTACTTTGATGGAAGAACTCAATGAACCGGTAGACCAGCTATAGCTCACCGCATCTTTAACAGTAATAAGTACCGAGTCGTTAGAACAGATGGATAAGTTTTGCGGACTAATACCGGGTGCTTTTTCTTCTGTTACCTGCACGGAAGCTGATGTAGCTGTACATCCGGTGGTATCGGTAAAGGTTACCGTATAGGAGCCACTGTTGTGTACAGTGATAGAAGCTGTTTTCTCTCCGGTTGACCAGGTGATGTGCTGGCTAAGATTAGCAGTAAGTATTTTTGAACCACCGTTACAGAAGGTAATCGGGCCTGCAGGGTTAATAACAGGAGCCAGAGGAGCAGGGTGTACTTTTACTTTTATGGTATCGGAATCAGAACAGTTAAACTGATTGGTACCGGTAACAATGTAGGTAGTGGCTACCGTTGGATGCACATTCAGGTAACTGGTTTTAGCTCCGGTATTCCACAGGTAATTGTCGGCTCCGGTGGCTTGCAGCCAAAGGTAATTACCAGGACATATAGTAGTATCAGCGGTTACGCGAATATCTAATCTGGCCATATTGGTAATGTTACTAAGGGTTGTATCATTGGCAGATTTTTCGTCGTTATTTAAGCTGGTATAGGACAATAGCTTGTAATTGCGTAAGGCAGACAAATTGGCTTTTGCGCTAAAAGTATATTTGAGCGAGGCTCCTGCAGCAATACTTTGGGTTACATTTTCAGTAATTACTGCAGCATTGTCTAATTGATAAGAAACTGTAAAATTGCTTTGAGCATTTGAACCAAAGTTTCTAACTGTAACAATAATGGATTCGTTGCTGCCCAATACGCAGCCTGAAGCAGGGAGAATTTCTGTTATTCCCAAATCATTTTTATTGGTTTCAAATTCATCAGCTCCAATGTCGGGAGTGGTAATATTTCTATTGTCCCCATCTATATCGTCCGTAATTACTGGCAGACTAATAGCAGCACCATTCAATGCAGTTTGTGCAACGTGTAAATCGTTGACAGCATTATACAAAGGATCAACCGTCAATGAGTGCTGATCAAGATTACTCTGGGTTTTCCAGTTATTCAGGTCGGCAATGTTGGTATTATTCCATTGAGCCAGTACAGTTCCTTTACTAAACAGGTCATTGTAATCGGAACTGAGATTTGATCCGGAGGAATTAATACTGATAGCCATGCCGCTTCCGGTATTGGCCGCAATATTATTTCTGAGCTGAGTATTACTGCAATTGTATAGATAAATAGCACTTACAGCGGTACTGGTGTTTTTAATATGAATATTGTTGTGGTAGATGTTGATATAGGAAGAAGAAGTAAGGCTTATACCGGAAGCATTAACTGTACCGCCTGCAGCAATAAAGTTATTGGCAATAAGGGCGGGGTTGGAAATAGTACAATAAGCATTGTCTATGGCTAAACCATAACCATCATTGAGCATGTATATTTTATTTTTTAAAATTTCCAATGCACCGTTACAAGAAGAAAGCTGACAACCATACAGAGTACCATTGGTAGAATTTAACTGAATGGTGTTTTTTCTGATTTTAGCCCCATTCTGATACTGAATCGAAACACCGGCATATCCGGGATGTGTGATTTGATTATTTTCTATGACTGTACCTGTTTGATGATTGTTGTATTCACCATTCAGCAGTAAACCATAACTTCCCTTTAAAATAAGATTGTTTTTGTATTGATTGTTACTGTTGGCGCCTTGGGCATAAATGGCAGCGGCTGAGGAATAGTAATACTGAGTATTGACGCCCTGAATAGCGCAATTGTGGATATTATTGAAGGTAGCTCCATTTTTCAATGCAATCACATTACCATAATAGGCATGAGAATTTCTAATGCTAAGTTGTTTTAAGGTAATGTAATCACTGCCGTTCAGTTCAACTACAGTAGTAGTCAATGAGTCTTTCAGGATTACCCTCGAGCTGTCTCCGTTTTCTGCTTGAAACAAAATGGTGTTGACAGCTGATGCCCCTGTAATAGCACCCAGCAATAATTGCTCTTTATAGGTGCCATTGCGTACATTAAAGGTTACAGGACCAGAAACTCCACCTAAGGAAAGGCGTTGAGCTGCGGCAGTAAAGGTGTTGAAGTCGGGACTTATACCGCCAATGGTATAAACACCGTTTAATGCGGTATAGAGATTACTTACCTGGCTGGTATCATTGTAATGCAGGGTGTCACTTTTACCATTAGGGCTTTCAGACCAGGCCCGGATGGTATAAACCGGCACCGTGAGGAAATTGTAAGTTCCAATGGAAACAGAATCGGTACCACCAGGTGCAACACTTCCCAGCCAGCTATAAGCCGCTTGTGCTACATTATTTACTTTCCAGGAAATGGTAGCACTTTTCAGGGTGTCTGAACCATAGTTGCGCAGTTTAACATAAACAGGATTTACCCCGGCACTGAATGGTATATGAGGATAAGCAATTGCAACAATTCCAGCATCTTCGGGTGCTGCAACCTGAAACTCATCGGCTCCGATATCGGGCTGGGTATTATCGCGTAACTCACCGTCAATATCATCCGTAACCGTAGCAATAGGAGTTGCAGCTTTATTCAAAGTTACTTCTCTGGCATGTAAATTGGTAGTTGAAACAAAGAGTGGGTTTTGAGAAATAGAATGACTTTCGGCATTGCTGGCAGACTTTAATTCACTCAGGTTTGCTTTTTCTGCACCCCAATAAGCATATTTTGGGCCGTTGCTGTATATGTCATTATAATCAGACACATTGTTGGAAGAATTGTAATCATTGTACAGGGCATAACCACCTGCTGAGTTGGCAAAGATGTTGTTCTTAATGTTGCAGTTGTAATTGTTATACCCTAAAGACAAGGCCCTTCCGTTTGCTGCGGAACTTCCACTGATGTGAACGGAGTTGTAATAAATATTTTGGTAATTACAATAGTATAGGTATAGTCCATAAGCAAAGCCGGTACCTCCTCCTAATTGTATGAAGTTATTGGTAACATTTCCTGGTGTAGAGTTGTTGCAATAGTACATGTACAAACCATAACCACCATTGCTGATAGCCATTTTGTTTTTAGAAATAGTCAGGCGCCCGCTGTTCTGGCAATAGATACCGAAGAAACTGGTAGAAGCAGATGCATTGGTAGTGATAGTATTGTTGTGTACAGTAATCGAATCCTGGTAATAGAAATAAATGGCAGAAGTCAGTTGATTTTCGAAAAGGTTTCTGCTGATAGTACATCCTTTTTTCCAGGACGGACTGCTGGCACCGTAGAAACTTATACCATAAGTACCGTTAAGAATCCGGTTATTGAGTATGCTGGTATAGCTGTCTGCTGAACCAGAAGAATAGATCACCGAATTGTAGTCATAATTATTGGAATTACGGCCTTTAATAACACAGTTGTTGATTTTTGCATAATTAGATCCGTTTTTAATGTCAATAACTCTTCCGTAGGCATCGTTTAAAGAAGCCAATGTCATTTTCCTGAAGTTAATGAAGTCGGCACCATTTAATTGAAGCGTGAAATTGTTGTCATAACTTACACTGTTAAACTGCAGGCTAACCAATGAGCTGTCTCCGGATTCTGATTCAAATACTATGACTGAACTTGCTGAAGTACCAACGATTTCAGGAATACTGATTTGTTCTGCATAAATTCCGTTTCTCACCTTAAAGGTAACATTTCCGGCTACTCCTCCCAGCTTAAGCGCTGTATTGGCAGCTGAGAAATTAATGAAATCCGGATTAGTTCCGCCAATGGTGTATGTTCCATTCAGGGCGCAATAGAGGTTGTTTACTTTAATGGTATCGTTGGCCGCCAGAAGATCCGGGGCAGTATTGGGTTGGTTTGTCCAGGTTTTTAAGTTGTAAATAGTACCTGCGTTAAACAGGTAATTACCCAATTGAACCACAACGGTGTCTCCGCCTGCTAATGCACCTGTCCAGTTAACCCTTACCTGCTGGTCTCCATTCACTGTCCAGTCTATATTGACATTTTTTAATGTGTCGGATCCGTAGTTTTTTAAAGTAACAAAAACGTTATTGTTGCCCTGAGTAAAGGGGGCTTTGGGGCCTATATAGGAAAATATACCTGCATCGGTTTGTAAGGGAACAAACTCATCTGCGCCAATATCCGGACGGGTGGCATCTCTGGGTTCTCCATCAATATCGGTAGAAACAAAGCTGAATACTCTGGCATTACCGTTTAGGTTAATTTGCTTCGTGTGTAAATCATTGAAAGAAACAAAACGGGAATCAACTGATACGGAGTTGCTGTCCAAACCGGTACTTTGCTTCCAGTTACTCAAATTCGTTTTATCTGCTGAGTTATAGCTGCCAATTTTTGAACCGGTTGTGTACAGGTTGTTTCTGTTACTAAAGAAACGGTACTGACTCGAATAATTGGTATAGGCATATCCACCAGATGCATTATGAAATATGTTGCTGTTAACTGTTGTTTCACTGCAATAGGAGGTATAAAAAGCCGCTGCGGTACTTCCAGATCCGGTGATGTTAACACTGTTATTTACAATGTACAGGTAGCTGCAGGATTGTATGGTAATTCCTCTGGAGTTGGAAATGCTGCTGCCTAAGCTGATAAAATTATTGCTGATGATGTTCTCTTTGTTAAGTTGGCCGCTGCAATTGTCCAATTGTATTCCAATGCCACCATTAGTTGAAACTATGCGGTTTTTGCTGATTTCATTTTTTATGCCGTAGTAGTTTACATAAATGGCTGTGGAGGAAGTGTTGGAAACTCTGTTGAAGGTATTGGCAATTATTTTAGAACTATCCTGGTACTGTATCATTACTCCGTAAGTTAACTGATGTTCAAATTTGTTTGAAGTAATAATGTTTGATTTTTCTTTTGGGTTGGATCCAGAGGTAAGATAGATTCCATACGACCCATTGGTGATGAGGTTATTGTCAAAGGTATTTTTATTATCAGTACTTGATCCGGAAAACACAACAGCCATAATATCTCCATAGTTGGAGGTGTTGGTACTTCCGGCAATAACGTTGTGGAGAAAGGAATTGCAATTAGCGCCATTTGTTAGTTCTATGGCTCTGGCATAATATGCATGTGAAGCCCTGATGGTCATTTTCCTGAATGAAATCCCATCCGCACCATCTAAGCGCAAAGTAAAATTGCTGATATTATCGGCGCTATAGTTTAGTACTACCGAGGTACTATCATTATTTAAAGAAGTAAAAACTACCGGCACAGCACAAGAAGCACCAGGGAATTGTTTAATGGTAATTTGTTCATAATAATTGCCCGGTTTCACGGTAAAGGTTACCGCATTCAGCACCCCTCCAAAGTTAAGTTGGGTAACAGCTGTACTAAAATTACTAAAATCGCTTCCGCTGCTGCCTATGCTGTAAGTGCCTTCTAAGCCAGCATAAACATTGGTAACAGAAGAGGTGTCATCGTCCGGAGAAATATCCGTTGTTGCATTGGGATTACCTGACCATGCTTTAATAGCATGGTTGCTGTGTAAGGCAAAGGTGTAGTTACCTAATAATATACTGTCTGTTCCACCTGCAGGTAAATTTCCTGTCCAGTTTACAGCGGTTTGAGCAGAACCATTCACCGTCCAGTTAATGTTGAAAGAAGTTACGGTGGATTGTCCGGTGTTTCTTATCCGGGCATAAACGGGCTGCATGATTCCACCCTTAAATGGAGCTTTGGGTGGAACAATTGCGTAAAGTGCAAGGTTTTCACCAACAATCGTAAATTCATCCGCACCAATATCAGGAGGAGTTAAACGGGGATCACCATCAATATCCTCAATCACTTCGCTGAGCGGAGTACCCAGGTTATTTAAGGAAGCTTTGTTCAGGTGTAAATTAGTAAAAGAGGGAAAAGAAGGGTTGATCGAAAATGAATGTGCATCGAAACCTGAAGCGGTTTGCCAAAGGGCTAAGTTGGCTCTGTCGCCGTTCCAGTTGGCTAAACGGGTTCCATTGGTGAAATAATTGTTGTAATCAATAGTTACGCCATTAACATTAGTGTTACCATAGTATAGGGCATAACCTCCGCCACTACAGGAAAAAATATTGTTCTTAATTTTTTGGTTGGAGGTTGAATAATGGTAGAGTGCATAAGTATTGATGTTGGAACTATTAATATGCACACTGTTGTGGTAAAGATGAGTGTATGCGCCATAATAGCTGTATATACCATAAGCATTGCCTGTTCCGCCAACGCTAATGAAGTTATTGGCAATAATATTTTCTGCTCCGGAATACCCATTACAGTTATAGGTATATAATCCGTAACCACCATTGGGTAGGCTAATTTTGTTTTTTAATATCTTAAGTCTGCTGTTGCAGTTGGTGATATATATTCCATAATAATTGGAGTTGTTTTGCGACGTGCTTACCGTGTTGCCAGTTAGTTTAGCTTCATATTGGTTGTTGATACTTATTCCCATGTAATATTGGTCACTGAACTGGTTGTTTTTAATTACCAGTCCGGTGTCAGCATAATACGAGGCACTGCTGTAGCCATAGCAATAGATACCCTGACTTCCCCCTTTTACACTGTTGCTGATGTACTGATTACCGTGGTTATATTTAGTATAGGTGGAATAAGACCAGATGACGGATTGATCTGCAGAAGAACTGCTAATAACAGGGTTTTTCAAAATACAGGAAATAAAAGCGTTGTAGCGTGATCCGGAAATCAGACTTATTACTTTGCTATAATTAGTACCGGTAGCTTCTATGGTCAGTTTTTTAAAGCTGATATAGCTGGCTCCGTTTAACTGAACCACATAGTTGTTTGTAGAGCCTGCAGCAAAGCGCAGTGTTACAGCGGTGCTGTCTCCGCTTTCTGATTTAAATTGAATGGAATTAAGCGCACTCACTCCTTTTACTGCCGGAATTTCTATTTGTTCGGTATAGATTCCGTTCCTCACGTTGAAGGTAACCGCTCCAATAACCCCACCTATTTTCAAAGCGGTAACAGCATCTGTAAAATTCATAAAATCAGGTGAAGTGCCCCCAATGGTGTAAGTTCCAGCTAATGAAGCGTAGAGGCTGTCAACCCTTATGGTATCATTGGCCGTGGCCTGATCTGTAGCACCATTAGGAGAATTAACCCAGGCCAGAATATCGTATTTGGTGCCTATACTAAAAAATTGATTGCCCAATACAATGCTGCTGGTATCACCTGCTGCCAACGAACCTGTCCAGTGTACCGTACTTTGGCTAACTCCATTTACTTTCCAGTTAATGTCTGCCGAGCTGAGTAATTTTGTGCCGTTATTTGCTAATAATACTTTTACCTGCCTTGCTCCCATGGCAAATGGCATAACCGGAGAGTTAACCTGAAGTAAAGCTGCATCGAGGCTATCACCAAAAAATTCGTCTGCACCAATATCCGGAAGTGCTGACCTTAATTCTCCATCAATGTCATCCGGAACTTCAACGTGGCCTTTTCCTTTACCATTTAAGGCAGAGGAATTGGTGTGCAGGTCTTTGTTTGAAATAAAGTCAGGATTGAAAGATATGGAATGACTTTCCTGGCCAGATAATGATTTTAACTGACCGAGGTTATTGGCATTGCCATTCCAGTAACCGAGTTTAACTCCATGGGTAAAGTAATCATTATAATCAAAAGAAGATTGATAAGCCCCATAAGCGTTAATGGCATACCCGCGCTCTTTATGAATTACAGCATTGTTGTGAAAGGTGCTATAACTGCAATAATAAATGCTGGCCGCATAACTATTGGTAGAGTCAGTGCTGTTATTGGAGATACTATTGTTAATGATTTTTGTATAATAACAGTATTCAGCCAGTAAGCCAATAGCCCTGCTTTTCCCGCTTCCGATACTGATAAAATTATTAGATATTAAGGGGAATGAAGTTCCGTCGTTGGAATTGGTGCTGTATAAAGATATGCCCTCACCACTTTTCACTGCGAGTTTGTTTTTTTGTATGCGCAACAGGTTGTATGCATTTTCTATGCGTATAGCCTGAGAGTAGTCGTTGGTAGAGTCGCTGGTAATGGTATTGGCAATAAAGTCTCCTCCATCCAATCGTTGTGCATAAATGGCTTTGGTATTTTGATGGTTAAAGGTATTCGAAGTAATAATGGTTCCAACAGTACCCAGACTGCTGGCTCTTCCTTTGGCTTCACCACCACTGCCCTGAGATTGTTGTATGTTTATTGCTACAGCTCCATAATTGAAAGTGTTTTGTGAGAAAACATTGTCGTTATTGTTGGAGTCTGTTCTATCCTCATCATTCAGGTAAACTAATGAGGCGTAGTATTCATCGGTAGAGCTTATTCCTTCAAAAATATTCCCGGTAAAATGGCAATTATCGGAGTTATTTCTGATGTCCAATACACGTGCATACATAGAACCAGTAGCTTTTAGGGTCATGTTTTTGAAGCTGATAAAATCGGCATTACTGATTTGTATGGTGTAATTATTGCTTTGATCGGTGGATGAGTAGCTGAGGGTAACGGAAGTGTTAGTACCCGAAGCAGATTGAAAAGTGATGGTGTTGGTGGAAGAGGTTCCGCTAATGTCTTTCAATTGAATTTGCTCCAGGTATATGCCGTCACGAACGGAGAAATTAACAGGCCCGCAAACGCCGTATTGGCTTATGGCTTCTGCAGCCGAAGTAAAATTTAAGAAGTCCGAGCCCGATCCGCCAATGGTAAATGTTCCGCTTAAAGCCGGTCTGAAAATAAATGTACTGGTGTCGTTGAGGCTGGAGGGATCTGAAGCCCCATCAGGTGAAGAAGACCAGGCTTTTAGAGTATAAGCCTGATTACTGCTAAAGTTATAATCACCCAGATTTATGGTTGCTTCACTGCTTTCGCCACCATCCAATGAATCCAGTACACCGGTATAGTGTACAGCGCTTTGTTCAACACCATTTACCGACCAGTGAATGTCTGCATCTTCAACCACTGTTGTACCAAAGTTTCGGAGTGTTGCCGTTACGGGATAGGTCCCGGGACATGATCTCAGGGCATCGGTTTGAATAGAGAAAATGCCAATATCATTAGCGCTCCCAAAAGATTGTGGAATGAAAAGCACCCTTTCCTGTTTGCAGGACCAGGCAGACGAGTTTCTGTTCTCCACCACAAAGGAGGCGGAACCATCCTCATTTTCTATGCCCATGCTGTGATTGGTTTCAAAAGGAATGTTGTAGGCCTGAATCTCAATGAGGTTAGTTGTTTCATGCAGAATGAGCTGCATGCTTACTTTACCATTTACATATGAAAGCGGAACCTCATTGAAATCGATGACTAATCGTTGATTGGGGGAAGAACCAGTAGTAAAGTAAGAAATACTGCCTCCGTTCTCAGGGTTCAGGCTTCCCCAGGCAAAGGCTATCAGGTTGTTTGGTGTTGTCCCGTCAGGTATATATTGATTGGGGCAGCAACCAGGGTCAGTATTGTTGGCAAAGGTTATAAAACCTTTGGAGGAAATACGGAAATAAGAATAGCTCTTATTGAAAAAACCGAAGTTAAATCCAATGGGCAGACTATCGCTCACCTGAAATTCAGATAAAGCTACACTGGTTCCTGTTCCGGAAATCAATTGATAGTTTTTGTCTTTGACAATTTTATAAACCGGATGACTGGCCTTAAGTGAATGAGTGCCTATAATTAGAGTAAACAACAGGCAAAAGCAATAGGATGCCGGAAAAAAAGAACGGGGGTGTTTTCCTGTTGCCTGATTGGTGTATAAATTTGTCAACATAAGTATAAATGTTAAATGGTATAGCTCTTAATCAAAATGTATCACGAAGCAGATTAAAAAGTCAATTATAAGGTTACAATAACTAAATCACAGACACACCCCTCTCCAAGCCCATAACAAGTGTTCTACTCCAAAGAATGAAGCCATCTGTTAGCAGGCAATCTTTAAATGGTTAACATTGTTCACTATCCGTTATACACGTACACCGGCAGGTCACAAATAATAACACACAGTGGGGTTCCCACAAATAAATTATATATGCACAACGAAATCGTACTACGAAATCGCTTACCTTGATTTTCGTAAGGTTTAGGGTCTTCTCAGACTTCAATTAGTAAATGAAGTCTGCCGTATATGTAATAAATGTCAAGGTTAATTGAACATTTATATAACAAAGGATTAAAGTAGGAAAGGTACTTTACCTTGCGGTTATCCTTTGTTTAAGAAATTGAAAATATTGATAAAGTATCTGAAAAAGGTTTTAGTTAGTGATGATACTTATTATTCAATATCTTTTGTATTGAGTAAAACTTCATTACAGGTATTCAGGTACAAGTTTGAAACCATACTCAACAATTAAAAGAACGTTTGGTGTATGTGATGTTTTTATAAGAGGAAGCAAATATACAGTTCATTTTTAATTTGTCAAGTTAATAAGCAGGGTTTTTTTACCTGTTTGCACAGGGATTATTCCTGTTTTTCATTAAAATAAGCAAGTACGCAGCGTGCAGACTGAGGTTTAAATAATATGCTGATTTTTATCAACAAAAATATACAGACGTTATTTGACAGAATTATTTTATAATCACTTTATTCATCAGGCAGTGTCTGTTTTGACACAGATATACCAGGTAGGTTCCTGCGTGTATGCCCGTTTCGGCTAAATTAACTGTTGCAGTACTGATGTCTGAAGGTATAGTGTACTCATAAATTAATGTTCCCTTAAGGTCGTACAGGTAAATTATTTCGCCTTTTTTTAAGGGCGAATGGTTACGGCTTATTTGTAGGAGGGATGTTGTTGGATTAGGAAATACTAATAATAGTTCTTTAGCCAGGTTCGTTTCAGCTATCGTATTGCTCATGCCCTCTGTAAGCGAAAGGAATTGCTTTACAGGGATACCGGTATACACTTCTTTTATTCCGGAGGGCCATAAGATAATTAAGGAATCGGCCAGGGGCGCATCACCCAAACCAAAGTGAACCCTTAAATCGTTTTGACTACAATGGCCGCTTTGGGCGCTTGTTTCCCTCATTTGCCAGACAGTTTTTCCATTGATGACAGACTTTAAGTAGACTTTTGTTCCGATAGCACTTTTATTACTGATGGTTCCGGTTAACTGCAGGGTAAGCCAGTTATTGGTGTTTCCCTTGTTTTTGTAGAGCAGGTCTGTTTTATCAACTCCACCAAAACGACAGGTAGCCACAGCCAGGTCTTCAAAGCCATCGTTGTTGTAATCGCCGAAAGCGCAACCATAAGACCAGGCCAGCTCATTCACGCAGGTATCTGTTGTATTACGGCTAAATGTTCCGTCTCCCTTATTCAGAAATAAAAAGTTTTTTAACAAACTATTAGTGGCAAAGGCATTGGTAACAAATAAGTCCAGGTCACCGTCATTGTCAATATCGCTCCAGGCACTGCTAAAAGAGTTGGAAGGTATTTTTGCTGTAGTATCAGAGGTAAGTTTAGTAAAAATAAAATTTCCCTCATTCCTGAACAAAGCATTCTTTCCCTTGTCGTTTGCCAGAAATACATCCAGGTCGCCATCATTATCAAAATCTGCCCAGCTGCTGCTCATCGTATTTCCACCGTCTGTTAACAGGGGGCCATTGCTGAGTTTGGTGAAATTTCCCCCTCCATCATTCCGGTAACAATTTTCCGCTTCATTGTTTTCATTGCTAACAAATAAATCCACATCCCCGTCATTGTCTATATCTGTCCAGTTTACACTTCTCGAATAATAAGCATCGGTAGTTGCCGGACCCGTTGTAATTTTCTTAAATTTCCCACTCCCTTCGTTATGATAAAGGAAGTTTTTTTTCGGAGTCTCACTGTTAGATACATACAAATCCAATAAGCCATCCTGATCGTAATCTCCCCAGGAAGCAGTTTCTGAATAACCTTTGTCGTTACTGATGATTTCGGAATTGATTTTGGTAAATTGCCCATTGCCTTTGTTCAGGTAAAACAAGTTGTTGACATTATACCAGTTTACAACAAACGCATCCAGATCACCATCGTTATCAATGTCTCCAAATGTAGCCCCGTCTGAAGGGCTTTTATCCAGAACGATGGAGTCGTTTTGTAACAGATTAAAATCCCCGTTTCCGTTATTGATATACAGGTTGTTGTTTTGTCCGCCACTTGGCCCATTACTGATAAAACAATCTATCCAACCATCATTATTAACATCTACCCAGTTTACACTCCTGGAGTCGCCTGGGGTTTTGGTCAACTGGGTATTGCTGGTTTTTTCAAAATATTGAGCTTTGGCCATCAGGCAAAACAATATAAAACACACAGTAAATTTTAAACTTAGCGTTCCCGGCTGAAGTGTGATAAAGGGAGTTTTCCCGAATACCCGGTAAACGGATGAAATTTGTAGCAGAGGTGAGTGTTTCATGAGAGTGTTCATAAGTTGGATTGACATATTTTAGGATAAAAGTAAATGATCAGCGGAGACCATTTTTTGAAAATAGAGGAACGACTAAATTCACCGTTTCAACTACCGGATGATTAATTAGAAAAGGTAGTTGGTCATTAGCAAATGAGCGTTGGTAATTTTATAATTGAGCTATGTGAATTATTTAATAACTTTATTCGTGAGACTTTCCGCTTTAGCGGAATTAGTCGAACAATCCCGACCACTGAAGGTGCGTCGGAAGGTTTAAAATAGAGAAATAACAAATGAACAGGCCATTACAGAAAAGAATAATTCATGAACAATACCAGCAGTATGTGTGTAAGTAGAATAGGAAGACACCTGATGTTCTGGGTCTTATTTTATTGTATAGCAGTGTTTAATGAATTATATACGGCTGACTCATTTTCACGTGACCCCCAATGGAGCCTGTTACTAAAGGTTGCGTTCTCCGAACTGCTAATACTTCTGGTAAAGGCGTTAACAGTATATCCTGTACTTTACCTTTGCATTCCTCTCCTGCTTAAAACACAACAGCGGTGGAAGGGTATGATGTTGGTTTTTGTTTTTGTGCTGGGGGGCACCTTGCTGATCAGAATCACCATACAATTGCTGATATGGCCTTATGTGTTTCAGGAAATACAAACCGTACAGGGGCCTGAGATCATTGCCAGGTTTTTATATTCATTATTGGCATTGTTGGAAGTAGCAGGCCTGGCTGTTGCCATCAGGCTATATAAAATAAGGATGCAGGCTTTGGCCAATGAAAAGAAACTTATTCAGGAGAAATTAGAACTGGAAATGAAACACCTGAAAGCTCAGTTAAATCCTCACTTTCTTTTTAATACACTCAATAGCATTTATTCACTGGCACGTAAACAATCTAATCAAACCGCTGTTTCGCTATTAAAGCTCTCCAAAATTTTACGATACATGCTGTATGAAGCCGGTCATAAACAAGTACTGCTAAAAAAGGAAATAGAAGTAATAGAAGATTTAATTGCATTACAGCAGCTCCGGTTCGAAAACAGAATTCAGGTTTCCTGTAAGGTGGAAACAGCAGGAGGGGATTTAAAAATTATTCCATTAGTGGTACTGAGTCTGATTGAGAACGCTTATAAACACTGCGATCAACTCAAAGCCCTTATTGAAATGAATATAACAATGAATTCAGGGAGTTTGACTATTTGTGTAAAGAATACTATTGATACCGCTGAAGAGCAGGAAGAAAAAACTGAAAAAGGACTGGGACTAACCAATATAGAACGTCAACTGAAACTCTCCTACAAAGAGTATTCTTTTGTGTATGGAAAGAGAGCAGATATTTTTGTAGTGGAATTAAACATTAATTTAATGAGTTACTCAGCAGATGCATTACTTCAATAACTATAATTGCCTGATTGTTGAAGATGAACCACTGGCTATAGCAGTGCTGAAAGACTATATCAGTGAATATACTTCATTTCAGCAGGTTTTTTCCTGTTGCAGCACTATGGAAGCAAAACAAATCATGAATGAACATAAGATCGACGTTATGTTTCTGGATATACATTTACCGAAGCAAAACGGAATCGAGTTTTTACGTACCATGAAAGGCGCATATCAGGTTATTTTAACTACTGCTTATCATCAGTTTGCGCTGGAAGCCTATAATCTGAATGTGGTGGATTATTTATTGAAGCCCATTGAACCAGAACGCTTTTTACAAGCCATAACTAAATTAAAAATACCCGATTTAAGTTTCAATGAAAATACCCTTGCCCCTGCTAAAGCATTTTATTTTAATGTAGATAAAAAGCAGGTTAAGATAAAGGCAGCAGACATCATGTACGTTGAGGGATTAAAAGACTATGTTCGCATTTACACCACTGAGAAAAGAATAGTAACCAAATTCGTCTTGAGTGACTTACTTGACTTTCTAAATGATACCCGGTTTATCCGCATTCATAAGTCATACATCATCAACCGGGATTTTGTAAAAGCATTTACTGCAGCAGAGGTTGAATTAACTGCGGTTAAATTACCGCTTGGAAGAACCTTTAAACGTGGAGCTATAGAAGCAATGAAAGCAAAAACGGGATAAGGGAGCTGTTGTTACTTAAATTTTCTGTCCGTTTCCCGCTGCAAATCCTTCTTCTTAATATCCTCCCGCTTGTCATGCAGTTTTTTTCCTTTGGCTATGGCTATTTCCAGCTTGGCATACCCATTTTCAGCAATAAACAGTCTTAGCGGAACAATGGTTAATCCCTGATCTTTTAGTTTTTTTTCTATTTTTTCAATCTCCCTTTTATGGAGTAGTAATTTACGTTCGCGGGTAGGCAGGTGGTTATTATAGGTGCCTTCGGTATACTCCGAAATGTGTAAGGACCTTACCCAAAGTTCTCCGTTTTTAAGGTAACAGAAGCTGTCACTTAAATTGGCTTTTCCTTCCCGAATGGATTTTATTTCAGTTCCCTGTAATTGCATGCCGGCAATAAATTTTTCCAGAAAACTATACTCAAACCCGGCTCTCCTGTTAACGATATTGATGTCTTTTAAAATTTTTGGCATGTTAGTTTATCTTTTTTCCCACTATAACCAAGTCACGCTTAAGGCCGTCTAATTCTGCAACAGCCGGCAAGTGTCCCCAGTTTTCGAACCCAAAGGTATAAAACAAATTTAAACTGTACTGGTTATGACCAAAGATAAAGCCCAGCAGGTTTTCGATGTTTAATGCCGGGCATTGTTCAATAGCATAGGCTAAACTTTTTTTACCAATACCTTTTCCTCTGAACTGCACATCAATGTAGATGCTTATTTCAGCGCTTTTAGCATAGGCTGGTCTTCCGTAAAAATCCTGCAAACTCATCCAGCCGGCATAACTGCCGTTACTTTCAATGATCCATAAGGGTCTTCTTTCAGGATGATGGGCAAAGAACCAGGCTGTTTTGCTTTCCACACTAACGGGCGAAAGGTCGGCAGTTACCTGCCTGCCCGGAATGGTTTGATTATAAGTATCAACTATGGCATGCAGATGATGAAGCTCTGCAAAACTAAAGGTAAGGGACTTATCAGGAGCTAACATATTTTAAACAAATTTTTCAAGTCCTGATTTCTGAATGAGATTTAATTCCTCGGCTTTGTTAAACAGCAGTTCTACAGCCTGGCGGCCGGTTTCTCCGAGCTCAACCGAATAGTTGTTTACATAGAGTTGAATGTGTTTTTTCATCACTGCTTCTTCCATTTCCTGGGCATGACCTTTTACAAAATTCATCGGAGATTCAGGATGCTTAAAAGCATATTCAATACTTCTCCTTAATACCCTGTCGATTTTTTTTTGTTGCTCTTTGTTTATGTTTCTTTTCACCACAATGCCTCCCAGCGGAATAGGGGCCTTGATCAACTCTTCCCAATATTCTCCTAAATCCATTATTTTTTTTAGTCCTTTGCGCTCATAGGTAAACCTGTTTTCGTGAATAATCAGTCCAGCATCTATTTGCCCGGAAAGTAAGGCATCTTCTATAGAAGAAAACAGCATTTCAGTTTTATTTTTTAATTGCGGAAAGGCAATCGACAATAGAAAATTAGCAGTTGTGTATTTACCCGGTATTCCTATTTTAATTGTATCATCTAACGCATTCGCTGGCTTTTTCTGCAATGCCTGCAGTTGATCACGTATTTTTTCCGAAGCGGTAATGAGTAATGGCCCGCAGTTAAACCCCAGGGCACTGCCCGAATGTAGTAATTGATAGGACTTCACCAAATACACATAGGCATGAAAACTCAGCTTGGTAATATCCAGCTCTCCGGAAAAAGCCATTTTATTTAAGGCTTCAACATCAGCAATTACCGGATTAAAGGTTAAGCCTTCTGTATCAATTTTCTGGTGCAAAAGGGCATCGAAAATAAAACAATCGTTAGGGCAGGGGCTAAATCCTAAGCTGTATGTGGTAGTGTTGGGCATCTTATAAACTGTCAATAATTTCCTGAAGGGTTTCGTTAAGATTTTTAATAGCTAAAGGTATATTCCAGTTTTCTTTATTTCTCCTTTCTACCAGATTGGATACAGCACGTATCTGGGCACAAAAAATACCCACCTCATTGCAGGCAGAGAAAAATGCTGCACCTTCCATGCTCTCCAACTCCGGAGCAAATTTCCGGATAACCTGTTTGATGCTGGGCTCATGCCCATGTACTTTATTCACGGTAATGCCGTAATGCTTGGGAAGGCTCTTGATGATTTTATTTTTGAATGGTTTCTTTACCAGCACGTAAGGATCACCCAGGTCAATATCTTCTAAACTTAAAAATTCATCTCCGTTTTCTGCCCCCATTTCTGAGAAGCAGTCTTCAATTACATTAACCACACTGCCAATGGCTATGGACTTTTTAAAGCTACCCGCTATACCAATATTTAAAGCCACATCGTATTTATCCCGTAAAAACTTGCCTAACTGGAAAGCAGTATTCACCATGCCTATACCGCTTATTAAAAAATCTATATGGTGTTTTTTATAGGTACAGCAAAGTAATTTCCCGCCAATAACTTTAGTTTCCTTGCATAGGGCAAGAAATGGTGCTATTTCAGGTTCTGTTGCGGCAACAATTAAAATATTCATACGCTACTACAAATATATTATTTTGTTTACCTTACTCAAGGCGCTTATCACTATATTTGCCATGTTTTTCTCAGGAACAGTAGTAAGCCTGATTTAAACGGCTCGTAAACACCTTTTTTACTGGATAAATCAGAGAGGTGTTGGGTAACGATAGAATAATTTTTTGAGGTCATGGTATATTTAACAAGAAAGGAACACTTTAACGCCGCACATAAATTAGCCAATCCTAAGTGGAGCGATGAAAAAAACCTGGAAATTTTTGGGAAGTGTTCCAATAAAAACTGGCATGGACATAATTATGAATTGTATGTAACAGTTAAAGGGGAGCCCAATCCGGATACCGGTTTTATCATTAATCTAAAAGAATTGAGCGTATTAATCCGATCGGCCGTTTGCATCCAGTTGGATCATAAAAACCTGAACTTAGATGTGCCTTTTTTAAAAGATGTATTGCCCAGTACCGAAAATGTAGCGATTGCAATATGGAAAATTCTGGAGCCTGAAATAAAAGCCCTGGGAGCATCTCTTCACGCCATAAAACTTTACGAAACAGAAAATAATTACGTGGAATATTTTGGTGAATAAAACAATAAACAGACATGCTAAACGATGACTTTGAGCCGGAAGAAGGCTACATAAAAATAGACCGGTATAATAAAAAATTGATCCAGTCGATTTCTGACAACTATAGTGCTATACTCAAAGATATGGGTGAGGAGGCCTCGCGGGAAGGCCTTGCAAAAACACCAGTGAGGGCTGCTAAAGCCATGCAATTTCTTACCCAGGGTTATGACCTTAACCCATCCGAAATTTTAAAATCGGCTATGTTTAAAGAAGATTACAGTCAGATGGTGATTGTAAAAGATATTGAAGTATATAGCCTCTGTGAGCATCACTTGCTGCCGTTTTTTGGAAAAGCACATATTGCCTATATTCCCAATGGACACATTGTGGGTTTAAGTAAAATACCCAGAATTGTAGATGCTTTTGCCCGCCGTTTGCAGGTGCAGGAACGATTAACCAATGAAATTAGGGATTGTATACAAAACACCCTAAATCCGGCCGGGGTAGCAGTAGTGATGGAATGTTCACACTTGTGTATGCAGATGCGCGGAGTGCAGAAACAAAATTCGGTGACTACCACTTCTGCTTTTACCGGAGAATTTTTAAAAGACACTACCCGTAAAGAATTTATCAGCCTTATCGGAGCCAGCTTACATTAATGAACTTTAGGTTGCAGAGGCTTTTTATAGATTACCGGTGATTTCCTATCAACAAGCCTTCGTTTAATCGCAAAAAATTTTAACCTTCAGGTGAGTTGCGCTGAACCTTAGTTTTATTCCCTTAGCAGTTTTCTCAGGCCTATGCCTTTTATCATGAATGTAAAAGGGTTGAATAATAGAATACATTTTTCGCCCATGAAGGTTTAGATACAAAAAAGGGAAGTTCAAAACGTATTATGCGCGGCTTTTACCAGACTTGCCTGTTTTCTTAGCGTAAGTAGCTTTATAGGCAAGGGTATTTTTTTTACTGTGGCTTTTGCTGCTAACCTTTGGTTTTTTCGCAGAAACTTTGTTTTTAGCCGAGGCAGAAAAAGCAGAAGCGTTTTTTGGCTTACCAACTGTACGGCGTTTCCTGTTTTTGCCAGACCTGGTTTTAGATTTGTGTTTGCTTAAGGCATACCTGGAAGTGGCATAACTCTTGGAATGCCTGCGGGCATGAATGTTTCTTAAATCATACCTGGCCTTAAAATCATCTTTGTATAAAACAAAAGCACTGTTTTTTAATTCTCCGCTTTCAAAATTAATCAGGTCTTCAGCATCAATGGCCTTGCCCAGGTAACGCACTTCAAAGTGTAAGTGGCTGCCGTATGACCTGCCGGTGTTACCTCCTAAACCAATTACCTGACCAAAACTTACTTCCTGACCAGCTTCCACCAATATTTTAGAAAGGTGGGCATAAACGGTTTCTAATCCATTATTATGACGTATAATAACCACATTTCCATAGGTTCGGTTGAGTCTGGCAATCCTAACTTTTCCGTCAAAGGCAGAAAGTACGGTATCACCGGTTTCCAGATTAATATCCGTACCAAAGTGGGGTCTACGCCTTCTCCAGCCAAAAGCCGAGGTTACTGCACCTTTATAGGGTAAACTAAATCCGCAATTCCATTCATCCAATAAGTATATACTGGCAGAATCTGAAATAAAATCTTTATCAAAAGTGTAAGGATGGATTACGGTTGTATCCCAACTGCCATATAAATCATGAGAAGGGAACATCAAAAGAGAGTCTACTGCATCAAGAATAACATCATCACTATGAAAAACTACACGGGTAGTATCTTCCCTTTTAGGCTTTTTATCATCAGTTTCCTTCTTGTTTCTATCATCCGCAACTGCCAATATCCTTGTTGCGGTAAAAAATACCGCAAAAAAAGCTATGACAATTTTTTTAAGCATAGAAGTTTTGTTTTGTACCCCAAAAACAGGAGTAGGGCAAAAATAGGGGAAATGAGTATAAAAACAAGTCTTAATAAATGTTAATAAGTCGAAGTTATTAACAATTTCCGTCAGTGGACGGTTAAAATAAACTGTTAATCGACGATTTAAGGGTATTTTTTTTTCATCGAAAAAATAACTCATACAACTTTTTTCTTCAAAAAGATCATTATTAATGACGAAAAGCATGACATAAACTACTCAGGAGAAATCCTGAAATTTTAATACATATCCGGCAAAATTTAGAAAAACTTTAGGCTATTCCATACCTCTGATTTTCCGGTTATCCCTTTCCCAATACGTTTATCAAATAAAGGAAAAGGGTTGTAAAAGAAATGATATATTTGCATGAACCAGGGAAAATATGCGAAAACACTTACTAATCAGCGGATTAAATATTTTGTTGGCCTTTACGCTCAGGGCTGGTGGCAATGAATACAGGTATTTTGTTAACCTGAATAAAATAATTAATGATAAAATTGAAGTAAAATTAGAGCCTCCAGGCCTTGATGGACCAGAGGCTACTTTCCATTTCCCGGCTATTGTTCCGGGAACTTATGAAGTTTACAATTTTGGTCGTTTTGTTTCGGACTTTAAAGTTTT
>JACCDP010432336.1_pt1 | contig 33661 bp, 40 predicted proteins | sample 7445841 | NCBI WGS metagenome assembly JACCDP01 (sample SAMN15323441, study PRJNA562643) | freshwater metagenome | isolation source: river surface water | place: USA:Blue River Watershed | collected 2017-08-17 | reverse complement strand
GCAACCGCCCGAAGAAACTCACAAGCAGAACAAGAGGCGTTTAACAGGTGGCGCTCCGGCAATGGTGGCGCTTCGCCGCCGGCGCCGACAGCAGTTCCGCAGGGGCAGCCAACAAGAAGCCGTCCTCCGGCTCCAGACGCATCGGCATTCTTTCCAGTGTACGCGGCCGGCACCAGCCCCGAATACATGGCCGCCAACCCAGATACGCTGGCACCGCCTTCCGGAATGGGCAGCCAGCCGTGGATGTCTTCGCCGCGCCCATACTCTGGACCAACCTACCAACTAGACTCCTCCCCTTCGCCTTATGGGCCTGGATACATGTCGGCCCCTCCGCCGCAGCGGACACCTGCGTCACAACCGGGCTTCACATCAACCGTCACTGGCTTAGACGGCTCTCAGATGGAACCTTCCCAGTTTTACGACCAGCGTGACGCGCTCATTCAGCTTCTGAATCAGCAAAACGCGCAGTACATGCCGTATAGCGGCGTCAGCCGCGCGCCCGGCCCGGCCCCCTCTGCCCCAGACATCGGAAGCCTCTGGGGGCAAGCCGGAGACATGGTTGGGCAGGGCTGGCAGAACCCGTTCCGTATCGGTCAGGCTGCGCCGCCCGTGAGCTACATTGCACGCTGACGTGTAATCTGTACAATTGTTCATCCCCACACTGGAGAGCAATTGTGAAACAACAGTTCAACGTCGGCTTCGTCACGTTCAGCTACGGCGGCAACGGCGGCATCTCCTCTGAAGTGCCAAACGTCCGTGAATGGATGGTGCCGCTTGTGGCGGAAATCTCCCGTGACCCGCGGATCGAAAACGTCCGCATCTGGAACCTCGCCGACACGCCGATCACCATGACCCGCAACCGCGCCGTGGTGCAGGCGCGTGAGGCGAAGGTCGATGTGCTGGTGATGATCGACTCCGACATGCACCCGGACGTGGCATTGGGCCAGCCTGGGGCCAAGCCGTTCTTTCAGTCATCGTTCGACTTCCTTGTGGATCACTACCACAAAGGTCCGGTGGCCATTGGCGCACCGTACTGCGGCCCGCCCCCAGTCGAATGCGTCTACATTTTCCGGTGGCAGAACCGGGAGTCCAACAATGTGACTCCAGATTTTCAACTGGAAATGTTTGACCGGCACACGGCCGCGTCACTCATTGGCATCCAAGAGTGCGCCGCCCTGCCCACCGGCCTGATCATGTACGACATGCGGTGCTTCGACCTCACCGAACCCAAGGACGAGACCAGCAAGCCGTGGTTCTACTATGAGTGGAAGGACAAGTACGCCGCGGAGAAGGCGTCCACTGAGGACGTGACGCAGACCCGTGACCTGTCCTTGGTTGGCGTGACGAAGCTGGGCTACAACCCCGTCTTCTGCAACTGGGACGCCTGGGCCGGGCATTGGAAGCCCAAGTGCGTTGGCAAGCCCGCCATCCTGTCGGCTTCCAGCGTGGGCCACAAGCTGAAGGACGCTTGGGGGACTGGATACGAGAACACCACCAAGGTGGTCGATCTCCGGCCCACAGGAGAACTAAAGCGCAAGGTTGAGTTGGCCAAGGCGTTTGACAACATGGGCATGCACCTCGTTCCGCGGGACGTGGACTCCATCCACCGTTTGGTTTCTGACTTCAGAAGCATTTACGGCTTCGCCCCAACGGTCTTGGAAATCGGTTCATGGGCCGGCAACTCCGCGCTCACGTTCATCGAAGCGGGCGCGCAGAGCGTCCACTGCGTGGACCACTGGCTGGGCAATGAGAACGACGACGGCACGTCACACTATGACGGAAAGCGTGGCGACCCACTGGAAGTTTTCAAGCGAAATGTGGCTGGCATGCCGATCACACACACGGTCGGCAGCAGCCCGCACATCGCAGGTAAGTTTGAGGACAAGTCGTTCGACATCGTCTACATCGACGCCGAACACACCGAAGAGGCCGTCACGCAGGACATCCTCGCATGGCACACCAAGGCCAAGTACTGGGTGGCTGGCCATGACTACGCCGCCTTCCCCGGCGTGAAGCAGGCCGTGGACGCCATCTGCCGCACGGTGACGGTGGACGGCAATGTCTGGAGGACCGATGGACAAAACGTGCATCCAGTGCAAGCGGTCGTTTCCCGCTACTGAGCAGCACTTTCACAAGTCCAAGGATGGATTGCATGGACGTTGCAAGCGGTGCCGCGCTAAGCATGAGCGTGAGCGGCGAGGCCGCAAGGTCCAGAAGAAGCTGGATGGCCTGGAGAAGGGAGCGGTAGACCTATTCCTTGCAAGTGCGCGGCTGGGCGGTGCGAACGTCCCTCATTGCTCCGAACTTCTAGAAGTGATCATGGAGTACTTCGGGGGCGTGCGGGGCTTTGCCAACGCCTTTATGAAACAGTTCTACGATTCGCCGGCCGGCGGGGCGTTTCGGACCAAGCAGATCGAAACAATTGTTCGCTTGGTCAACCAGAACACGGCCGTGGGCGGCGCAAAGAAGCCGTTGGAGCTATGGACAGAGGAGGAGTTGGAAGGGGAACTTCGGCAGCGATTGATGGAAACGGCGATCACCCTTCAGGCCCTTCCCGTGGAGAGACCCAATGAAAGCATCCCTGCGCTTCAACCTCCCAGAGGAAACGACAGAACACCAGACAGCCTTGGACGGGTGGAAGTGGAAGGTGGTGGTGGAGCAGATGGACGAGACGCTCCGCCAGAAGCTGAAGTACGAGGACCTGACTGAGGAAGACGACGAACTGATCGCTGAGATCAGGGAAGAGCTTCGTTCGCTGATCGAAGGGCAGGGTCTGGTCCTCTGGTGAGGAAGCATCCGCCGATCCCACCGCCCCCGCAGCCGATGGGGGACTTCGCCGCCGGCCTCACTCAGCACGCGCTGGGCTATCTGAAGGACGTTCAGCAGGAGCTTGCGGAGCGCAAGCTGGAGGCTCTCCGGCTGTATGAGCCGATGCCGTTGCAGGATGAGTTTCACAGGTCTCTCTGTTCGGAGCGGATCGTAATCGGCGGGAACCGCTGTATGGCGGGCGAGCAAGAGCTTGTTGACCCAGAGACCGGAGAGGCGCGTCGGATTGATTCCATCGAAGGGCCGTTCAAAGTCACGTCAATGGTGGACGGCAAGACGGCGGTCTACACGGCCAGCGCCCCGTTCATCAAAGGGTTGGGCAAGCTCTACGCCATCGACCTCTCAAATGGTCAGCAGCTACGGGCGACACTGGAGCACCGCGTTCTGTGCGACACCGGGTGGGAGAGCGTGGAGCGGGCGTGGCAGAGCAGGCTGCCGCTTAAGTCGGCGTCTGGTGAGCCGGTGCTGATTGAGCGCGTGGAGTACTTGCGAATGGACTATTACTGGGACATCACGGTCCCAGGACCACACAACTATCTGGCGGCTGGGGTGTTCTCTCACAACAGCGGCAAGAGCCTCTCCACCTTTGTGGAAGACGCGCGCGCTGCGACCGGGCAAGACCCCTACAACAAATATCCCAAGGAAGACGGCAATCTCGTCATCGTCGGCCGGGGGTGGCAGCATGTGGGCATGGTCGTCTACCCCATGCTGTTCAAAGCAGGCGCCTTCCGCATCATCAAAGATGAAGTCACTGGCCAGTGGAGGGCATTCAGGCCAGCCACCGACGAACACAGGCGCAAAGAGTCCAAGCCGGCGCCGCCGCTCATCCCACCGCGGTTTGTCAAAGATTTTTCTTGGGTGCTGAAGAACGCCGGCTACCTGAACAAGGCCACGCTGATAAACGGCTGGACCGTTCATTGCTTCTCCTCTGAGGGCGAGCCTCCGCAGGGCTTTCAGGCCGATATCGTCCACATTGACGAGGACATCAGCAATGAGGCGTGGGTCGGCGAAATGCTGGCGCGCCTCGCTGACCGTAAGGGGCGCTTTGTGTGGTCGGCCATGCCGCACTCAAAGAACGACGCGCTGCTGGGCCTCTGCGAACGCGCTGAGAAGGAGGTGGAGAACAACAACCCGGAGCCGATGATTAAGAAGTTCACGCTCCGTTTCTTGGACAACGCCCACATCGACCAAGAGGAGAAGCGGAAGAACATAGAACGCTGGTCCTCCCTTGGGCAGGATGAGCTACGCATGCGCGCGGAGGGTGAGTTCACCACTGAATCCACGCTCATGTACCCCAACTTCAACCTAGCGGTCCACGTCCTCCCACGCGCAGAACTTCCGCAGGTGCCTGACGATTGGACCAAGTACGCAGCCATCGACCCGGGCCACACAGTCATGGCCACGCTCTTTGCGGCTGTGCCTCCCGACGAGCGTTTCTTACTGTTCTACGACGAGCTGTACATCCGCAACGCCAACGCCATGATCTGGGGCGAAGAGTTCTGCAAGAAGGCCAAGAACCAGTCGATCCGCACGTTGATCATGGACATGCACGGTGGGGCGCTGCGTGACCTTGGATCAGGCCGGCTGCCGCATGAACTGTATTCGGAGCAACTCCGCAAGCACGGCTTCAAAGCGGAGATCACCGGCACATCGTTCATCCCAGGCTCCGATGACATCCCCGCTCGCACGGCGCTGGTGCGTCAGATGATGCACATACGCGGAGACGGTTCCACCAGATTCAAAATCCTAGAAGGGACATGCCCCAACCTGATACGTGAGTTGAAGCGCTACCGCAAGAAGACGACGACGGTCAACGGTCAGGTCTACGTGACCGACGAGCCGTACACGCGCGGTGAAACTCACGCCACCCAGTGTTCGGAATACATGTGTGCATACGAACCTAAGTACCACAAGCCCCCCAAGAGTTACGGCCCCGACCCTTGGTGGGTGAAATGGTTGTCAGAGCGGCAGAAGCGCAAGCGCGCAGAAGCCCCCGATTTCATTTTTCTTGGGGCGGCAGGAGCTAAGAAAGATGTCTGATTTCCAGATGCCGTCCGTGGAACTGGGTGACTTTGTCTTCTTCTATCCCCACCCCGGCGCAGAACCTGAGATCGCCCAAGTCATCAAACCCGGCGCGCGGGCGGTGACCCTGTGGGTGACGGCCCCCGGCTTCGGTGGCATGGAACGCACCAGCGTCCATCACAAGGACGACCCGGGCATTCGGGAGAACGCGGAGTGGGCGAAGCTGGGCGCTTGGGAACACAAGCCCAAGGACTCCAGGCTCACAATCCTCGCAGAAAAGGTGTCTTTGCTGGAGCGCAAGCTGGACGCCTTGGAACCCCGCAAGGCCCCAAAGGGGCAGTAAATGTTAGGAGACCCCCATGGCAGACGACAATCCCCTTCGGCCAATTGTCACCACTTGGCTGAAGAAGGTGGAGCTTGCAAAGAAGCACAAAAAGCCCTTTTCGGACGATGCGAAAGAGGCGATGGGTTTCTTTGCCGGCGACTACGATGCCATGTGGGGTTCCTCCCAGTCGGCGGGCTACAACAAGGGCATCGACGCGCCCCCGTTCCGGATCGTCATCAACCGGGTGTGGGAGGCCGTCCGCATCTTTACGGCGGTCATCCACCACCGGAATCCCGTCCGGACGGTAAAGCCCAAGCCCTACCCGATGATCGGGCCGGAACTTCTTGGCATCTTCCCGCAGCCGCCGGTCCCGCAGATGGGGCCTGATGGGCCTGTCATCGGTCCTGATGGCCAGCCTGTGATGATGCCCGATCCAGGCATGCAGATGTACCAGCAGATGGCGCAGGAGCAGCAGTTCCTCCAGCAGCGCCGGTCACTGGTCTCCAACCTCCTCTCCGATTACCTGAACTACACGCCCAATGAGTTGGACCTGAAGCGGCACAGCCGCAAGGTGGTGGAGGAGGCGTTCATTAAGGGCGCTGGTGTCTGGTGGCATGAACTCTTCCAGCCGCCCGGGGCCAGCGTGAAGATGGCCGGTTCCTTCTACGACACCATCGACAATCTGGTGTGGGACCCGGATGCCGATGAGTTTGAGGACATCTTGTGGTGCGCCCGCAAGCGGTGCCACCCCATCGACTTCGTCGCCAACAAGTATGGGCTGAACCCAGATGACCTGAAGGGCCACATCGAAAGCTACGGCGCCCGTGAGGCGGAGGACGACCGTGGCTATGAGATGAAGCGGAAGAACGGCAAGACGAACGACCTGATCGTCTACTGGGAAATCTACTCCAAGACCGGCTTCGGAGATCGCCTGAAGGATGCGGACAAGGACCTGAAGGGGAAGTTCGATTCCCTTGGCCCGTACTGCTATCTCGTCGTCGCAGAGGGCGTGGATTTCCCGCTGAACATCCCTCCGCAGGCGTTGCAGGAAGAGGTCGATGAAACGGGCATTCCACCCGCTCTGTTCCAGAACGTGATGTGGCCGATCCCCTTTTGGCTGGAGCCGAACGGCTGGCCCTTCACTCTCTTGGCGTGGCACGGCAAGCCGGGCTACTCATGGCCCATCTCGCTGATCCGGCCGGGGATCGGAGAGCTTCGCTTTATCAACTGGGCGATGAGCTTCTTGGCCAGCAGGATTGCCATCTCTTCGACCACGCTGATCGGTGTCGCCAAGGCCGCCGACCCAGACCTGAAGGCGAAGATTCTGGACAAGAGCGAGAAGGGCTTCAACATTGTTGAAATCTCCGAAGCCGTTGGCCGCTCTGTCAACGATGTCATCAGCGTGTTCCAGATGCCGGGGGTCACGCAGGACATGTACAACATCATCGCCGAAGTGACGGCGCTCTTCGACCGGCGCGTCGGTCTGACAGAACTCATTTACGGCATGACCAGAAATCAGTTCAGGTCAGCCGCAGAAGCCGCCGTGAAGGCAGAGCAAATTTCGGTCAGACCAGATGATTACGCAAATTCTCTGGAAGACGCCATGAGTGATGTCGCCCGCAAGGAGGCGCTCATGGCGCGGTGGCTGGTGGAGCCGCAGGACGTGGCACCGCTCATGGGCAACATGGCCGCCCAAGCTTGGCAGATGCACGTTAAGAGCGAGGACCCAGAGTCCATCGTCCGTGAGTACGCCTACCGCGTCGAAGCCGGCAGCGCAAGGAAGCCGAACAAGGCCACGGAGGTGGAGCAGATTTCGCAGGCGATGCAGGTGCTGATGCCCGTGGCGCAGGGCCTGATGCAGGCCGGGCAGCCGCAGGTCTTCAACGCCCTGATGGAGGATTTCGGCCGGGCCAACGACATCGATGTCAGCCGGTACATGATCCCCCCTCCTCCGCCACCTCCTCCGCAACCGCCGCAAGAGCAGCCCCCGGCAGAGGCCCCTCCCCCTGAAGGACAGTAATACATGGACGTTCCATCGCACATACGGGCCGCAGGAAGTGAGGCGGTCAGGATTTACATCAGCAGCATGAACTCCGGGGCTGGGGAGCGCTTCGCAGAGATGTGCGCCCTCCAGACGCCTCCGGGGACCAAGGGATCGGACAGGGCGTTCTTTGAAGGCAGGAGCAATCAGCAGCAGTTCGACGACATGCCGGCGCGGCAGGCGAAGTGGCTGTTGAAGGAAGCGAAAGAGGCGGGCATCAACCCGACTGGAAAGTACTACCTGGGAGGCTTGGCGGATAGGCGGGGCTGGCGTGACCCGAAGGCGTGGGTGTCGAACGTGGACGACGTGCGGCGGGTCGCACAAGAACGCAATCTCCATGTTGAAGGCGCTGTCACGGTCGAAGGCCGTCCGGTGCCGCCAAAGAGGACGGTCCTCAACGAACGAATCATCAAAGACGAAATGCGACGAAACCCCGGCATGAGCCGTGAAGAGATCATTGAGAAGCGCGCCCACCCACTGAAGAAGAAGGGACGATAATGGCCGTTGAGATTCGCCGGGATGTTAATCCCAACTTTAGCCTGACCGCCAACTCCGCCGCGGCGACGACCACGGCACGGTTCCCCTACGGGCCGTACGCGGGCGGCATTGTCTACATCGCCGCCTCCAGCGGTTGCACGCAGATCAACTGGCACTCTGCGCTCACGCAGAACGACACGGGTGCGCAGGTCTACGCGGACGGCAGCGCGGTGACCACGGCTGTGACGGTGGGCTTCCACCCGATCCCCGACGCCCTCTTTGCGGCGAAGTTCGTCATTCCGATTGCGACCGGCGCAACGACAGGCATGGTCATCAACGTGGGGCTAAAGGGATGAACAAGATCACCGAATCGGCGATTGCGGCGGCAGACAGCCCGAAGGTCCTCTCAGAGAAGGTGATGCTCTTCGTCCAGACGGCGAAGGGCCTTGCCGTTGATGGCCTGTCGCTCTCCGACTTCGGGGAGTTGATGGTCGCCCTGCTGCGCCTGTGCGTGTCGTTCTTGGACTCCATCCCGCAGTCTGGGCCTGCCAAGAAAGCGTACGCCATGGAAGCTGTGGCGCTGCTGTACGACGAACTGATCGACAAGATCATCCCGATCTGGGTCTACCCCATCTGGCTGATGCTGAAGCCCGCGGCCCGCCCGCTGGTCTTGGCGATTGCCTCTGGTGCCATCGAATCTCTCCTCCCGCTGGTAAGGCTTGTGAAATGACCATATGGGAACAGGCCCAGACACTGAAGGAATGGCTGCCGCTGTTCCTCTACGCCAGCAAAATCTCCAAGTCCTCATCGGACACGGAGCGGAACGAACACATCGCAGGTGCTGCCCGGTGGTTGTCGGCCCAGACCAAGACGACCTTGGACGACGAACTGGTGGACCTGTGCCGGAAGGTGATCGCCACGCAGGAGGGGAACGACCTTGTGAACTGGATCGTCCGGAAGTTGGAGACATCCTAGATGGACTACTACCGGCTGGCGGCAATCGCAGTGGGGGCGCTGATCTTCCTCTACCCGTGGATCGCCAAGTTCATCCCGACCTCACGGTCGGCCCCGATGTCGTCGGCGGAGATCACCCAGCAGGACCTGGAGACAGTTCTTCATCTCGCCCATCGCCTCCGGAAAGTGGGCTGCGAGGACGGGTCACGCCTGTGCCAACAGCTTTTGGATTTGATGCTCAACCACGGGGTGCGGTGATGCGTTACGTGCTGGCGGCTGCGCTGATCGGCTTCGGCGTGTACGGCATGCCGGCAACGAACATCGGCAGCGGCGCGTTCAGCATGCCCGCCTCTGAGGCCCGCTATGTGGCCGATCTGTACAGAGGCATCGCCAAGGTGCTGGTGATCGACAAGGCCAAGAAGCTGTCGGACACCGACAGGTTTCGCACGTTCCACCAGTCCTGCCTCCAGATGGCCATCAAAGCGGAGAGCGTCGGTAAGTACCCCGGGCTGGAAGACTTCATCGAAAAGACGTTCGCAGACCAGATGGGCGGCACAGAGGTGCAACCCATCGACAACGCCACGCGCCCCAAGTTGGTGGAGGCGTGCGAGAAGATCGCCAAGAAGCTAGATGGCCTTTGACATTGTGGAAGCCTATGCCCACGGGCTGGTGGGTTGCAGTGAGGACCCGGAGGCCGACAGGCGGTTCGACGAGTACATCCGTGCCAACGGCGGCGATCCCGTTGGGGCCGATGTCGTCCATGAGTGGGGCCTGAAGGACCTGGGCCGCGGCAAGCTCGTCACGCCGTGGGTTGTGGTGGAGAAGGTCTTCCCGGGCTGCTGGCCTGGAGCCGCGCAGGACATCGGCGACTGCTTCCCGGCCGGCACCATGGTGTCCATGGCCGATGGCACGCATAAGCCCATCGAAGCCGTCAGCATCGGCGACGTTGTCATTTCACACAAGGGTGTCCCACGCCCGGTTCTTAGCACCATCCTGAAGCCGTTCGATGGGGTGCTAATCGAAATCCAAGCCTCCTGCTGCGAGCAGAAGGTGGCGGCCACGCCGGACCACCAGTTCGTTGTGGTAAAGGGCGGAGAGCAGAAGTGGCGCGCCATTGGTGATATCACTGTGGGCGACGTGGTGATGCACCACGGGGACTCGCCGGTCAGCCTATGGGAGAGTTACCCGTTCTCCGGGTTTGTCTACTGCATCGAAGTGGAAGAGGATCATTCGTTCCTCGCCAATGGATACGCTGTCCACAACTGCGTCTCCCATGGAACAAAGAACGCCTGCCTCATCACGCTGGCCTGCGAAATCTATGACGCCAAGGCCGATGAGGTCACGGGGCGCATCGAAGGCGCTCCGGAGATTTCTGAGCAAGGGTTGAAAGAGGGCGCGCTGTCCACCGAAGCGATCTATTGGTGGCGTGGCCATGGCGGGGCCAACGGATGGAACTGCGCCGACTCCGCGCGGCAGGTGACGACAAACGCCGGACTCTGGCCGCGCAAGAACTACGAAGAGATCGGCATCGATCTCACAACGTACTCAGGTTCCAAGGCGACCAAGTGGGGCGGCTCTCCTCCTCCTGAAAACGTCGCCAAGATCGGCCGTGAGCATCTGATCCGCACAGCGACCAAGGTCTCTGGCCGTGATCAGGTGCGAGACTTCTTGGCCGCGGGTTATGGCGTGTTCAATTGCTCTGGGTTGGGCTTCAGTCGCACCAGAGATGAGCATGGCGTGTCCCGGCAGTCCGGGTCATGGAGCCACAGCCAGTGCTTTATCGGATTCGATGATCGGCCAGAGACGCATGAGGAATACGGGCAGGCGTTGGTGTGCTGGCTCAATTCTTGGAATGTTTGGAACTCAGGTGGACGGCGCGTGCGTGGCACCGACTTGGACATACCGGAAGGCTCATTCTGGGCGCTGGCCGAAACCATCGACAGTTGCAGTTGCTTTGCCCTCTCCTCTGTGGCCGGCTGGCCGCGCCGCAAGATGCCTGACTACGGAGCGCGTGGCTACATATGAGATACGCCTTGCTCCTGCTGTGCTTCTTGGGCTGTGCCAAGCGTGACCTAGCGCCCCTGGCCGCGGTCTACGGCACGTACGGGCTTGTGGACTACCAAGCCACTGTTGTCGTCCGTGAATGCCCGCCTAGCTGCAAATGCAACGGCACGGGCAAGGTTCGCACGGGCGACGGGCTAGCGATTGTGGACTGCGGTTGTCCCAGCACATGCAAGTGCAAGGAGGGCAAGCGTGACGCTAGATGAACTGAAAGACATGGTCTGGGCCGACATGCCCATGCGCAAGATCATGGTCGGCCGGCGGCGCGTGAACAACTGGGTCGAACTCGCCGTGGAGAACTGGCAGCCCGCCGAATTCGGAGCAGCTCCTGAAGGGTATCAGCGTGACTTGGTCGTCCAAGGTGTGGTGCAGTCGATCCGCCGCATGGACGAGGTGATGGCAGACGAAGACTCCAAACAGTACGGGTTCATATGGCTTCTCCTACTCAGCGGCTTGGTTTCGCTCCTAGTGCAGTTGATCCTGAAGTGGTGGCTGAAGGACGACGAGAACAAAGTGACCATGGCGGGGTGGCAGAAAGAGATGACCAAGTGAACGAACGCGCCACATGGATGTCACTCTTGGAGCGTTACGGCTTCGGGCTTGCCTTGGCAAGCGCGGTGCTTTGGTTCGTCCGCGTTGACATTGTCGTCCCGATGGTCACCGCGCACGCGGAGTTCCTGAAGGAAATGGCAGCCGCCCAGCGGGATATCGCCGTCGTCCTGCGGGATCAGTCGGACATCCTGCGGGAGATCAAAAACGAACGCCTTGCCCAGTTGAAGGGCATTGACCCTATACCATGAGAACGCTCGCCCTCATTCTGATCCTGACAGTCCACGCCGCAGCCGACGACATCATCGCCTTCACCCGCCCCGGGTGCGGGCCGTGCGAGAGTTTCAAAGCGGACTACGCCAAGGACCCCAAGATCGCCGACCCGCACAAGCTGCACGTCATGGACTCACGCTCCGAACTGGGCGACAGCTACGGCGTGCGGGTGGTGCCGACGTTCATCCGGCTGAAGGACGGCGTTGAGGTGAGCCGAAAGGTCGGCTACGCAGGCAAGAGCGATCTCCGCTATTGGCTGGAGAGGTAAGCCCATGCCAATGAACCCACGGCTCTTGGTGCCACGGGCCAAAAACAGGCTCCTTCTGGACCTTTATCCGGATGCCGCAGCGGCCTACAGCCTGCGGCGCATACGCTCCGGCCACACAACGGGCGTGGTCCGCGTTCGCAGATCATCCGACAGCGCGGAATCGGACTTCACAGCCTCCGACATCACAGGGGGGGCTTTGGCATCTTGGGTAGGCGCAGGCAACAACGGGTTGGTGGTGACGTGGTACGACCAGAGCGGCAACGGGCGACATGTCACGCAAGCAACGGCAGCCAGCCAGCCGACGCTCGTTAGTTCAGGGGCGGTGGTCTTGGAAGGATCAAAGCCTGCCATCGATTTCGACGGTTCAGCTACACGGCTGATTTACTCAGGCTCCGCCATATCATCGCTTTCGACGGTTTCGCAGTTTGTGGTCAGCAAGACGCGCGGCGCAACGGTCACGCAATTCATTGCGAGCGTCGGCCAAAACGTGGCCGGCGAGGGTTCTGGCCTGATTTACACAAGCTCCGAAGAGCCGCGGCTCTTTATTTGGGGTGTGGCAAATGAGGCGACCGGATCATCGAATACGACAAGCCGTGTGTTGTTGTCGTCCGTAGCAAACGGCACGGCGTTAAGCCTGTGGATAAATTCTGGCACCGCTTTCACAAACACAGCGGCGTCGGCCTTGGCGATAGACACCAGCAACATCCACATTGGCGGCTCGCTCAACGACGCATCGCCGCTCCCGCTCCCCGGCACGCTGCAAGAGGTCATTTTTTACTTTGCTAACCGCACATCAACGCGGGCTGCGATCCGTGACTCCATCAACACGCATTACGCAATCTACTGATGCCGTACGTTCTGGTCGCCCAACCACACGCTGAGAATCTAAGCCGGGCGCTTATGCGGCTCCTGCGTCCTTCGCACCTGCGAACGGACGAGCACACGGATTTGTACTGCGAGGTGCTGACGCATCCGCAGACGGGCGAAAAGGCAGTGGCGCTCCCAGAAGAAGGTGGCGTTCCGATCCACGCGCAGGCCAGCGGGCAGGAGCTTGCGGCGCTCTTCCAAATTTTTGCGTCGGACGGCGCCATTACTCAGCAGGAGTCTTCTGCGACTGCGGCGGCGGTGGCGGCGCAGGCAGGCAAGCGCGTTCGCATGGCCGATTTCATACCGGCAAGCTGGCAAAAGAACGTGCGCAATTTGACACAGATGAAGAGCGCCGGCTGGTTCCCTAGCGACCCTTTTCTGTCTTAGGCGACTGATGCTTGGCTGGCTCCTCCGCGCCCTGCGCAAACCGCAAGACGAATTCGCCCGCTCTTCACGCTGGCCAGCAGTGAGAGCCAAGTTTCTGGAGGACAACCCATGCTGTTCAGCCTGTGGTGGGATGAAGAACTTGGAGGTCCACCACGTAACTCCGTATCACGTCGATCCTTCCAGGGAATTAGACCACGCCAACCTCCAGACCCTGTGCGGCCTTCCGCGGAACTGCCACTGGTCTGTGGGGCATGGGTACGACTGGAAGGCATGGCGGCCAGAGAGCCGCAAGCTGGCCAAGCAGATGCTGGACACCAAGGTGGAGAGAAAAGCAAATGAGGCGCCTGCTATGGATAGCAGCGATCTTGGCGGGGTGTAGCGCGCCCGGCCCCATCGAACCCGCCGCGGTGTCGATGGATCGCCTCATCGAACTGCACAACGAACGCCGTGCGAAGGGCGTCTTGGGCCAGAAGCCATTGGCCAAGAGCGACAAGCTCATGGCGTACGCCCAAGCCCACGCGGAGTGGATGGCCAGCAACAACCGCATGCGGCACTCCTCCATGAGCAAGGTCCTGAAACTGGGATTTTCTGTGGCGGGCGAGAACATCGCTTGGGGGCAGACCTCAGAGGAGTCCGTGATGTCCGGTTGGATGTGGTCCCCGGGCCACCGGAGCAACATCATGGGGACCTCCTACGACTCCATCGGCTGCGGCGCGGCTGTTCGGAATGGGCGCATCTACTGGTGCGCGGTCTTCGGAAGGATGAAATGAGCGACCTCGCCCGGCTGGTGGCCGCCATCTTTCTGACCGTCCTGCTTTCCGGCCCGCTGGCCGTGATTTTCGCCCGCCTCAGATTCCCCATTTTGGCGACCGCATGCGGCCTTCTGGCCATCGTTTCTGGGGTGCATTGGGCCTCCACGGCCCCGTGGGGCGTCGGACTCATAGGGGCCGCCAGCGCGCTTCTGGGGGCCGCTGCGTTGATCCTGGCGGGCAATAGAGGGTAGGAGACCCTCATGCCCTATCTGACGATGTTCGATGTGGTCGAACACCTGATCACGTCGTCCTTCGGCGGCCCGCAAGACGCGGAGCAGCGGGACATTCGGACGGCCGTTCACCGCGCCTACGACGAACTGACTCAGATTCGGGACTGGTCCTACTACTCAGTCCACTCACGGATCGTCACCGCCCCTTCGTACACCACAGGCACTGTGGAGATGAGCGACACGGTGAGCGTCACGCTGACTGGCGGTAGTTTCGCCACGGCGGGGATGACGGCCGCCAATGCCAAGTACTGGACGATCAAAATCGGCGACCGCGTCCTGCCGGTTCTGCGGTACGACTCTGCGACAGAAATTGAAGTCGCCTTGGAGAACACGTCTACCGTTGCGTCGGGAGCCACCTACTCGCTCTACCGCACCGTCTACCCGCTGCCGACCGACTTCCGCAACATGGATGAGCCGTCAGACGAATACAACTGGTGGGCTGGGCTGTACATCACCCCCGATGAGGCGATGAAGCTGGAGCGGGTCAGCAACTCCTCCGGCGAACCCTACCATTGGACCATCATCAAAGACCCCGTCAGTTCCGGCTGGGCGATCAAACTGATCGGCTACCCTACCGCCCAAGAAACCATCGACTTCACCTACCGCCGCACGGCGAGGCAGATTCGCTATTCGGGACATGAGGCGTCGGCGCGTGCGGGGACGATCTCCCGCAGTTCTGCCACGGTCACCGGGTCGTCCACGCAGTTCACCTCCGCCATGGTGGGTTCTGTCCTGCGGGTAGGAGATACGACCAACTCCCCCGGCCCGCTGACTTCGATCACGCCGTACGTGTCGGAGTCGAAGATCGCCTCCTACGCCAGCGCCACAAGCGTGACCACGGAGGACTCCGGCACCGTCGCCGGTTCCACCAAGTACATCGTCACGGACCCAATCGACCTCCCTGCGCACCTCCACAACGCCATGTACTCAGCCTCTGAGTACTGGCTGGCGCGCATCCGCAACCAAGCGGCCGACAAGGCGTTCGGGCTGTACCAGCGTGACCTGCGCTTGGCCATGGAGATGGATCAGCTTGCCCCGCTCTCCGGTCGGTCGGAGCAGATATGGCATGACGGTGGATGGAAGAGTCCGCTGAAACCGGACCAAGGCATATGATCGTCATCGACAAATGGCAGGGACTGGTGACCAATGCCAGCCCGTACTCACTGCCACCCGGGGCGGCGGTGACGCAGGTCAACCTGCAAGTGATTTCGCCCGGCCAGATTTCCGTGCGTCCAGGCACGGCCAGCGTGTCGTTCACCACGCACTCCGTGGCAACTTCGCCGGTTGTCCAAGCGTTCCGCTTTCAACACGGCACCGTTGAACACATCGTCTACCAGAACGCCGCTGGCGCTGTGTACGTGGCGAAAGGGCCGTCCTGATGCAAATCTCGTCCGGCACGTACTCTCCAGTCACGTTCTTTCAAGGGCGATTCAACGACATGTACGGAGTCCACGGCTACGGGCGTGGGTTCCGGTGGGACGGCGACTCCGCGCAGGTCGAACCGATTGGCATGGCGGCGCCCACCGCTGCGCCGACCGTCTCGTCTGCCGCCACAAGCCAGCGGTTCTACATCTCAAACATTCAGATGGTCACCAGCGGAGCGGGATACCACGGCGTGCCGACCGTTACGCTCTCAGGTGGGTCGGCCACAACGGCCGCCGTGCTGCGGGCAAACGTGGACAACGGCAGGGTTGTTGGAGTCGAAATAGTTGACCCAGGCTCCGGGTATCAATCCACGCCGACCGTCGTCTTTGACGGCGGCATCGGCTCCAGCGCGGCGTTCACCGTTGGCTACCAAGGTGGCGTGGAATTCATCGAAGTCACCAACTCTGGGAGTGGCTACACAGGTCCGCCGACGGTCTCTGTGGCCACATCGTACGGACTGACAGGAGCCAACTTTGCTGCCGTTGTCAGCGACGGCAGGGTTGTGTCAGTAGAAGTGCTGGCCCGCGGAGACGGCGCTACAAGTCAGCCGGTGCTGTCGTTCTCTGGGGCGAGCGGCACAAGTGCTGCCGCCTCTCCGATTATGAACTACCGCGTCACTGCGGTGACAGTCGCCAACTCTGGCGTGAACTATTTCACACCCCCAGTCATCTCTGTTGTCCCAGACCCTGCCGATGCGTTTTTTGGCGAGCAGGCTTCCCTTACGTGCAGCGTCACAAGCGGCGGCGTGCAGGCCGTCACCATCGTCCGCGGTGGGGCATACTCCAAGCCTCCAACCGCCAAGATCATCGACACATCCGCCAAGGCGCAGGCGTCAATTGCCAAGACCATTCAGGGCAAGTACCAGCTTGCCGTGCGGTACGTTGACGACACGCCCGAATCGCAGAACGGCCCGATCCCAAGCAACATCTCCGCTTTTGCGGAGGTGGACGCAGAAGGTGGCGTTCAGTCGTTGACGTGGACGTGGTCCAACGCCAACGCCGATGCACGCGCCCACAAGGTGGAACTCTGGCGCACAACGGCAGACCAAGCGGTGGTTCTCTACCGCGTGGCATCGCTCTCCAAAGTGGCTGGCGTACTGCCAACAACGTACACGGAGTCGCTCACGGACAGGGAACTTGCAGACCCGGAGAGGACCGACTACGGACTCATGCCGGTCGTTCTTCCTTCAGGCCAGTTGAACGCAAGGCGCTTTGGTATCCCGCCGACTAACATGGCCATTGCGTGCGTGTTCCAAGACCGGGCGTGGTATGCCTTGGACACCTCCGGCGCAAAGCCGAACTCTTTGTACTTCTCTGAGATCGATGAGCCGGAGTCCGTTCCGGAAGAGAACGAAGTCATTCTGCAAGAGAACACCACTGAGCCGGACGCCATCGCCGCACTCATCCCCTTCGGCACATCCTTGCTGGTTGCGCAACGCAGGCACATCTACAAGCTCCAGTACGTGTCACAGCCGGTGATTGACGCATCGGTCATCTTGGCCGCATACCGCGGGGTCCTGAACAACCGCTGCTGGGCCGTGATGGGTGGTGTGTGTTTCTTGGCAGACTCCTACGGCATGTACGCCTTCGACGGCAGCGGCGAAGAGGCTATTTCTCTGCCGGTGGACAACTACTGGCGTGACGGCCTTATCGACTTCTCAAAGCAGCAGTACTTCTATGTGCAGGCAACCCCCACGGAAAGGGTCATCAGATTCTTCTACTGCAAGGCCACGGACGGCACATACCCCAAGAGGGCGCTGTGCTACTGCGCCGCCACAAAGGCGTGGTGGGAGGAGGAATACGCCCAGCAGTTGCCGCACGGAACGGTGGCTCGCATCAGCGGAAAGCAGACGGTTGTTTCTGGTGGCGAGGCCGGGGGGTTCATAAAGCATTCCGGCCCATCAGACGTTACGGCTGCCGGGGCGAGCGCGGCTATCGCCTACAACTTCCGCACGCATTCGGCGCGTTTGGCGGATGAGCCTAGCCGCGCCATTGGGGTGCTGTACAAGCCAACCTCAGACTCTTCCGATCTGAAGCTGGCCCTGCACTACAACAACTCTTCCTCGCCAAGAGCGAACGCCATATCCACCGACCGCGGCGGCGGGTTTGTGACGACGCTTGGAGGCACAGTCGCCACGCTGGACATGAAGCTGGCGCGATCTGCGCTTGGCGATTCACGGGGGTACGCCAAGGCGCACTACTCCGGACGACTGGACGACAGGTCTGTTGGCGCAGACCGCCACCTTGCGGTGGACATTTCTGGAACCCAAGCCGTCACGGCCGGCAATGAGGTGACCCTGCACGGCCTCACCGTGGAGGGCGTTGGGTAATGCTGACCCAAGCCATCCCGGCGCTCATTAGCGCGCTGAACGGCGTCTTGCCTGACAGCGCCGTTCGCTCATTGGCGCAGGCTCTTGGAAACTGCGGGCAGGAGGTGCAGCAGCGCGGCCCCATGACCGTGATGCCAAATCAGTCCCGTGACGGGTCGGCAGGATGGGACCCGCGGCAGTTTTTCCCTGATGGCTGGATTCCTGGGCCTGGGTCTGGAGCCGGTGGTGGCAACCCCTTTATCGACATGCCTTCTGGCAGTTCGGCGAGCGGCTTCAGTTCTGGCTACGGTGGCGAATCTTGGTATTCAACGCAGTACGGATCGCCAAACTACAACTTTAACAGCAGCATCAACAACACAATTAACAATACGTACGGCGGGCCGACTAACTACTTCGGCGGCAACTCGTATTTTGAGAACATCACCGTCAATGAGATCACAATCATCAACCCGCCTGGGGGACCCGGCGCTCCTGGACGGGCAGGGAGAGACGGCGGATCGGGTGCTGCTGGCCCCGCCGGCCCGCCGGGGTCGAATGGCGGCGAGGGTGGCGGTGGCGGAGGTGGAGGGTTCCCAGGCGACCCAGATGTGCCTCGTCTGAACCTTCCGATTCGCCGGAAGTTCGTTGTCGAAGACGTGAGCGCAACGCCGGGGCGGTACACGGTTGTTGTGGACGCCACGTTCAACTCCGAAACCTGCTCGCTGGACTTGGACCGCGTGGATTTGCCGGTGATTACGAAGGTCACGCCCCGCAAATACACCCTCCGCTATTACGGCCCAGACAACGGCCTTGGCTAACGGACATTAGACAGTAGGAGACCACCATGAAGAACTTCATGCGCATCGCCGATTCGGCGGCTCGCAGCAAGTCGTACGAGCAGCCGGCGGCGTTTGCGAACGCCTATTCGCAGAACTTCGGCACGCTTGGTGGCACTCTTGCCGGGCTGGGAAATGCCTATGCCAACGCTTACGGGTCGTACGGCGCGGGGCTTGGCAACGTCGCCACGGCCATGGCGAATGAACGATCTAACTTCTACAACGCCAATGCCCTAGCAGAGCAAGGGCGTCAGAACGCGCTCGCCAACATTGGGGCGGCCAGTTTGGGGGCGTATGGATCGGCCGCCAACTCTGCTCTTGGGGCGTGGGCCGCAAACCAGCAGGCGTACAACCAGGCCGCGGCCAGCATGCACGGCGCCAACCAGCGCGCCATGGCTGATTACGGCATGAGCCGCAACAACGCCATGGGGCAGTACGGCTCCGCCTTGGCTGGGGGCTTGGGGCAGGCGGCGGCTTCGGCGGGGCAGATGGCCGGCGCCCTTGGGGCGGCATCACGCATAGACAGCCGTCTTGCCAACATGGGCGGCAGTATGGGTGGGCTTGGAGGCATTGGCGGTGGTGGCGGCGGCTTCTCGGCCAGCGGCCTTGGTGGCCCAGTCGCCAGCGGTTCATTTGGAAGGCTTTCTTTGGGCGGCGGTTCTGGCGGCGGCATTGGTTTGAACGCCGTCGTTGATGCAAGCGCCGGGCCGGGGTCGATGTTCGGTGGGATCGCCGACCGCGGCTTCGGGTCTGTCAACGCCGCCATGTCAGGCATGCTTGGAACTCAGGGGAACTTCTACTCAAACCTGATGTCTCCGGACATCCCGAACCGCTTGGACACTGGCGCAGAGGCGGGGCGCAGGCAGATCGACAACCAGCACTACAGCAGCCGCATCATGCCGTCGCAGATGATGGATCAGGCGCTGTCTGGTCTCATGGGCCTGAACACGCTGAACGCAGACCGCGTTGGCGCTGGCATGAACCAGTACTACGGAGTGGCCACCGATCCACGCAACCGCGCCGATTTCAGCGGCGTGCTTGGTGGGCTTGGCAGCGGGTTCAACAGCGTCGGAGGAATGATCGGCGGCATGCGTGGCGATGTGAACCGCGGATTCAACACCACGCATGGCATGACCAGAGACCTGTGGAACCAGTCGATGCAGCCGGTGTTTGACAGGGACGTGCCCGATTCGGTCGGTGCCATCCTGCGTGCAGAGCAGGCCCGCCAAGCGCAGCGACAGATCGCACAGACGATGGACCAAGAGCGTGCCGCCGACCGTGCAGCTAGGGCGGCTGCGTCTCAGGCGCGGGATAACGCCCCGATGATGTCCCGTGAGCAGGCGATGGAAAGAGCAAGGATGCAGACGCAGTATCAGAATCTGCAAGACAGCCTGCAACGCGGATTTTTCGACGGCTCCGATCCGCGTGTAGCCGCCGCGCGGGCCGGGACTAGCTGGGATGCCGCGCAGCTTGGCCGCCGCCTGAGAGCAATGGTCTAACGCATGCTGACATACGACTCTAACCTCCAATACACGCAGCCCGTCAGCAGTTCCATGCGCAGCGGCGCACTGAAGGGCATCTTGGGCGCGTCTCCGTATGCGTATGGCCCACGCCATGACGACGTGTACAGGATGATGGCGCAGCGCAATGCCGTCGAATATGACCGTGAGGCGAGCCGCGCTAACACGTCACAAGAACAGGAGGCGCAGGGCCTGATGCGGCGGCTGGCACTCAGCGGCCTGTCGAACATGAACGATGAGATGCAGGCCCAGAACCGAATTGCAAACCAGAACAGTTCAATGCTGTATGGGTTCGCAGGCAACGTCCTTGGGGGGTTGTTTTAGTGAATCAGGTCAGCCTTTATCAGCCGATCCCTGAAGGGTTCACCGACCGTCAACAGCGGGCGTCGTTCAACAACGCCATGGCCATGGCGCAGGCGGAGGCTGACCCGCGCTACAACATCAAAATTGGCAACTACGACCGCCCGGGAATTTCCCGTGGTGGCATGCAGCGGTCGCAGGCCGGTGCGGACGCCGCCAAGCGATTGGCAGACGGCGTAGCCAAAGCGTATAGCGGACAGCTTGCCGACTCGCAGTACAACGCCGGCACGGCCCTGAAGGGCCTCGCAGAGCAGGAGCAATTCGCACAGCAGCTTGGCGCGCTTCAGTCCCAGAGCGCATACGCCAATCAGATGGCGCAACTCCAGAACCAGCAGTCTGCTCTTGGGTTTTTCGGCGGCCTTCTTGGGGACTTGTTGAGGTAACCATGGCGAAATTGGATTTGGATTTAGACGACCTCACCAACGCCGCGCTGAAGCGCATGGTGAAGCAACTGCTCATGGCAGAGGAAGGCGAGGAGCAAAAGATTCTCGCCTCCATGGGCAAGTCCAAGAAGCCTCCCAAGAACGACTTGGCTGACCTGAAGGAGGAGGGCCGCGGGAAGGCGCCTCGCATTGAGATCGAAGAAGACGAAGAGATGGAAGAGGCTTCCTGATGGCTGGCCCGCGCATCCCACGTCAGACTCCCAGAGTCCCGAAGTGGCTGAATGATCTGATGGTCGCAGAAGACGCTGCGCGTTTTGCGCCGCCTCCGACCATGGACGAGATCATCGCCCGCCTGGGGAACGAGGAGCTTTTGCCGGGGCGCAGGACACGGCCGCCTCGTACGCCGCAGGAAGAGTTGGAAAAAATTGCGTGGAATGAAAACTACCCACACAGGGGCGTAACCGGCGCCGTGGACCGCGGCTACACACGGGAAGAGAACATCTTCGGCCTGCCCATCAAAACCATGCAGCAGGGCCGGTCGCTTGGCGAGAGGAATCTGCCGGGCATTGAAAACCTCTCTCCCGAAGACCAGATCGCTTTGGCCACTGCCTTGGACAAGGGTGCCATGCTCCGCGCCATGCCTGCCGCATCTGAGGTGCAGTACCTGCGAGCCAAGGTAAAGGACCGGGCTTTTAAGGATGCAGGCCACATGCCGTTCATCCCCACGGATGACTCGTCGCAGGCAGACATTCTGCGGTCGCTTCAGAATAAGCGTGACTACGAACGCATGGGCGGCAAGTACTACGACCTCCCTCCGCCGGCCGCGTTCTACCAAGACGATTACGGGCGGATTATTGGCCCAAGCACTGCCATCCAGACTCTTGGCGACGACGTGACCCAACTCGCCAAGACGATCCGCCAAGACCAGATCGACTCCCGCGTGCTGAGTGCGCAGGAGCTTGCGGACGCCCAGGCCCAGGCCAAGCTGGACCGGGCCATGCGTGAGAGCGCTGATGCCGTCGCAGCACGGGAAGCCTACGCCCGCCAGTACGGCGGGTTCCCGCCTGACACCGTCCGTGAGATGGACCGCAGCACCAACAGCCTGCGGATGCGGCAGAGCGGTCAGTTGGATCGCATGCTCAATGATCCTCTCTTGGAGATTCAGCGGACGCCCACCACTGAGCCTGAGAGCTACAGCGAATACTGGGCGCGTGAGTACGGCAACCCCATGCTGAAGGGTGCGGCCCTTGGGCATGTCCTTTCGTACCCGCTGGTCTACGGCATCTACAAGGCGATGACGCCCAACGAACTGAACACGGCGGAGCCGACCCCATTTCCGACTGAGCCGGCCCAGAGCATCGGCTTGGACGCCAGCATGGAAGATGAGCCGATTGCGATGAAGGCCATGGCGGCGAAGGCCGACGACAACATCGACGACCTCGTCAGCGCAATACCCATTGAAGTCGATGACATGCCGCTGATCACTATGCCCATGGATGAGGTGGGCGTGGCAGACGATCCGGTGGAGGACATGACCTTCCTAGAGAGCAACACCGAAGGCGCGCCGGCCAGCGACGACCTCATGGACCTGGACGCCGAACTGCGAAGGCGCGGACTGAGCGGCGTGCCGCAGTGGTACTTGGACGCCATGGAAGACCCGTCCGTGACGCTGATCGACGGCATGCCAAAGTCGCAGGCCCGAATCTTCAGCCCGCAATCCAAGCAATACCCCATTGAACAGCTTTACAGACAGGCGGTGGGTCGATGACGCCGGCAGAAAGAATCGCACTTCAGGAAAAGTACCGGAATCGCATGACGCTTTCTCCGGAGGAGCGTGCCGCCGTGGAGGCGGCGTACGAAGCTGAACTTGCCAGAAGTAACGCGGAGTTTCGGTCTGCCTCACCCGCTGACTTAGACCCCGTTGAAGCCGCCGCCATGGACATCCCAGACGATCCGGTGGTTGGCTCCTCCGGCCCATCCGCAGGTCTCCTTGCAAATCTTCCGGTATACACGGAGGCCCAGTTGGATGCGGCCTCTGGCGCAGACGAAGAGCGCATCCAAGAAAAGAAGCGCCGGATGCTGGCGAGCGGAGCTATCGCCAGGAACTTCCTCAACCCAGAAGAAGTTGCCGAACGCAGCGCGCGCACAAGCGTGATGACGCCGCGTGACCCGATGAGCGCGGAGCCGACCCCGTACTCAGTCCGTGAGATGAACCGCCAGCTTGCGCGTGACGATAGCGCAATGCGTGACGAGATGCGCGCACAGGAAGAGGCCGCCAGAGATGAGGCCATGTTCGGAGAGGGCGACAGGCAGCGCGCCAACATCCAGAGGCTGATCCGTGCTGGCGTGAACCCCATGCAGGACATGACTGCCCCAACGCCGGAGCAGCAGGGCAAGTTCGACAACTGGGCAAAGAGCGGCAGCATGGACCGCATGCGGCGGTATGCCCCGGCGGAATTCGCTCAGAGGCAGGCCGCCGCGCAGGCTCAGTGGAGCAGAGAGGGTCGGGAGGAACTGGCCCGCCTGCAAGACCCAGAGTACAGGGATAAGGTGCGTGACAGAGACGACAGGAACCTTCGGGCGACCGACGTGCGTGCCAACCGCGCCTTGGCAGAGGAACTTGCTGGGATGGGCCTGGACCCGCGCCAGTTCGGTGACTGGAGGTCTCAGTTTGACCGCAAGAGGGCGCTGGACGCAAAGATGATGTTTGGCGGTCAGCGCAAGGGTAGCGCGCGTGAGGCCGTAATCCGCAACGCACAGATGCGCCAGAACCCCATGGAGTTCCTGCGCAGGCCAGACGTTACCGACACCCAGCGCCAAGCCATGACGGCCATGATGCTGGGCCGCGGAGCCACGCCAAACGACGTGGCGGCCCTGCAAGCCAAACTGTTCTTTGAGGGCCTGCAACAGGGCGCTCGCCAGAACCTGAATGTCAACACACCAGAGTTACAACAGGCCCAAGCCGCTGCCGTTCAGGCAAAACTTGAACAAGAACAACGCGCCATGCGAGAGCCGGACGAAGATGTGCTTGGTGAAAAGTACGCTCCGTCTGGCTACTTCGGATACGACGAGTTCACCGCAGGCGAGCAGCAGCAGATGTACGACGATCTGATCGCACAAGGCTACAAGCCCGCAGACGCGCAGCGGGCCGTGGATCGCCAAGCCCAGAAGCGGCGGGCCAGTGACAGAAGTTGGAGACCACCTGCGCCCAGGGGGGCCTAATGGCGCGCTCCCCCCTCTTCGACATCTTTGACCCAGAAGGCTTGCTGCAACAGCAGGCGTCCATGGGGCTTCTGCCTGGGGACGACGAAGAGCGGGACTACCTCGGCGTCATCCCGTTAAAGCGCAAGCCGACTGTCTCCGACCTCATGCCAGAGGAGGAGCAGCGCAGCTTTCTGCGCACGCTATCCCAAGCCGGGTCGTCTGGTCTTGCCGGCCTTGGGTGGCTGCTGGACACGCCTGGGGCCGTTGTGCGCGGCTCGCTTTCTGGCGGTCTTGGCAAGGGCCTGTCCGCGTTGTGGGAGACGAGCGATGACCGCGTTACGGGACGTGAGCTTCTAAGGCAGTACGGACTCGTCGGCCAAGACGATACGTGGGGGAGCTACGCAGGCGGCTTGGCAACTGAGGTACTTTTAGACCCCAGCACATACCTCTCTCTTGGGCTGAACCAAGTGATTGGGCGCGGGGCCAAAACGCTTGCCGGCGAGGCTGCGCAAAACGCCGGCCTTCTGAAAGACTTCGACCTGTTTGCTCGCAACGTCAAAAGGATGGGGCCGCGTCAGGCTGCGCGGAAGTCCACTCCCCGTGAGTTACTGGAGAACATCGCCGACCCCACCGTGCGTGCTGAGAAGGAGGCGTACTTCCGCCAATTCTCAGACGACTTGGATTCGCCAATCGCACGCATGAACCGCCTTGGCCTGCCTTGGACGCAGCAGACCGCCATGGATTTCTTTGGGGAGTCTGTAGGCGATGCCGCCGCCAAGTTCGGCGACGACGCCGCTGAATTCCTCGCCAAGAACCCATACACCGGCCCAGCGGTGCGAGGCGTAACGGCAGCCTTCGATCCCGATGTGCTTGGCCGAACTGATTTGGATCAGCAGTGGGATGCCCGTGAGATTACCGCAGCCCGCAGGGCGCGTGAGGCGGTTGACCGAAAGTCTCTCTCCGCGCTTCAGTTCGACGCTGAAGAAGAACTGCGTCAGTTCGGCAAGTCGCTGAACGACAAAGACATCTCAGAGGGGCTGCGCAAGTGGTGGGAAGGCTCATCGGCGAGCGGTTTGGACGACATCCTGTCTGAACCGCTGGTTGAGGGTGGTGCTGAGTCGCTCCCGAAGCTGCGTCAGTTGCTGACGTACTGGGACGACTATCGCCAGACTGCGAAGCGCCAAGCGGACGCCCTTGGCATGCCGTTGAAGGAATTCCAATCCCGCGCGGGGACAGAGTTTTTCCCGCGGCAGCAGCTTGGCTTTGATGTTCCGGAGCTTCCAAGCTACCCAGAGGGCGTGGTCCCAGCAGAGAGACTAAGGCGCGTTCGCCGCCGCGGCAAGAAGGCCATCGATGTGTCTGACACCATGGGCGCTCGCCGCCCGTATACAGACGTTGTAGGGGGCGCGGACACCATCAATCGGATGTCTCTGGATAACGAATTGCAGGAAGCGCTCCGGCAGGCTACGCCAGAGCAGGCGCGCGGCATCATCGACAGGTGGGCCAAGCAAAGGCTGGGCGGAAGGCTGTACGACTGGGTGGATGAGACCGACGCTGACGGGAGCTACACGTTCACGCCGCCGCCGCTGCCAAAAGAACACCCGATGGTGAAGCAGAAGGAGGCGTTGGAGGCCGACATCGAACGCGCCCGTGAGGCCGGCGACACGGCCACGGAAAGCCTGTTGCGTGGCCAGCTAGACAACATCGCCAAGCGCATGCCGGACATGCAGCGCAAGGTGTACAAGGACGAACTCAGTGCCGACATGGGGGACTTCCTGCGTTCGCTGGACCCGCAGCACGCCCGCACGGGCAGACCGATCTTCGGACAGAACTCCTTCAACGAGATGTCTGGGTACGTTCTCCGACGCGGCGCGGCAGAGTCGGACGCCCAGCAGGCGCTGCGAATCCTGAAGAAGAACATGGAGCGGCAGGCCGCAAGCGACACGGTCGGTGGCGTGAACTACACGGCGAAGGAAGCGGCTGCCGCCTTCGGTCTTACTGGAGACACAGCGGAGCAGGTCCTAGCCCGTGAGCTTGGCGTGGACTCGCTGGACAACATCTCCTTCAACAAGAAGCTCATTGACGACTGGTCCAAGGCCATAGACCCGGGGCGGATGCCGGAAGAACTCAGCCCGCTGATGGAGGCGTACGACAATTTCACCAAGTCGTTTAAGACGCTGGCGCTCCTTTTCCCATCACGCTATACGCGGGACGCATACTCGGGAGCCTTCTCCGCTGCTTCCAAGGGCGCTTACAACTGGTTCGACCGCTCCGCTGCGGGGGCCATGCGTTCTGGCGACTACACCAAACTGCTTCGCAGGCTAAAGGAAGTGCCGGCGTATCGGGACCTGAGTGACGAAGAAAAGATTCGCAAGTTCCTGACTGACGCTGGTGGCCAGAACCTTTCCCAAAGCACGTACGCCGACGAGATCGGTGATGCCGCAGCCGGCGCAAACATGCGGGAGATGTACCCCGGCGCAGCCCGCCCGAAGTGGTCGGACATCGGCCGGCGTGTCTACAACCCAGACCGCACATGGCGGGAGGCGGCGCGTGACTTCAATCCGTTTGCAGTCCGCACTGGCTCCGGCAATCGCAATCCGCTGTTGGAGCTTGGCGACCGCGCGGCAGAGACCACGGATGCGTGGAATCGATACGGCACCTACCTGACCATGATCCGCAAGGGTGTGCATCCCGAAGAGGCGCGCCGCATCGCAGACCTCACTCAGGTGAACTACCGACCAGAGGCTTTCACATCCTTTGAGCGCAACGTAATGAAGCGCATCGCCCCGTTCTATTCCTATACGCGGGGCATCATTCCGTACATCGAAGATCAGGTCGTCAATCAGCCTGCTGGCCTACTGGGTCAATCAGCGCGGGCCATCAACCGCGCATCGGAGCCAACAGAAGAGACGTTTCTGCCAGAGGAGCTTCGGCAGACAGTGGCCATCCCGCTGCCAGCGGCTTTCGGTGGCAGGCCCGGAGAGAACCTTCAGCGCGTCCTCACCAACATTGATCTGCCGTTCGCCGATCCGATCAACATTCTGAGTCCAGGCGTCGGCAACAATTTCGTTGACAGGACATTCGACGCCGCTCGCAAGACCGGCATGAACCTCTTGGGTATGGTGAACCCTCTCCCCAAGTCGATTCTGGAACTCATCACCAATCGCCAGTTCTACACGGGGCGTGAACTGTCAGACGCCTACAGCTTCTTGGAGCAGCCGTTTAGCCAATACGGCTTGGGTTCTCTTGGCAGGGTCTTGGAGCAGGCCGCCTACAACGCCCCCGGTGGATCACGCGCGCTGGGCCTCTACCGACAGATCACGGACGACCGCACATCTGGATTGGATAAGTGGGGCAAGATCGCCATCAACACCGCTGCGGGCGTGAAGCTGAAGGACGTGGACCAAGAGAGGACGCGCCGCCTCGCCGCCCGCAACATGCTGAACCAGATGCTGGAGGCAACGCCCGGCGTCCGCACCTACGAAAACATCACCGTTCCAGACGATGTGCTGGCGCAGATGCCAGAGAACCAGCAGAAGCAATACCTCTTGTACAGGATCATCCAGGCCGAAGCCGCCAAGCGCGCGCGTGAGCGGAAGAAGCAGGAGACGGCGCTGGACCCGCTCCAAGTCTTGGGCGTCACTGAACGCTTCTAGTTCAGGCTTGGAAGTGGGGGACGGTTTTCGGTGAGCAGAACCTCATCGACATAGAACCGCGCCATGTCTTTTGACCGATGTCCTAACTGTCTACTGGCGCTAAAACCCTGCATTTCCGCATAGGTAGCACTGCTCCTACGCAGGTATTTGCCTGTGCCGCATAGCCCCGCGGATTTGACAAGGCGTCGGAGGACCCTTACGATCTGCACGTCGCTGACCAAGTCGCCGAAAACACGTCGGCCCTTCTTGGGAAGCGAGGCGATGGCCGCAAGGGCGGCATCGTTCAACAGGGCGACATGGGTTTTCCCAGTCTTCTGTTGGGTCACTGCGATCAGATTGCCACGGATATCGGCATGCTCAATCGCCAGCAGATCACCACGCCGCAGCCCAGTGCTGAAGCCGACCTGCAAGTACGCAGGCAGCAGTATTCGATAAGGGCATTTGCGCGTACCTCCCGGCATCTGCGAGGCTACCGCAAGCAACTGCCTCATCTCGTCCAGGCTCCAAGCCCGCACAGGGGGGAGAGTGTACTTCACCCTGCGGACCTTGCAGTCGCAGCCAGCGGCCAGCCCCTTGGCTTGGGCCGCACGGACCAGCGTGAGGATCATCCGGCGATGCCGGTGGACGGTGATCGGCCGCAGCTTGGCCAACGCTTGGGTCAGGTAGGTGTCGATTTGTTCAGTGGTGATCGTCTCCATATCCCACGGCAGCCGCTTCGCCAGGATGTCGAACTGGCGGGCGTATCCGTGCGTGACACCGTTGGTCAAGCAATAGCGTCTGGCAAAATCCCTGATGGGCGTCATGGTGAGTACCCCTTCCGAGCTACACTAGCTCATGGTTCGGGGGGATGCGCCCGTAGCTCAGGTGGCTACGGCATCGCTCCCACCCGTCAAACAACCCTACGCTGGGCCTCTCTTGCCCTTCTCGTCCTGGGCCTGTTGACAGGCTCTTTTGTGTTGATCTGGGTGGGCGTAACTGGTGGACAGTTCGCCAGAGTTCTCTGTGGCTGGTCAGGACGGCCGGCTGCGCAACAAGGAGGTGTGCGATGAGGTGGATTCTCGCTGCGCTGGTTCTGTGGTTTGCCCCTGTGTCCTTTCAGTCTGAAGGGGCTGATGAGGTCAGCGTGCAGACTGAGCGTGGAGGTTGCCCCGGGGGGAAATGTCCCCCGAAGAGGCCCCGTCCGCGTCCGACCCGCTAGTCATCGCTACGGATGGTTTCCGCCCCACGGAAGGGGCTTTCACATAGGAGGAGGTGAACAGATGGTCATCGATAGTTCCAAAGGTCCGGTCTCTCTGAGCAGCAGGGAGCTACCGAACGAGGTCTACCACGGAGAGCGGGACCACATATCCCGCTCAACGGCCCACCAAATCTACCGATACGGTGGCCGCGGTCAGTGGCTGTTGGAGCAGGGCCGCAAGCTGGTCTCCATGAACAGCGGCCTGAAGATCGGCTCATGGTTCGACGCCTACTGGGAGGCGCGGGCCTTGGGGCGTGACACCGCTGAGTTGTTCGTCACGCCACCGGACGACGTGCTTGCGGCTGACGGCAGTCGGCGCGGCAAGGCGTACACCGACTGGGCGAAGAGCCAGACCGGGATGATCGTCACCAAGGACGACATCGAACTGCTGTCGATCATGTGGGACGGCGTGGAGAAGTGCGAGGCCGCGGTCTATCTCCTGCATGAGACAAGCGACTGCCAGCGCAGTGTCTTCTGGGTGGACAAGGCGGGCCACAAGCGGAAGGCGCGGTTCGACGGCCAGACCTCGTCGCTGGTCTACGACGTGAAGACGACATCGTCCCCGTGGGACATCGTCTACAAGTCGTTCTTGGACTACGGCTACTTGTGGCAGGCGGGCTGGTACTCCGATGCGGCGTACCAGATCGACTACGAACCGTTCCGCATGCCGTTCGTTGTTGTGCAGACCGTGCCTCCTTATGAGTGCCGGGTCTTCGTCATGCCGAACGAAATGGTCGATGCGGCCAGAGAGCAGATCGCCTCCACGTTGGATGCGATGCGACTGAGGAAGGAGACCGGGGAGTATCTGCCGGCCGACTACGGCGTCGAACAGGAGATGGTCTTCCCCGGTTGGGTTTGGAAAAAGGAGGTGTACGTTGAATCAGCAATCACAGAGTGAGTCGATAGCGGCACTGGCGGAGGCTCTTGCCAAGGCCCAGGCCAAGATGAAGGTCGCTGGCCAGACCGGCACCAACCCGCAATTTAAAACGCGGGAGCGGCCGGAGGGGACGAAGTTTTCGACACACAAAGACTTTGTCGATGCGTGCCGTGAGGCGCTGACATCGGAAGGTCTGACGGTGCCGACCTTCCACCCAGAGGTCGATGAGTCCACGGGCCGCGTCTACCTCCATGGGCGTCTCGTCCATGGCAAGACGGGCCAGTGGATCGCCGGCACGTTGCCGCTGCTGAATCCCAAGGGGGACATGCAGGGGCTGAAGAGTTCCGTCACGTACGCCAGCCGCATGCTCTTTCAGATGCTGACTGGCTGTACATCCGGTGAGCATGAAGACGACGGCAACGGCACGCAGCACGTCGAAGAGAAGCGTCCGGTGCAGGTCACTTCGATGGACATCGAAGCGAAGGCCAGCCAGATGGTGAAGGAAGGCAGTGAGGCGGAAGCCAAGAAGGCGCTGTCCCTAGTGGAGCTTCGGATCGCAGAGGGCAAGGCAACCAAGAAGGTCTTGGAACGGGTCCAGGGACTGTACGACGAACGCTTTAAGAAGGAGTTGGTAACGGCATGAGCGACATGAACAACTGCACATTCACGGGTCGGCTGGCTGACACCGCTGAAGTCAAAGACGTGGGCGGCAAGGCCAAGGGGAGATACCGCATTGCCATCAATGGGTACAAGAAGGATGCGCCACCTCTGTGGCTCACCTGCGACCATTGGGGGATCGGCGGTGTCAGCCAGTACCTCACCAAGGGCCAGCGCGTCTGCGTCTCTGGTGAGTTGAAGGAGGAGTCTTGGAAGGGCAAGGACGGCACGGAGCGGAAGGCGATGCTTCTGAACGTCCGCAACCTCGTCCTCTTGGACTCCGCCAAGGCGGCTGACAACAGGCCGCAGTGGGAGAAAGACGACGCCCCTTTTTGACCGGCCCCGGTAGAGCGCTGGAGGTTCCCCTCCCTCCTTCCTCCAGCGCTCCCGGGGTTTTCAACACACCACTCATGGATGAGGAAGAAATGCCTGGACCGACGACGTGGATGCCGCTGTACACCCGTGACCTGATCGCCAGCACCACGGACATGACTGGCGCGCAGCTTGGTGCGTACATCCGCATCATTTGTTACGCCTGGGACAACGGAGGATGCCCAAACGACATGGAGGCATGCTGCCGGATTGCCGGCGGGATGTCGCCCAGCGACTGGAAGGTGATCCGCCGCCGGCTGGTGGTGCTGGATGAAGGCACCAGTGAGGAGCGTCTGAGTCAGGCACGCTTGGAGGAAGAGCGTGCCAAGTGCCTCGCCAAGTACAACGCCAAGGTGGAGAGTCTGCGCAAGGCGCGTAACTCCAACCCCAACAATGGAACAGTAGTCAGTACTGATCACAGTACAGTGAACAGTCCTGATCACAGTACTGATCACAGTCACCAATCACAATCACAATCACATAACCTTACGGTTATTGAAAATGATTCTCCTACGGAGAATCTACGAGCGACTCCGCAAAAGCGTCGTCGCACGTACCGGATCGGCTGGTCGCTAAGTGCAGGATTCACAGGCATTTGCGACGACGATCTGAAGACCTGGGGCTCGGCCTACCCCGGCGTGAATCTCTCCGGGGAGATCGCCAAGGCCAACGTCTACCTGCGGGAAAACCCCGCAAAAGCCGGCAAACGCAACTGGGGCGCGTTCCTGACGCGGTGGTTCGGCCGGGTGCAGGACAAGGGCGGTAATGCACCCTCCAAGCCTGCGCCGCCGAAGCGCTGGTTGGACGACTACCAGCCGGGCGAATACCAGACGCCACGCCAGAGGGCCGCCAGGGCGCGCCAGAAGGCCGATCATCCCGCCGATGGTATCTCCACGCTCTCCGATGTTATCGGCCGTCTTAACGTAAGCCAGGGGCCTCAGAATGAAGACCACCCAAATTAACACAAACGACCCGGCAGAGCAGCGGGCAGACCTGCTGATCGATGACACGGTCGCAGAGATCAGATCACTGTTCGTAGTTGACCAAGCGTTTCCCAAGTTCAGTGAATTAACCACCACCAAGGAGGGTGATGAAAATGGTCGTCCGAAGGGCTGGCTACAGCGGTTCCGCAACTGGCTGTTACGAGGTCGTTCAGTACGCCGGGCAAATTTGGCAAAGGGTGTACTTCGGCGGGGAGCCGAGCCTGAGAGTGGCGGCTGACCTGGGCCTGAACCGGCACATGGTCCACCGCATGTACATGATCTGCAAGGAGCTAAAGCGTTGCCCCTCGCAGAAGCGGCTGGCCTTGTGCGTGATGCGGCATCCTGACATCACCGACCAAGAGATCGCCGACCTGTTCGGCCGCAATCTGCAATGGGTGGCCGACGTGCGAAGGAACGCACACGCCATCGAACAGGCAGAGAAGTTCCCGCAGCATTTGGAGTGGCTGGACGACGGCGTCTATCCCGACGACCCGACCCCAGAAGAGATCGCCGCTGAATGTGCGCTCATCAAATCCCGTTGGGTAGACGGGATTGAAGGCCGCGTGGCCCCGGAGGTCAAAGCGTGAACAGGCCCTTCCAAGATGCCCTGCTCCGTGGTCACCAAGCGGAGCGGGATTGGGTTGAAGAGGTCCGTGACGAAGGCCGCGCGGTAGCGCACGGCAAGAAGACCGTTCAACCCAAGTACGACCCAAGCGGTGAGAAGGTACAGAACCCTGACGCGGTTGCGCTCATCAGGGTGGAGATCAAACAGCGTGACCTCAAATTCACATCCCCGGAAGACTTCCCCTATGACTCAGCCTTCGTCAGCAACATCAACAACGAACAGGCAGATAGGACCGCGCCGCTGGTTTATATCCTGCGCTCTGCCCCGACGCGGTGCTGGGTCTGGGTATTGGGTGCCGACCGAAACGACGAATGGACAGAGTCCATGGTCAGGGACACTACCAGGGGAAGCACACTCAAAATGCTCTCCTGCCCCCGCGCACACCTGCGCAAGTCCGACTCCCTCCTGCCATTCCTAATCTCGCATGACATCTTGCACCTCATCGACGGCGACACCACAGCATTCCTGCGACCAGAGGATCAAAGAGCTACAGCAGAGGATCAAAAAGCTGGAAGCGGAAAACGAACGGCTAAGAAAAAGGCTGATTGACACCTGGGGGGAAGCGTGATGACGACGACACTACTCGCAGCGGTTGCCTTGGTCACCATCGTCGCCAGTTCGACGGCGTGGCTGGTGTTGGAGATGTACTGCACGCCACGGCGCAAGAGCGCAGTGATGCGGTTCCGCACACTGAACCGGCAGATCACCGTGGAGGCCGATCCCGATTCGGACCAGCATGCGTTCGATACGTGGCTGTACCAGCGCCGCGGTCAGATCGACAAGCAGAACTGCTTGGATACCTGTTCGCAGATCATGGACTCCTTCCCTGGCGTGATGGCCGTGGAATGCTGGCACGCAAGCGGACACATCGGAACGGCGGTGCGCAGTGGACGTTATTGAGATCGCCAAGCGGCACATCTCACGGGCCGAAGAGATCGCCAGCCATTACGAAGGCTGCGAGGAGGAGCATCCCATGTGCGCCATGTCTGCACTGGTATCACTCGCAGAGCATCTCATCGGAGAACTGATGGCGGCCGACACGCGGATGGACGAAATGATGGCCGACACGCAGGAGCAGATCGCCAAGCTGCAAGAGAAGATCGCAAGTATGCAACCCAAGGAGGAG
>JACCDP010313632.1_pt1 | contig 33671 bp, 30 predicted proteins | sample 7445841 | NCBI WGS metagenome assembly JACCDP01 (sample SAMN15323441, study PRJNA562643) | freshwater metagenome | isolation source: river surface water | place: USA:Blue River Watershed | collected 2017-08-17 | reverse complement strand
GCGGGGCCCTCAGCCCCAAGCGGGGCCTGAAGTACATGCCGACGACGGAGTTGCTGCTGAGGGCGTCCGTCGGCAAGGGCTTCCGCGCCCCCAGCATGTCGGACTTGTATCGCCCCACAACGACAGGCACCGCCGCAACGCTGGTGGACCCGGTCTGCATGCAGGAAGCCAGCAACCCGAGCCCGACCAAATGCTCGGATACCTGGACGACGCTGAATTACAGCAACAGCCAGTTGAAGCCGGAAAAGTCTCGACAGTTCTCCGCCGGCGTCGTCTTCGAACCGCAGCGCGGCGTCGTGCTGAACGCCGATTACTGGAACATCGAGAAGAGCAACCTGATCAGCACGCTGGGCGTTGATGTCATCCTCGCCAACCTCGACAAATACGGCAGCCTCGTTCACCGTTACTGGGACAGCGCCAACCTGCCGGCAGATTGCGCCAGTGACTACGACCCGGACGACTACGACATCTGCGCCATCGATCTGGTGAAGGCCAACCGCGGCAAGCAGCGCATTTCAGGCCTGGACCTCGGCGTCAGCTTCAGCGGCCTCAAGACCAGCATCGGCGAATTTGCGTTGCGCCTGAACGGCACGCTGACGCTCAAGTCACAGCAACAAACCGGTAACGGCGACCCGTTCGTCAGCAATCTGGGCCAATTCATCAACGACGGCGTCGTGCAGCGCTGGCGCCATACGCTGAGTGTCGACTGGACGCGCGGTCCGTTCTCGGCAACGCTCTCGAACAAATACCTGTCCGGCTATCACGACCAGCGCATCGTCGGCAAGGACGACCGCAAGGTTGCGGCCTACTCGCTGTGGAACCTCTCCGCCGGCTGGGAGATGACGAAGTCGCTGACGCTGCGCGCCGGTCTGCAGAACGTGTTCGACAAGGCGCCGCCGTTCTCGCAACAAGCCTGGTTCTTCGTCAGCGGCTACGACCCCAGCTACACCGACCCCCGCGGCCGCTTCGCCTACGTGAGCCTGCGCTACACGATCCAGTAATGCAGCGAGCGCGCCATTGAAAACGGGCCGCTGATGCGGCCCGTCTTTTTAAGTGCACCTCAAGAGGTCACCCGCCGCCGGCGTCGCTCTGCACACCGGCGCAACAGTGAATGCCTCAGATCGGCGACACCCAGATGATGTTGTTGGCGGCGTTGCCCGAACTGCAGTTGACGGTACACGGCAAGGTGCCGGGGTCGTAATACTGCGAGCCACCGTTCTGAACAATCTTCGTAGATCCGCCCAGAGCATTGCTGCCGGTTCCCGTGCCCTGCTTGCCGGCAAAGGTGAAGCCCGCCACGGTGGTTGCGCCGCCCGTGGAGAAGTACTGCCCGGCCAGGATGGCGCCATAGACTTCGCTGGAAGCGCCCAGCGTGATGTTGCCGCCGGAGAACACGCCATTGACGATCCCGCCCGCGACCAGCGACAAGTTGCCGACTGACGCACTGGTCGGCAGTCTCGGCGAGCCAGCACACAGTTGCGTCGCATAGTTGTCGCCGGACAACCCCTTTGCACTGAGTGCTGGTAGGTTGTTGGTGTTGTCTGCCGCACCCTGGCATGTGTAGCTGCCTGCGGGGTAGTTCGGCGCGAACATCACCATTTGGCCCGACGTCGTGATGTCGCCGGACGCAATGAAGGTGTTCACCCAGCGACCAGTGCCCACATCGAGATTGCCGGTGAACCACAAGACCAAGGGCAAGGCAGTGTTGCCACCGCTCATCGACCAGTTGCCCTTGTTCTTGTCGTACGAGAAACAAGTGTTGTAGTCGGAATAGCTCTTGCAGACGCGTGCCAGCGGCGTCGAAGAGCAGTCACCACCGCTCGCGGTCCTGCACAGCCAGTCCTTCGACGGGCCCGTGGGGTTGTTCGCAATCAGATAGTTGCCGTCCGGCACCCCGGCGATGCCGCGTGCTTGCACCTGCGGGTTGCCGCTGGCGTCGACACCCGTGAACACCAGATTGGCCTGATCACGCAGCGTGTAGGCGTCCACCGTCGGCTTGGTCAGCGTGAAAGTACTGACAGCCGGCACCACCACGCGCGGGACGCTCACGGTGTACCCGTTTTGCACCGTCACATGGACGCCGGTCGGGTAAGGCGCAGTGATGCTCCCCACTGTGCCCGAAGCCACGCGGGCGCCACCATTTGCACCCCATTCCCTCCCGCTGAGGAGTCCCTGAGACTTCAGGTTTCCGCTGATGCCCTGGCCATACCCACCCGCCAGCGTCGTCGTGCCCTGGGTGGCGACATTGCGTGCCGCGCTGACCCTAACATCGCCGATGGCAGAGATATCCGTCACGGGGTCGCCGCTAGGCGGCAGGTAAGTAACAGTGCCATTGGCACTCAAGGACACGGCATTGGAGCTGGTGGACGTCCAGTTGATGTTCCCCTCGGTCAGAATGTTCAGCGCACTTGCTGCCCCCCCGGTCACCGCCACACTGCCGGTGGCCTGCACGTCTCCAGCGTAGGCCGAGCCTCCAGACAGCGTGACAGCACCGTTGCTGTGAATGCCGCCGATGGAGCTGGCAGCGCCACCACTGAGCGTGACGTTGCCGATCGCGTTGATGCGCTGCGCGTTCGCTGCCCCTTCCAGCAAGATGTTGCCGTTGCTGCACAAGGTGTTCGCCGAGATCGCGGCCGACACGCTGAGGTCGCCCGTCGCACAGACGGTATTCAGGCCCGTCACCGAGCCACTCAGCGTCAAAGAGCCGCCCAGCACCGACAGGTTCTGCGGCTCTCCGCCGCCCGTGTACATCACGCTACCCGACAAGGTGGTGTTGCCGTTGTACATCTGCCCGGTGCCGTAACTGTTGGGCGGCGTGGAGGGCGTGATGCCGCCGCCCACAAAGGGACGCAGCACCACCGCCAGCGCCGATGTCGCACCGGCACTGGTGCCGATCACATTGAAGCGCAGGTTGCTGCCCACCGTGCCCACATAGTTCACCGCAATGCCTTCAGGGACGCCTGCCAACGTCAGCGGTCCCGGCGTCAACTGTGAAGGCGTCGTCAGCTTCGCCACCGCTGCCGACAGGATGGACACCCCGCTCCACGCATTCAGCTCAGCCTGCGTCGCGACATGCTCGGTGAACTGCAACTTCTGCGCTGCGGCAGGTGCCTGCAGGCTGCGGGCAGTGAGCGCCATCAACCCGATGGCAGCGATCAGCACCAGCACCAAGCTGGCTGCGCCACGCTGCTCGCGCACGCGCGGCGCAGGCCTTAACACCGACAAAACCTGTTGATTCCGCATCACCACCGCCCCTCAATTCGGAAGATTGCTCAGACACAGCGTGTTGGCCGCCGTTCCCAGCGCCTGCAAGGTGACCACCACTCCCGGCTGTGCACCCGGCCCACCGCCGTAGGGCCAGCAACTCCCCTTGGCCACCGCAAACGTCAAATCCGTGAAGCTTTGCGGCGGCGCCAGTTCGGTGCGATTGCCCCAAGTCACCTGAAGCCAGTTGGAGGCCGCCGTGCAGTTGGCAGGCCCCAGCAAACTGAGACCGCCGCCGCTGGAAACCAGCGCCCAACACTTGACATCACCTGTGATCTTGGTGTCCCAGACCAATGCCGTCCCCGTGCTCGATGTGCTCGAAATGGTGGCTGCCGTCCCGGTCAGCGAGGTGTTGGACAGCGTCGACGAACTCAGCAGCACCAGGTCCGTATTGGCCGCGGCGCCGACCGGCGTAGCCGTGGCGCCCATGCCCCAGCCTGCCTGCAAGATCAGGCGTGGCGTCGATACCGCGAGACTGACCCCTTGCGACACCCGCGTCGTGTTGGCCACCACGGCATTGCCGCTGTGAACCACGCCCTTGTAGGCCATCATCAGCGCCACCACCGAGATCATCGACAGCGCCATGCCCACCATCAGGCTGATGAGCGACACCCCGCCCTGCGTGTGGCGGCGGTTCATTGCGCGCTGGACACGGTCAGCGTCCCTCCGAGCACATCGTCAGTCACCGAGGCCTGGATTTTTTGCGTGCTCGTCGCGGCTAAGGTGACGGAAACCGGCGTTGTCACACCAGGGAAAGTGACCGCTACGCCGCTATATGGCGTACAGCTGTAATTCACCGACAACGACTTGCCGGCGACCGTCACAGTCCGCGACACACCGCATAGGGCCACGCCCTCTTGCATCAAGCGTGCGCGAATCTGGTCGACTGCAGCGCTGCGCAAATTGGCACTGTTCTGCGCACGCCCGGCGCGGGCCACGGCATACACCGTGGCGGTCGCGATCAAGCCGGCCAACACCATGCCGATCATCGCCTCGACGAGGATGACGCCGCGCTGGGCCGCCTTAGAAGAACTGTCGACTGACATTGCTGCTGCCCGATGTGACGGTGTAGGTGGTGGCCAGGCTGCAGGTGGCGGTGCCGGCGGACGAGGTGCGCAGCCCCTGGTTGGAGAATCCGAAACATGCCGGCGCGGCGGCGGGCGTCCCCACCGTCAGGGACGTGTTGTCAGGCAGCGTGCCACTCCACACGGGGGTTCCGTCACAGTCGGCACCGAGATAGACATTGAGCACACCGCTGTTCAGGCAAACCACCGCTGCCGTGGCCGACGTACCGATTTGCCCCTCCACGTTCTGCAGAGCAAAAGCCTTCGCAACGCTGTACGCCTGCTGCACCAGCCCCTGGCCCTTGGCTACCTTGTTGCCCTGGATCCAGCCCTGCCCCAGCGATACCGCCGCCGCCAGCACGAGCATCAATACCACGATGGTGACCATCAGCTCGATCAGACTGTAGCCACGCAGCCGCCGGCTACGCACTCCCACCCCAGCGCAGCGCATAAGCCCCTTCACCAAGTTGTTCCGCCACCCGCGCAACCCGACCGGGTGCGGCCGTTTGCACTGGTGAGCGAGATGGTGCAGCCACTGACGGCGGTGCTGGTGCCTTCTGCCTCCACCGTGTACGTGGGCGGGAACACACTGTTGTTCACCGCCGAGATCTTGTAGCTGAAGTCAGCGCCCTGCGCCGGCGCCCAGGCTGGCAGCAACACCTTGACAGCCGCCGTGTTCGCGGCTGTCGCGGGGTACGTCGTGTTGTTCTGGAGGTAAACGTCCATGTTCATGGCCAGAGACACCAAGTCCATCTGGCCCGAATTGACTTTTTGCCTGGCGATGTAGCGGCTGTATTGCGGCACAGCGATGGCCGCAAGGATGGCGATCACCACGCAGGTGATCATCAACTCGATGAGGGTGAAACCCCTGGAGAAGCTGCGCATCAGTGTTCTTCTATGGAAAGCCAGACCATGCGCCCAGCGTCACCAACGACCCTCCCATAGGCGCTACGCCGTCAGAATAACCGACCAGGCCACCTGACAATGTTATGCAATTGTATCCACTTGACGCGTCAGCAATGGATTGGCCCGATTGACACCGGATCAAAACCTGACACCAAACTCTTCAGCCAAGCGCATCACTTGCGCGCGCAACACCGCAAGCTCCGCCTTCACGGCCGCCAACTCCGCCCGGCATAGCGCCAACTCTTCGTCCTGCGGTCCGGCGCCCGCCGCCCCCTGCGCCACACTCGCCACGGGGCCGCACAGCAAATGCGCCCAGCGCGCCTCGCGTGCGCCGGGCGCCTTGGCACACTTCACCACCAGTGCCGGCTCACGCGAGGCCAATTCCTCCAGGAAGCCTTCCACGGACGACACGTCCGCGAAGCGATGCAGCCGGTCGGTGTTCTGGCGCAACTCGGCCGCCGTCTGCGCGCCGCGCAGCAGCAACTGCGTCAGCAAAGCCACGGCAGCACCCGGCACGCCGTAGGCCCGCGCAAAATTGTGCTCATAGCGCAGCACACGGCTCCCGCTGACCATGTTCACCAGGCTCAGCGCCTTGAGCTCTTCAACGGCCGCCAGCACCTCGGCTTCCGCAACATCCATCACCGGGTCCCGCGCGGTCTTCTGGTTGCAGCCGGAGGTCAGCGCATTGGCAGACAGCGGATAGCTGTCGGGCACGGTGTGCTCTTTTTCAACCAGCACGGCCAGCACACGCCCCTCCAGCGGGGTCAGGTCTCGCTTGATCATCACTTGCTCAGACCCCGAAGCCATCGTCGGCCTGGATGACCGCACCGTTGATGAAGTGGCTCTCGTTGGCGCAGAGCATCAGCAGCGCGGTGTCGAGATCCTGCGGCTGGCCCACCCGCTTGCGCGGCAGCAGCTCGACGAGCTTCCTGCCCTGCTCGGTGTCCCAGTGGTGGTGGTTGATTTCAGTGTCGATATAGCCCGGGCAGATCGCGTTCACGTTGATACCGAACTTGCCCCACTCCAGGGCCATGGCCCGCGTCATGTGGATGACGGCTGCCTTGCTCATCGCATAGACGCCGATCTGGCTCAGCACGCGCAAGCCCGCCATCGACGCGATGTTGACGATGCGCCCGCCGATGAAGGTGCCCGGCGCCGCGCCGCGGGCCCGCGCCAGCATGCGCTTGCCCACCTCCTGCGCGACAAAGAAGGCGCCGCGCGCATTGGTGTCCATCACGAAGTCATAGTCGTTCTCGGTGACGTCGGTGAGGCGCTGCGTGGTGCTGACGCCGGAGTTGTTGATGAGGATGTCCAGCGTGCCGACCTCGGTCTCGGCGTGCGCGACGGCCGCCCGGATGCTGGCGACGTCAGTGACGTCCAAATGCACGACGTGGGCATCGCCGCCGCCGCCCTCGATCTCGGCGCGCAGGTCCTTCAGCCGCTCGATGCGGCGGCCCGCCAGTACCACGCAGGCGCCCGCCTGGGCCAGTGTGCGCGCGAACTGGGCCCCCAGCCCGCTGGAGGCACCGGTGACCAGCGCCACACGGCCTTCGAGGTTGATGGAGTAACTCATGGGACTGCCTCTTCGTGATGTCGCGAGCATCCTACCGGCCCCAGCAGCCGCACCCGGCCTGGCACGCGCGGCGGGCCAACGCTAGACGCCCGCCACCAAAAATAGCACGACCGTTCTTTTTCAGAGGATGCGTCCGTAGAATCGCGCCCCATTCAGTTCTCGAAAGCTCCCGGCAATGACAACAGAGGAAATCCTGGCCCAGTTCGGCCCCCGCGAGTCCATGGAGTACGACGTGGTCATCGTCGGCGGTGGCCCGGCCGGGCTGGCCACGGCCATCCGGCTCAAGCAGCTCAGCCCCGACGCCAGTGTCGTCGTGCTCGAGAAGGGGTCGGAGCCGGGGGCACACATCCTGTCCGGCGCGGTCATGGATCCGCGCGCCATCACCGAACTGTTCCCGGACTGGAAGGCGCTGGGCGCCCCGCTCAACCAGGCCGTGACCGGCGACGACGTGCTGCTGCTCAACGAGACCGGCAGCACCCGCATGGCTGACTGGCTGGTGCCACGCAACTTCCACAACCACGGCTGCTTCGTCGTGAGCCTGTCTGACGTCGTCAAGTGGATGGCCCAGCAGGCTGAAGCGCTGGGCGTCGAGATCTTCCCCGGCTTCGCTGCGGCAGAAGTGCTCTACGACGAACAAGGCCGCGTGCGGGGCGTGGCCACCGGCAACATGGGCCTGGGCAAGGACGGCCAGCCCACCGACCACTTCCAGCTTGGCATGGAGCTGCTGGGCAAATACACCGTGTTCGCCGAGGGCGCGCGCGGTCACCTGGGCAAGCAACTGCTCGCCAAATACCAGCTCGCGGCCGGCAAGGACACGCAGACCTTCGCCATCGGCATCAAGGAGCTGTGGGAGATCCCGGCTGGCAATGCCCAGCCCGGCAAGGTCGTGCACACGGCCGGCTGGCCGATGGAGGGCGACACCTTCGGTGGCGGTTTCCTCTACCACCTGGACGGCAACCGCGTGACGCTGGGCTTTGTCGTCGGCCTGGACTACGACAACCCGTTCCTGAGCCCGTTCGAGGAAATGCAGCGCTGGAAGACCCATCCGGCCATCCGCGCCCATCTGGAAGGCGGCAAGCGCATCGGCTATGGCGCGCGCGCCATCAACAACGGCACGCCGCAAGCCCTGCCCAAGACCGTGTTCCCCGGCGGCTGCCTGGTCGGCTGCGACGCCGGCTACCTGAACGCCGCCCGCATCAAGGGCAGCCACGCCGCCATCAAGAGCGGCATGCTGGCCGCCGAGGCGCTCGCCCCGGCACTGCAAGCCGGCCGCGCCCAGGATGAACTGGCGGCCTACCCCGAGGCCTTCGAGAAGAGCTGGCTGAACGAGGAGTTGCAGCAGACGCGCAACTTCAAGCTCTGGTTCAAGAAGGGCAAGCTGACTGGCGAGCTGATGACCGGCATTGAGCAGTGGCTGCTGCCCAAGCTGGGCGTGCAGAGCCCGCCGTGGACGCTGCACAACCACAAGGCCGACCACTCGACGCTGCGCCCGGCCGCCGAGTTCCAGCCCATTGCCTATCCCAAGCCGGATGGCAAGCTCAGCTTCGACCGACTCTCGTCGGTGTTCATCTCCAACACCAATCACGAGGAAAACCAGCCCGCCCACCTGACGCTCAAGAGCGACGCCGTGCCGGTGCAGGTCAACCTGGCCACCTACGCCGGCCCCGAGAGCCGCTACTGCCCGGCCGGGGTCTACGAGTTCGTGCCCAACGAGGGCGGCAGCGGGCAGCGCCTGCAGATCAACGCGCAGAACTGCGTGCACTGCAAGACCTGTGACATCAAGGACCCGACGCAGAACATCGTCTGGGTGACGCTCGAAGGCGGGGGCGGTCCCAACTACGCCGGCATGTGAAGCCAGCCTCGTGCCGCACCCAGCCAGCCTTGCGCTGGCTTTTTGTTGCCCGCCGCACGCCGCACCGATAGACTGTTATTTCATACAGTCAACGCGCGGAGGCGCTCGTGAGCGAAGGCAGCATCAGGGTCGGTATCGGCGGCTGGAACTTCGAGCCCTGGCGCGACAACTTCTATCCGCCGGGCTGGCCGCAGGCGCGCGAGCTCGCCTACGCCAGCCGGCGCCTCACGGCCATCGAAATCAACAGCACCTACTACGGCGCTCAGAAACCCGCCACCTTCGCCAAGTGGCGGCAGGAAACGCCCGAGGGCTTCGTGTTCTCGCTCAAGGCCATCCGCTTCGCTACCCAACGCCGCGTGCTGGCCGACGGTGCCGAGTCGATCCGGCGCTTTGTCGGCTCCGGCATCGCCGAGCTGGGTGACAAGCTGGGGCCCATCGTCTGGCAGCTCGCGCCGACGCACCGCTTCGACGCCGCCGACCTCACCGCCTTCCTGGAGCTGCTGCCCCGCAGTGTCGACGGCCTGCCGCTGCGCCACGCGCTGGACGTGCGGCACGACAGCTTTCGCTGCCCGCAATACCTCGCGCTGGCGCGGCGCTTCGGCGCCGCCACCGTCTTCACCGAGTCCGACGACTACCCGCCGCTGGCCGACGTGACGGGCGACTTCGTCTACACGCGCATCATGCGCACGCAGAGCGACGAGCCCCTCGGCTGCAGGCCCGAGGTGTTCCCGGCGCTGGCTGCGTCCGCCCGAGCCTGGGCCCAGGGGAGCGAACCGACCGGGCTGCCGCGCGTGGAGCCCGCGCTGACTCCAACCTCAGCGCCGCGCGACGTCTTTGTCTTCTTCATCAGCGGCGCGAAGGAACGGGCGCCTCATGCCGCGATGGCGTTGCGCCGCGCGCTGGGCGAATGCGTCGAGCCTGCCAGCGGCCACGCCTGACCCGCCGAGCACCGCGCACACAACCGTCTCAGCCTTCAAGCCGCGCCATCCACGCGGCCATGGCGCGCTCCTCGGCATTCGACGAGGCCGCCAGCGCCGCCTGGATGCGTTCCCGCTCGGTGGCGGCCCGGTTCTGGCTCAGCTTGAGCTTCAGTTCCCAGCGCGTCACACGCAGCCGGAAGCCGACGATGGCGCCCAGCAGCTTCTGCTGATAGTCCTCATCCAGGCCACGCCACTGTTCCGCATAGGCCGGCTCGAACCGGGCGATCAGCCGCTTCAACAGCGCATCCTTGTCGGCGCTGCCGTCGACGAGCTCGATGTCGCCATAGACATGCAGCGCCGCATAGTTCCACGTCGGCACGTTGCGCGCGCTGTCGTAGTGCTGCGGGCTGATATAGGCGCTCGGGCCGCTGAAGACCGCCATCAAGCGCCGTTGCTGCGCCAGCCAGCCCCAGTGGGGATTCGCGCGCGCCATGTGCCCCTCCAGCACCAGCGGTTCACGGCTCAGCGCCACGAGCGGCACATGGGTGCCGAAGCCTTCACCCTGGGCATCGGGGCCGAGCAGCAAGGCCAGCGGCTGCTCCTCGACGAGTTGCAGGGCCAGCGAGAGATCGTCGGACGCGAAATGCTTGGGCAGGTACATCGCAGCAGGGCTCGAACAGGGGTGACGCCGGATTGTGCGGGCGGGCGCAGGCCACACCATGCAAGCCAGTTATCACCACCAACACCCATTTGTGTGACGCCTTGCGCGCTTGGCAGCATCAACTGCTGCGGCGCAACATCTGTTTGCGGCATCCTCCCCCGCCATGCGACGCCCGAGGCACCCCGGAGGCCGAGCGCACACCAGCCCCCCGCGCCCACCGGCCGGATCCGGGATTGCTCGCAAACACAGTGACGGAAAGCAGTGCGATGAACAAGGTCTGGCACAAGGGATTGCCCTTCAGTGCAGAGGTGGCGCCCTATCTGCGCCGCATGGCGTCGGTCGACGAACATCGCGAAGCGCTGCTGCGCCTGCAAGGCGTGTGGGACAGCCTGGCGCTGCTGGGCCAGATGAGCGGCACCGCCACCGACATCGCGCAGACCCGCACCGCCTTCCAGGACCTGACCACGACGCTGCTGGACAGCCTGGCCCGCCGGCTGCATGCCCGCGCGCTGGAGCGCATGGCCGGCAAGGCCCGCGTGACCATCGACATCCTCGTGCGCAACCTGTTCGAGCGCACCGCCGACGTGGGCTTTCTCGCCGTCGACGGGCCGCTGGGCGCCCACGCCCTGCTGGACCCGACCGACCCGCGCCACGCCGACAGCCGCGCCGCGCTGCAGGCCCGGTTCGCCGCCTACACGGCCAAGTACTCGGTCTACGACGACGTCATCGCGCTGTCCCCCACCGGCGAGGTGCTGGCGCGGCGAGACGATCACCTGCCCCTGCAGCGCTGCGACGAACCCTGGGTTGCCGAGGCGCTGGCCTCCGACGCCCCCTATGTCGAACGCCACGGCGCCACGGCGCTGCTTGGCGGGCGGCAAGGCCTGATCTACGCCCGAGCGCTGCGCGCCCCCGGCGCGGCCGCCGATCAACCCGCGATCGGCCTGCTGTGCCTGAGCTTCCGGCTGGAGGACGAAATGTCGGCCGTCTTCAGGCAACTGCTGGCCGGCCCCGACGAGCGCGCCGTCATCTGCCTGCTCGATGAGCAGCAGCGCGTGCTGCAGAGCTCCGACCCCTGGCAGTTCCCGATCGGCGCGCCACTGCCGCTGCGCGGCGAGCGCCTGATGTTCGCCGGGCGCGACTATCTCTGCGCCACGGCGTCGGCCAGCGGCTACGAAGGCTACATGGGCCCGCCGGGCTGGCAGGCCTGCGTGCTGACACCGATCGAATGGGCCTTCGAGGAGGACCAGGCCGCCGACGCCTCGCTGCGCGCCCTGGGCGAAGCGCTGGACACCAGCCGACTCTTCGACGCCGAGCTGCAGGGCATCCCGCGTGAGGCGCGCCGCATCCAGCGCAACCTCTCTCGCACGCTCTGGAACGGCAAGCTGCGCAGCCTCGGCCACGCCCAAGGCAACAGCGGCGCCCCCGGCTTCGCCACGACGCTGCTCAACGAGGTGCAGCGCACCGGCGGTCAGTTGCGCCAGGTGTTCGAGCAGGCCATCGCCACGCTGCAGCAATCGGCACTCGCTGCCGTGTTCGACACCGCGCTGTTCCAGGCCCGCCTGGCCATCGACATCATGGACCGCAACCTGTACGAGCGTGCCAACGACTGCCGCTGGTGGGCGCTGGACGTGCGCCTGCAGCGCGCGCTGGCCGCACAGGGCACACCGCATGCCGCCGCAGCCGCCAGCGAGGCCCAACATGTGCTGCAGCACATCAACAGCCTCTACACGGTGTACTCGCTGCTGCTGGTGTTCGACGTGAACGGGCGCGTGGTCGCCGTGTCCGACCCCGCCCAGGCCCGTCACGTCGGCCAGACCTTGACGGCACCCTGGGTGGCCGCCGCACTGGCATTGCGCGACCCGGAACGGCATGTCGTGTCGCGCCACGAAGCCACGCCGCTGTACGACACACCCGGCGCCGTCAGCAGCGGCGGCGCGCGGCCGACCTATGTCTACGCAACGTCGCTCCAGCACGACGGCCAGATCGTGGGTGGCATCGGCATCGTGTTCGACGGCGACCCTCAATTCGCGGCGATGCTGAAGGACGCCCTCCCCCAGCCGGCCGATGACGCGCCAGCCGATGACGGCGCCACAGCGGCCGTGGGCCTGTATGTCGCACGTGACGGCCGCGTGGTCGCCAGTGCCGACGCGCGCTGGCCCGCCGGCTCGACCGCACCGCTGCCTGCCGGCACGCTGGCCACCCTCGCGGCCGGCGACACGCGGCGCATGGACATCGACGTGAACGGCATGGTCTACGCCGCCGGCATCGCCATGTCTCAGGGCTACCGCGAATATCGGCAAGGCCAGGCGGCGTCCAGCGAAGACGTGGCGGCCGTGCTGCTGCTGCCCCTGGGCCCGAAGGCGCTCGCGCCAGAAGGGGGCCAGGAGGGCAGCTTCGCGCCGCCGGCCGCGCAGGCCGGCGCCGAGCGCATGGACATCGCGGCCTTCAGCGTCGCGGGCGAATGGCTGGCCCTGCCGGCCGGCCTGCTGATCGAAGCGGTGGAGCAACCGCGACTGACCGCGCTGCCCAACGCGCCACGCGCGCTCATCGGCATGCTGCAGCACGACGGCCGCATGCTGCCGGTGCTGGACCTCGGCCTGGCGCTGTACGACCGCGCGCACGCCATGGCCACGGCCGAGGCGCCCGTGCTCATCTGCCGCAACGCCCAGGGCCAGGGCCTGGCGCTGCGGGTGGACGAACTGGGCCCCGTCTTCAGCATCGCCGCCACGCAGGCACTCCCGAGCCCCGGTGGACGCGCGCGCCTGGTGCGCGGTGGCGACGCATCCGCGCCCCGCATGCTGACGCTGCTGCCGGCCGAGGACTTGTGGGCCCATCTTGGCGTGCCGACCGAGCCGCGCGCGCTCGCGCTGCCGGCGGCCTGACCCACGAGAGGCCGGGCCTGCCGGGGGCATGCGCCGGCTCCTATGATGCCGCCATGACAACCGCCCTGCCCTCACTCCCGCTCGATGGCGACGCGGCCCTGCTGCGTGTTCGCACCGTGGATGGCGACGCCGACGAGGTGGTCGCGGTCGAAATGCCGATCGCGCTCACCGTGAATGGCATCTCGCAGGCCGTCATGTTGGGCACGCCGCTGGACCTCGAGGACTTCGCGCTCGGCTTCGCCTTGTCGGAAGGCTGGCTGGCGAGCGCCACCGAACTGCTGGACATCGACATCGACGACTCGCGCGCCGATGGCATCGAGCTTGCGCTGCGCGTCACGGCCGCACGCGAACAAGGCCTCAAGCTGCGCCGCCGCCAACTGGCGGGGCGCACCGGCTGCGGCCTGTGCGGGCTGGAGAGCCTGGCCGACTTCCACGCCTTGCGCCCAGCCCGCGTCACGGCGCCCGAGCTGGCTGCCGGCACCCTGACCCGGGCCGCTGCCGCGCTGCCGCGCTCGCAGCAGCTCAATGCCCGCTGCGGCGGCCTGCACGCTGCCGCGTGGTGCGCCGTGGACGGCACGTTGCAATTCGTGCGCGAGGACATCGGTCGCCATAACGCGCTGGACAAGCTCATCGGCGCTCGCGCGCGGGCCATTCGCGGCGGCGCCGCGGCCGAGGGCTTCGTCATGATGTCCAGCCGTGCCAGCCATGAACTCGTCCCCAAGGCCGCCCTGGCCGGCATCGGCGTGCTGGCCTGCGTGTCGGCGCCCAGCAGCCTGGCCATCGCCACGGCCCAGCACCTGGGCGTGCAACTGTGGGCCTTCGTCCGCGAGGCGCGCGCGACACGCTACGCGTGAGCACCCGCCGGGGCGCGGCGCGCGCCACCGCCGCACCAGCCGGCTACCGCGCGGCGCCAAGCTCGAGGTTCTGGCGCACGCGGGCCAGGTAGTCGGCCCGGAAGCGCCTCAGCACATAGTCGCGATGATTGGCCTCGGCCAGTCGAGCCCAGGCCTGGCTGCGCGCCTGTGCTGACGTCTCCCTGCACGCCGCCAGCACGGCGGGTTCGGGCGCGGGCCTGGCGGCCTTCGTCATGAATTCATAGCCATAGTGCTGCATGAGTGGCCTGGCCAGCGACTCGATGGTCTCGATCTCGTCCATGGACAGCTGGGTCTTGAACTTGTCCTGGATGGCCGGGATCGGCGCAAAGCAGTTCGACTGCCACAGCTCAGACATCTTCGCGAGCTGGCGCGCCTCGCTCGACGCCGCCACGTCGAGCATCGCGGGCAGAAACTCGACGTTGATGAAGCCGCACACCCGGCGAAGCACACGCTCCTGGTCTGCAATGAAGTCCTCGAAGCGGATGGTGAGGACGCGCTCCGGGTGGCGCTGGGCAAGCGCTCGCCCGGCCTCATGCGCCTTCACCCAGCTGATCGCATTCAGCGTGGTGTCGAAGTCGTGAATGATGGCTCTGTTCATCGACGCCACCTGCGCCCGCGGGTCGCGCACGACGTTGAGAAACCGCATGTCGGGAAAGATCGCCAGTTGCTCCTCGGCGTAATGCACGCTGTCCAGGGACTTGTCCATGACGACCGTGGCGCCGTGCCGCTCCCCGGCGCGCAGCAGCATCTCCCAGACGATCCGGTGCACGCTTCGATGCTCGGCCTGGATGGCGTCGAAGATCTCGCCGGGGTCGAAGGCCATGTCCGGCCACTTCACCATGCCGGCGGCCTGCAGGCCAACGACATCGACCACGAGCTGGAAATAGCGGCGGTCGTCGGCCAGGTCGCCGTACAGCGGCAGCAGCGGCATGAAGTCGACGATGTGCAGCGGATAGGGCGAGTGGAAGTCCGGGTTGATGTTCAGCCGCAAGCGCAAGGCGTGGCTGCCACAGCGCCGAAGCGGCGTCATCGACAGCGGCAAAGGACGGCCGGACGAGGTGCGGCCAGGAGCCTGAGAAGCCATCATGTTCCTCTCTCGATGTGCCGGAAGTAGTCGGCGATGAAGCGCTCCAGCTCTGCTTCCGGCAGCCGGTCGATGCCGGCCGCACCAGCTCGGCCGTTGCCATCGGCAAAACGCCTGCAAAGCACGTCGGCGCCAATGCCGGCGCGCGTGCGCACGCTCACGAGGTAGCCGCCTTCGGCGCGGGCCGTGAGCAGCGCGACACAAGCGCCCGCGGTTTTCTGTGTCAACGCATTGGCCAGCGTGCCGCTGAGCCGCCGGGCCCAGGGAGCTGCGGGCAGAAGATAGAGCGCGCCGTCGTCGGACGCCCGATGGGGCTGCAACGACCGCGCGTGCTGCTGGTCATCCCGATAGCCATCGGCCAGCGCCTGGTAGTGCGGTGAGCTGGCGACGAAGTCGAACGGACTTTCGAAGCCGTGCAGCGCCTCGTACAAGGCCTGCGGATGGAAGTGCAAGTCCTGCACCGTCTCGCCATAGGCGTTGTAGTTGAGCAGCAGGCCCAGGTTTCTCAGTTGAAGGCAGGCCTCGTCGCTGTGGCCACGCGCCTGGGCGAGCCGTTGGGCGACGGGCAGCAGGTTGTCGCCGAACGCTGCCGTGATGGCCCAGTCGCGATGGCGCCCGCCCACATGCCGGTCGACCAGCAGAGCTGTGCAGACCTCCGGCGATGCATCGATGCAGGCCTTCAGACGTGGATGGTCGAAGTACAGCGAGGCCGCGTGATGATCGAAGTACTGAACATGCCCGCCTGACGCCAGAACTCGGCGCACATGGTCGGCATTGCGATCGAAGCAGAGATCCAGCGCGGTGACCTCCAACGAGGGGTCGTCCGGCAGATGGCGCAGCAGGTCGATGTCGCGCTTGACGCCCGTGACGAGACGGGCACTTCGCGGCTCGCACAGGCGCAACTGATGCAGCGAACACAGGCCGTCGGCATCGCCGTTGAAGAGGTCAAAGCCCTGCATGACACCGTCACCGCTTCGCCTTGCCCGGCCTCCCTGCCGCTACTGCAGCACGCCCAGGCCGCAGAGCACGTCCATCAGCTCATCGGCGGCCTGCTCCAGCGTGCACCGTCCGGCGTCGATGCGCAATGCCGGCGCCTCGGGCTCTTCGTAGGGCGCCGAAACACCCGTGAACTCGCGGATCAACCCGGCCCGCGCCTTCACATACAGCCCCTTGGGATCGCGAGACTCACAGACCGCCAGATCCGCGCTCATGTGCACTTCCACGAAACGCGACTCGCCGACGATGGCGCGAGCCATGGTGCGGTCCTCTCGCCGAGGCGAGATCAGCGCGCTGAAAACGATCAGGCCGGCTTCATTCATCAGCGATGCCACCTCTGCCGCGCGGCGGATGTTCTCCTGCCGATCGCGGGCGCTGAAGCCCAGGTCGCTGTTGAGGTGGTGGCGGAGGTTGTCACCGTCGAGCACGAAGCTCAGGCTGCCCCGTGCGAGCAGGCGCCGCTCCATTTCATAGGCAAGCGTCGACTTGCCGGCGCCGCTCAAGCCCGTTAACCAGACGGTCGATGGCCGCTGCCGCAGGAACCGTGAGCGGTCCAGCGCAGAAACGGTACCCGCGTGCCTGAATATGTCTCTGCCGAGCGGCAAGGCCTCGACGATCGAGGCGCCAGCGACACTGCCTGATGTTCGGCTCATGACATTTGCTCCGCGCAAGCATGGTTATGCGAATATTTTGCGCAGGCCGCGACTCGCGCGATAGCCCCGGCAGCGGCATCAATTCGCGATCCGGTCGTCGGCACCGCCGCACGTGAAATCGACGGACGCCCAAAACGAAAAAACCCGCTTCCATGAGGAAAGCGGGTTTTTCGTGTTCTTCGCGAGACTTCAGACGACGTCTCAGAACTTGTACTTGGCGGAGTCGGAGGGATTCGAACCCTCGATGCAGGTTTTGCCCACATACTCCCTTAGCAGGGGAGCACCTTCGGCCACTCGGTCACGACTCCAGCAGAGCCTCGCATTCTATATCAAGAAGATGCGGCCTCTTTGAAATTTCAGGCGGCTGCGGCGTCCTGATCCAGATCGAAGGCCTTGTGCAGCGCGCGAACGGCCAGTTCCATGTACTTCTCGTCGATGACGACGCTGGTCTTGATCTCGCTCGTGGAGATCATCTGGATGTTGATGCCCTCTTCCGACAGCGAGCGGAACATCTTGCTGGCCACGCCCACATGCGAGCGCATGCCGATGCCGACGATGGAGACCTTGCAGATCTTGGGATCGCCGACCACCTTGGCCGCGTTGGTGGCCGGGCCGACCGTGTTCTGCAGCAACTCCATCGTGCGCGCATAGTCATTGCGGTGCACGGTGAACGAGAAGTCGGTCTTGCCGTCCTGCGAGACGTTCTGAATGATGACGTCGATGTCGATGTTGGCCTCGGCCACGGGGCCCAGGATCTGGAAGGCGATGCCGGGTTTGTCGGGCACGCCCAGCAGGGTCACCTTGGCCTCGTCACGGTTGAAGGCAATGCCCGAAACGACGGCTTGTTCCATGTTTTCGTCCTCTTCAAAACTGATCAGGGTGCCGGACTTGGCTTCTTCGTTGATGTCGATGTCCCAGGGCGTGAAGCTGGACAGCACGCGCAGCGGCACCTTGTACTTGCCGGCGAATTCCACCGAGCGGATCTGCAGGATCTTCGAGCCGAGCGAGGCCATCTCCAGCATCTCTTCGAAGCTGATGGTGTGCAGCCGGCGCGCTTCCGGGACGATGCGCGGATCGGTCGTGTAGACGCCGTCCACGTCGGTGTAGATCAGGCACTCATCGGCCTTCATCGCCGCAGCAATGGCCACCGCCGAAGTGTCGGAGCCGCCGCGGCCCAGCGTCGTGATGTTGCGATCGGCGTCGACGCCCTGGAAACCCGCGATGACAACGACCTTGCCGGCCGCCAGATCGGCCCGCACCCGCTGATCGTCGATGCTTTCGATGCGCGCCTTGGTGTAGGACGAGTCGGTCGCGACCGGCACCTGCCAGCCGGTGTAGCTCACCGACGGAACGCCTTCGGCCTGCAACGCGATCGCGAGCAAACCGACGGAGACCTGCTCGCCGGTGGCGGCAATCATGTCGAGCTCACGGTTGACTTCGGCCGTCACGCTGGCCGGCGCCAATTCCTTGGCCAGGCCAAGCAGGCGGTTCGTCTCGCCGCTCATGGCCGATGGCACGACGACCAGCTGGTGGCCGGCACGCACCCATTTGGCGACGCGCTTGGCGACGTTGCGGATGCGATCGGTGGACCCCATCGAGGTGCCGCCGTACTTGTGGACGATCAGAGCCATGTGTTTGAGCGAAGGCTGAAGACGGAGCGGCCAGGAGGGCACGCTCACAAACCTGGCATTTTATGCAAGCGGATCGCGCTCGCCTTCGCGCTGAGACAAGTCGGAGTCGTCCTGCCAGTGGATGGAGAGCTGCAGCTCATCTTGGCCGGCGAAGGCCCGCGCGTCCATGCCCAGGCCCGCGACGGCGACGAGGTCGCCTTGGGCGTCGACCAGCACCGGGCCATGGCGCCGCCAGGGTGGCAAGCCGGCCTCCTGGCAGGCTTTCTTCAGCGCGCGCGGCACGGACGCGGGTGCGCGCTGGAACTGCTCGCCCGCGCGTCGCGCCTGTTGCGTCAGCGCCGCCAACCGTGCCGGCGCAATGCCCGGCACGCCCGGCTCGACCCACCAACTGCCCCGCCATGCCGGCTGCACATGCCGGCCCGGCCGGCTGAGGTCGACGGCAGACGGCGCCGGTGATGCGCCCGACCCGGCATGCCAGTACAAGCCGTCCCGGTACACATGCAGCATGCCGCCGGGCGCCGGCCAGCACAGCGTCGAACCTGGTCGCCATTCGGCCAGGATCCGAACGATCAGCGAGGCAGGCGCCACCACATGGCCGGCCAGCCACGCGCGCAGTGCATTGCTCGCACGGGCCGGCGTCAGGCCGGCCAGCAAAGCCAGGTCCAGCCGGTCGGCCGAACTCAACCGGGCGAGGTCCTCGGCCGCGATCTCGGCCGCCAGCGCCTGGGCATCGCCGGCCCAGCGCGCGGCCTGCGCCAAGCCGGCTTCAGCGGCAGGAAATGCCGGCCACAAGACCTGTCGCAGCCGGTTGCGGGCGTAGCGCCCGTCCAGATTGCTCGGGTCCTCGATCCAGCGCAGCCCGTGCCGCTCGGCATAGGCGCGGATATCGTCACGTGGTCTGTCCAGCCAGGGCCGCGCCCAGCACAGGCCATCACGCCATTGCAGCCGCGGCATGGCCGCCAGGCCAGCCGTGCCGGCGCCGCGCATGGCCTGCAGCAGGAAGGTCTCGGCCTGATCCTGACGATGGTGGGCCAACAGCAGCAGGTCGGCTCCCGCATGCAACGCCATCTCGTGGAGTGCCCGGTAACGCCCGTCACGGGCCCAGGCTTCGACGCTGGCGCCACGGTCGGGCGCACCGCTCAAGCGGGCAACAAGGAAGTCAGCCCCGTACGCGGCCGCCGTGCGCTCGCAATGCGCCGCCCAGTCATCCGCCTGCGGCTGCAAGCCATGGTGTACGTGCAGCGCCACCACCGGCGCCCCCGAGCGGGCGGCCACATGCAGCAGCGCTGTGGAGTCGAGGCCGCCGCTGAAGGCGACCGCGACGGGAGAGGACTCAGCGATTCTTGGTGTCGCTGAAGCGGCCATAGGCCTGGACGCGCTCGTAGCGGCGGTCCAGCAGCTCGCGGGTCTTGAGGTCGCTGACCTGGCGCAGCGCATCGCTGAGCGCGCGCTTCAGGTTGGAGGCCATCTGCTTGCCGTCGCGGTGGGCGCCGCCGACCGGCTCGCTGACGATCTTGTCGATCAGGCCCAGCGCCTTCAGGCGGTGCGCCGTGATGCCCAGCGCCTCGGCGGCGTCGGACGCGCGCTCGCTGCTCTTCCACAGGATGGACGCGCAGCCTTCCGGCGAGATGACGGAATAGGCCGCGAACTGCAGCATCAACACCTGGTCGGCCACGCCGATGGCCAGTGCGCCGCCCGAGCCACCTTCACCGATGATGGTGGCGATGATGGGCACTTCCAGCTGCGCCATCTCGAGGATGTTGCGGCCGATGGCTTCCGACTGGCCCCGCTCCTCGGCGCCGATGCCGGGATAGGCACCCATGGTGTCGATGAAGGTGAAGACCGGCAGGCCGAACTTCTCGGCCAGCTTCATCAGGCGCAGGGCCTTGCGGTAGCCCTCGGGGCGCGGCATGCCGAAGTTGCGCAGCGTGCGCTCCTTCGCATCGGCGCCGCGCTGGTGGCCGATGATCATGCAGGCCTGACCGTTGAAACGGGCCAGGCCGCCGACGATGGCGGCGTCGTCTGCGAAGTGCCGGTCGCCGTGCAGCTCCTGGAACTCCGTGAAGACGTCCGCGCAGTAATCCAGCGTCTGCGGGCGCTGCGGATGGCGGGCGATCTGGTAGACCTGCCAGGGCGCGACGTTGGAGTAGACCTCCTTGGTCAGCTGCTGGCTCTTCTTGGAGAGGCGGTCGATCTCCTCGGAGATGTCGACAGCGGACTCGCTCTGCACATAGCGCAGTTCTTCGATCTTGGTCTCGAGCTCTGCGATGGGTTGCTCGAATTCAAGGAAATGTTTTTTGCTCATCAGTAGTCCACGGGTAGCGGATCGAGGCTGCGCCAAATGTACCAAACCGCCACGGAGCGGTACGGCGCCCAGGCGTCACCCACCTCGCGGGCCTCGGCGCGGGAGACGGGTTCACCGGAAAAATAGTTCTGGCTGATGCCCTTGAGCAGGCCGACGTCGTCCAGCGGCATCACGTTGGGGCGCATCAGGTGGAAGATCAGGAACATCTCGGCCGTCCAGCGGCCGATGCCGCGAATGGCCACCAGTTCCTCGATGATGGCTTCGTCGTCCATCTGCGCCCATTGGCGCACATGCACGCTGCCGGCATCGAAGTGCTCGGCAAGGTCACGCAGATAGTCGACCTTGCGGGCCGACAGGCCGGCGGCGCGCTGGCTCTCCACGTCGAGCGCGAGCACTGCGGCCGGCTGGAACTTGGGGCACAGCGCAACCCAGCGGTTCCACACCGACTGGGCCGACGCCACCGAGATCTGCTGGCCGACGATGGAGCGCGCGAGAGTCGCAAACGCATCGCCACGACTTTGCAGGCGGGCCTCGCCGAACTGCGGGATGAGCTTGCGCAGCACCCGATCCCGCTTGATCAGATGCCGGCAGGCGTCGTCCCAATAGTCCGGCGTGACCTCGACAGGGGTCCTGGACGCCATCAGCTCTTCACCCAGGTCGTACCACCGGCGCCGTCTTTCAGCGTGATGCCCTTCGCAGCCAGCTCGGCGCGGATCGCGTCGGCACCGGCAAAGTCCTTGCCGGCCTTGGCGGCGGCACGCGCGGCGATGCGCTCCTCGATCCAGGCCGACTCGTCACCCGCGGAACCACCTTGCAGATAGGTACGCGGCGCCTGCTGCAGGATACCCAGCACGCCGGCGAGCGCCTTCAGCAAGCCCGCCTTTTGCGGGGAACGGTCACGGTTGACCTCGTTGACCAGGTCGAACAGCACCGCGATGGCGCCGGGCGTGCCGAAGTCCTCGTCCATGGCCGTCTTGAACGCGGCGGCATGCGGCTCGCTCCAGTCGATGGCCACCTCGGCGGGAGGCACGGCGTCCAGCGCCGTGTAGAGCCGGGTGAGCGCCGTGCGGGCGTCTTCGAGGTGCGAGTCGCTGAAATTGAACGGCCGGCGGTAGTGCGTGCGCAGCATGAAGAAGCGCAGCGTCTCGCCGTCGAACTTCTGCAGCACATCGCGGATGGTGAAGAAATTGCTCAAGCTCTTGGACATCTTCTCGCCATCGACGTTCAGGAAGCCGTTGTGCAACCAATAAGTTGCAAACGGGTAGCCGGCGCCCTGGCTCTGCGCGATCTCGTTCTCGTGGTGCGGGAACTGCAGGTCGGCGCCGCCGCCGTGGATGTCGAAGCTCTCGCCCAGCAACGCGCAGCTCATCGCCGAGCACTCGATGTGCCAGCCCGGCCGGCCCTCGCCGAACGGCGCAGCCCATTTCGCATCGGCAGGCTCTTCGGCCTTGGCGGCCTTCCACAGCACGAAGTCCAACGGGTCGAGCTTGCCGTCGTCAACGGCCACGCGCTCGCCGGCACGCAAGTCGTCGACGCTCTTGCCACTGAGCTTGCCGTAGCCATCGAACTTGCGCACGGCGTAGTTCACGTCGCCGCCCTCGGCCCGGTAGGCCAGGCCGCGCGCCTCAAGCCGCTCGATCAGCGACAGCATCTGCGGCACGTACTCGGTGGCGCGCGGCTCGTGGTCGGGGCGCAGCAGGCCGACGGCAGCAAAGTCCTCGTGCATCGCCGCCGTCATCTCTTCGGTGAGCTGGCGGATGGTGATGCCGCGCTCGACGGCGCGCTTGATGATCTTGTCGTCGATGTCCGTGACGTTGCGGACATAGGTGACCGCATAGCCGCTGGCGCGCAGCCAGCGGTAGATGACATCGAACGCCATGTTCATGCGCAGATGCCCCATGTGGCACAGATCGTAGACCGTGATGCCGCAGACATACATGCGCACCTGGCCAGGCACGAGCGGCTTGAAGTCTTCGAAGGTGCGGCTGAGAGAGCTGTAGACGCGCAGGGACATGAGGAAGCGGGAACTGGGTAACAAGCCGTCCGCCAACAAGAAGCCCCGCTCAGGGGCCGGCCAGGCGGGGCTCATAGAATGAAATCAGTATACCGGCCGCCCCCGAGGCCGTTCCCCGCTACAACCCTCATGCGCCTCCCCGCCCTCACCCTTGCGCTGCTGCTCGCCCTGGCCGCCGTGCCCGCTTGCGCCGACGATCTGGCCAACGCCCAACGCCTGTGGCTGGCCGGTCAGAAGACCCAGGCGATCGACCAGGTCGAGCAAGCCCTGACCCGCTCGCCGGACGACCTGCAACTGCGCTTCTCGCTGGGCGTCATGCGCATGGAGATGGGCGAACGCCCACAGGCGCTCGCCATCTTCACGCGGCTGACGCAGGACTTCCCCGACCTGCCCGACCCCTTCAACAACCTGGCCGTGCTTCATGCCGCTGCGGGCGAGCTCGACGAAGCCAAGGCCGCGCTGGAACAGGCACTGCGCCTGCAGCCCGAGCATGCGCAGGCGCAGGAGAATCTGGGCGACGTGCTGGTTCGCCTCGCGCTGCGGGCCTACCAGCGTGCGCAGAAGCTCTCGCTGGCGCCCGGCGACGCACTGGCCGGCAAGATCAACGGCGCCCTCGCGCTGACCCGCACCCTCAACAAGCTCCGCTGACATGACCAAGACCGCCCTGTTCCTGGCCGCACTGCTGGCCGCTGCCTGCGCCTCGGCCCAGACCGTGAAACTCCAGACCAGCGAAGGCGACATCCGCATCGAGCTGAATGCCGAGAAGGCGCCCAAGTCTGTTGCCAACTTTCTGCAATATGTGAAAGCGGGCCATTACAACGGTGTCATCTTCCACCGCGTCATCGGCAACTTCATGATTCAGACGGGCGGCTATGACGCCAAGCTGAACCAGCGCCCGACCAAGGCGCCGATCCCGCTGGAGTCCGGCAACGGCCTGTCCAATCTGCGCGGCAGCGTCGCCATGGCGCGCACCAACGACCCCAACTCCGCCACGTCGCAGTTCTTCATCAACGTGGTCGACAACGCCAACCTCGACGCGGACGTCGGCCGCGTCGGCACGGGTTACGCGGTGTTCGGCCAGGTCGTCGACGGCATGGACGTCGTCGACAAGATCCGCGCCACCGAAACGGCTCCGAAGAACATGTTCTTCCAGGATCTGCCCCTCAAGCCCATCTTCATCACCAAGGCCGTCATCGAGCCCGCAAAACAATGAGCCAAGTCAAACTGACCACCAACCACGGCGACATCCTGATCGAACTGGACGCCGCCAAGGCGCCGCTGTCGGTCGCCAACTTCCTGCAATACGTGCGCAGCGGCCACTACGACGGCACGGTGTTCCACCGCGTCATCAAGGGCTTCATGATCCAGGGCGGCGGCTTCGAGCCCGGCATGAAGCAAAAGGCCACCGAAGCCCCCATCCAGAACGAGGCCAACAACGGCCTGAAGAACGCCCACTACACGCTGGCCATGGCGCGCACCAACGCCCCGCACTCGGCGACGGCGCAGTTCTTCATCAACACGACCAACAACGGCTTCCTGGACTTCAAGTCCGAAAGCCCGTCGGGCTGGGGCTATGCCGTGTTCGGCAAGGTGGTCCAAGGCCAGGAAGTGGTCGACAAGATCGAGAAGGTCAAGACGGCCGGCCGCGGCGGCCATGGCGACGTGCCCGTCGAGGACGTCGTCATCGAGAAGGCCGTCGAGGTTTGATCCACACGCTGACGGCGCCCGCGACGTGGCAGCAGGTGGACCTGCTGTCCGACCTGCACCTGGCGCCGGACACGCCGGCCACGCTCGCGCGGCTTGAACGCCACCTCGCCGAAACGCCGGCGCAGGCGGTACTGCTGCTCGGCGACATCTTCGAAGTCTGGGTGGGAGACGATGCACGCCACGAGCCCTTCGAGGCTGGCGTCGTCGCAATGCTGCGCGACGCCGCGCGGCGGCTGGACCTGTACTTCATGGCCGGCAACCGCGACTTCCTCGTCGGCGCGGACATGTTGGCCGCTGCGGGCATGTCCGCCCTGCCCGAACCCACCGTGCTGAGCGCCTTCGGCCAGCGCTGGCTGCTGGCTCACGGGGATGCGCAATGCCTGTCGGACGCCGGCTACCAGGCCTGGCGCGCGACGAGCCGCTCGGCGGCCTGGCAGGCCGAGTTCCTTGCCAAGCCGCTGGCCGAGCGCCAGGCCTTCGGCCGGCAAGCCCGCGCACAAAGCCGCGCTTCGCAGGCCGCGCAACTGATGGGCATGGACCTCGACGCCGATGCCTGCCGCGCGCTGCTGCGCGAGGCTGATGCCGCGACGCTGATCCACGGCCACACGCACCGCCCGGCCGAGCACGACCTGGGCGACGGGCTGAAGCGGGTCGTGCTGTCGGACTGGGACATGGACGCGACGCCGCCCCGTGGCGACGTGATCCGCCTATCCGCCGCCGGCCTGCAGCGCGTTCCGCTGTGATCCTCCAGGCCATTAGGAACTGGCGCGAACAACGCGCCGTGCAGCGCTTCGCCATCCCCGATGCGCTGTGGCAGCTCACGCTGCTGCGCTACCCCTTCCTGGCTCAGCGCAGCGCCGACGACCTCGCCGAGTTGCGCCGGCTGTGCAGCCTGTTCCTGTCGACCAAGGAGTTCCACGGCGTCGACGGCTTCGAGGTCACCGACGAAGTCGCCGTGGCCGTCGCGGCGCAGGCCTGCCTGCCGGTGTTGAGACTGGGCCTCGGTTGGTACGACAGCTTCGTCGGCATCGTCATGCATGTGGGCGAGGTCGTCGCTCAGCGCCGCGTCGAAGACGAGGATGGCGTCGTGCACGAATACGACGAGGAACTGGCAGGCGAAGCGATGGAAGGCGGGCCGCTGATGCTGGCCTGGCGGGCCATCGCGGTCAGTGACGACCCGGCGGAATTCGGCGCCGATGCGGTCTTCAATGTCGTCATCCACGAGTTCGCCCACGTCCTCGACATGCGCGACGGCGTCGCCGATGGCGTGCCGCCGATGGATAGCGCCGAGCGTGAGCGATGGATTGCCGTCATCGACGCCGAATGGGAGAAGTTCTGCGCGCGCATCGATGCCGGCGAGGACACGCTGATCGACCCCTACGGCGGCGAGGCCGTGGAGGAATTTTTCGCCGTGGCGGTGGAGGCCTTCTTCGTCGCACCGGCCGCCATGCGCGCCGAGGAGCCGGCCATGTACGCACTGCTGGCCGGCTTCTTCAAACAGAACCCGGCCGGCTGACCGAACGAAAAAGGGACGCCGAAGCGTCCCTTTCTCATTCAGCATTCGCTGCGGCCGTCGTGCATTTCCGCGGGCCGAGCGCCGGGCCGCTCCCTAGCCGACGGGACTTGCCCACGTTCAGCGGCGCAAGGCTGGGCGAGAGGCCTCTACTTCAGGCCGTCGCCGGCTCCGCCTTGGGCTTGCCGTCCTTGCTGGGCTTGGGCGGGTTGGGATGGATGTCCAGCACCGTCTCGCCCTGCTCGTCCACGTCCACACTGAGGCGGCCGCCATCGACCAGCTTGCCGAACAGCAATTCGTCGGCCAGCGCGCGGCGGATGGTGTCCTGGATCAGGCGCTGCATCGGCCGCGCACCCATCAGCGGATCGAAGCCCTTCTTGGCCAGCTGCTTGCGCAGCGCGTCTGAGAAGCTGACCTCGACCTTCTTCTCCTGCAACTGGCTTTCCAGCTGCAGCAGGAACTTGTCGACGACACGCAGGATGATTTCCTCGTCCAGCGGGCGGAAGGACACGATGGCATCCAGCCGGTTGCGGAACTCCGGCGTGAACAGGCGCTTGATGTCGGCCATCTCGTCGCCCTGCTGACGCTGGGTGGTGAAGCCGATGGTCGCCTTGTTCATGATCTCGGCGCCCGCGTTGGTCGTCATGATGATGATGACGTTGCGGAAGTCGGCCTTGCGCCCGTTGTTGTCGGTCAGCGTGCCGTGGTCCATCACCTGCAGCAGCACGTTGAAGACGTCCGGGTGCGCCTTCTCGATCTCGTCCAGCAGCAGCACCGCGTGCGGCTTCTTCGTGACGGCCTCGGTCAGCAGGCCGCCCTGGTCGAAGCCCACATAGCCCGGAGGCGCGCCGATCAAGCGGCTGACGGCATGGCGCTCCATGTACTCGGACATGTCGAAGCGGATCAGCTCGACGCCCAGGATGTAGGCCAGTTGCTTGGCCACTTCCGTCTTGCCGACACCCGTGGGGCCGCTGAACAGGAAGGAGCCCACCGGCTTGTCCGGCCGGCCCAGGCCAGAGCGCGCCATCTTGATGGCGGCGGCCAGCGCGTCGACGGCCGGGTCCTGGCCGAAGACGACGCTCTTGAGGTCGCGGTCCAGCGTCTTGAGCTTGCTGCGGTCGTCACTGTTGACCGACGCGGGCGGGATGCGCGCGATCTTGGCGACGATGTCTTCCACCTCGGCGCGCGTGATGGTCTTCTTCTGCTTGCTCTTGGGCAGGATGCGCTGCGCGGCACCGGCCTCGTCGATGACGTCGATGGCCTTGTCGGGCAGGTGGCGGTCGTTGATGTACTTGGCCGACAGCTCGGCCGCAGCCTGCAGCGCGCCCAGGGCGTACTTGACCGAGTGATGCTCCTCAAAGCGGCTCTTCAGCCCCTTCAGGATTTCGACGGTCTGCTCCACCGACGGCTCGGCCACGTCGACCTTCTGGAAGCGGCGGCTCAGCGCAGCGTCCTTCTCGAAGATGCCGCGGTACTCGGTGAAGGTGGTCGCGCCGATGCACTTCATCGCACCGCTGGACAGCGCCGGCTTCAGCAGGTTGCTGGCGTCCAGCGTGCCGCCCGAGGCCGCACCGGCGCCGATCAGCGTGTGGATCTCGTCGATGAACAGGATGGCGTGCGGCTGCTCCTTCAGCGCCTTCAGCACCGCCTTCAGGCGCTGCTCGAAGTCACCACGGTACTTGGTGCCCGCCAGCAGCGCGCCCATGTCCAGCGAGTAGACGACCGAGTCGGCCAGCACGTCGGGCACCTCGCCCTCGGTGATGCGCCAGGCCAGCCCCTCGGCGATGGCGGTCTTGCCGACGCCGGCCTCGCCAACCAGCAGCGGGTTGTTCTTGCGGCGGCGGCACAGCACCTGCACGACGCGCTCGACCTCGCTCTCGCGGCCGATCAGCGGGTCGATCTTGCCGTCCTTGGCCTGCTGGTTGAGGTTCTGCGTGAACTGCTCCAGCGGCGAGGCCTTCGGGCTGCCGCCCTCGCCTTCCTCGCGCTCGCTCTCCTGCCCCTGGGCCTGGCCTTCGGGCGCCTTGGGCGGCTCGGGATCGGTCTTCTTGATGCCGTGGGCGATGAAGTTGACGACGTCGAGCCGCGTCACGCCCTGCTGGTGCAGGTAGTACACGGCATGCGAATCCTTCTCGCCGAAGATAGCGACGAGCACGTTGGCGCCGGTCACTTCCTTCTTGCCGCTGCCGGTGCTCTGCACATGCATGATGGCGCGCTGGATGACGCGCTGGAAACCCAGCGTCGGCTGCGTGTCGACCTCGTCGGTGCCGCCCACCATGGGCGTGTTTTCCTTGATGAACTGCGTCAGGCTCTTGCGCAGGTCGTCAAGGTTGGCAGCGCACGCACGCAGCACCTCGGCGGCGCTGGGGTTGTCCAGCAGCGCGAGCAGCAGGTGCTCGACGGTGATGAATTCGTGCCGCTGCTGACGCGCTTCGACAAACGCCATGTGCAGACTGACTTCAAGCTCTTGCGCAATCATGCGGCCTCCATAATGCACTGCAGGGGATGGCCGGCACGCCGGGAGGCGGCCAGTACCAGCTCCACCTTGGTGGCAGCGACGTCCTTGGTGAACACACCGCAGACCCCACGACCCTCATGGTGGATTTTGAGCATGATCTGCGTCGCCGTATCCAGGTCATGCCGGAAAAATTCCTGCAGAACCATGACAACAAACTCCATCGGCGTGAAATCGTCGTTCAGCAGCAGGACCTGGTAGAGCCGCGGGGGCTCGGTCTTCTGCGGCTGGCGCTCGACGACCACGGCGCCGTCGCCTTCGTCCTTGCCGGGCTTCAAAGGCGGCATGGGCGGGGGCGGCGCTGACTGGTTTCTTGGTGAAAAGACGGGGAGCACAGGCATGAATCGATTCTATCGACGGGGGGTATCCCCTCGCCGATGGCAGGCACTTGGCGCCGGTTGATGAAATTGCAAGCAGCTGCGGGAGAACCCGGCCGGGAAGGTCCCGAATTGACGCCCATGTTCACGTCACCAAAATCCGTTCCGCCTCTCCAGGAGGTGCCCCAAAGAACGGAGACAACATGATGGCGCAGGGCAAGGTCAAATGGTTCAACGACGCCAAGGGCTTTGGTTTCATCGAGCCGGAAACCGGTGGCGATGATGTCTTCGCCCATTTCTCGGCGATCCAGATGGAAGGCTTCCGCACGCTGAAGCAGGGCAGCCAGGTGCAGTTCGACCTGGTGCAGGGCCCCAAGGGCCAGCTCGCCCAGAACATCACGCCGATGGAAGCCGCCGCGCGTGCGGCCGAGCAGCAGCAGTCGTCGCTGCAGGCCTGAATCCGCACGGAAGCGGCAAAACGGCAAAAGCCCTGCAGCCTGACGCTGCAGGGCTTTTGCTTTGAGCCCGGGCAAGCATCGCAATGGCCGCCGGCATGCGGACAGCTTGCTAGAGTTCGCACCTGGCGCGCGCCCAAGCGGCGCCCAGCGCTCCACGGATTCCTCAATTACCGGACCCTCTCCCATGACCGCCGAAAAGACGCCCCAGATCGTTTACACGCTGACCGACGAAGCCCCCCGCCTGGCCACGGCCTCGCTGCTGCCGGTCGTCCAGGCCTTCGGCCGCCATGCGGGCATCGACGTCGTCACCAGCGACATCTCGGTGGCCGGCCGCATCCTGGGCCAGTTCCCGGAGCTGCTGACGGAAGAGCAGCGCGTGACCGACAACCTGGCCGCGCTGGGCAAGCTGACCCTCAAGCCTGAAGCCAACATCATCAAGCTGCCCAACATCAGCGCCTCCGTGGCTCAATTGAAGGCCGCGATCAAGGAGCTGCAGGACAAGGGCTACAAGATCCCCGACTTCCCCGAGAAGCCCGAGACCGACGAGCAAAAGGACATCCGCGCGCGCTACAACAAGTGCATCGGCTCCGCCGTGAACCCGGTGCTGCGCGAGGGCAACTCCGACCGCCGCGCGCCCAAGGCCGTCAAGGAATACGCGCGCAAGAACCCGCACCGCATGGACGAGTGGAGCCAGGCCTCGCGCTCGCACGTCTCGCACATGCACGACGGTGACTTCTATCACGGCGAAAAGTCCCTGACGCTGGACCGCGCCCGCAGCGTGAAGATGGAGCTGATCACCAAGAGCGGCAAGACCATCGTGCTCAAGCCCAAGGTCGACCTGCTGGACCGCGAGGTCATCGACTCCATGTTCATGAGCAAGAAGGCGCTGCTGGCCTTCTACGAGCGCGAGATCGAGGATGCGCGCAAGACCGGCGTCATGTTCTCGCTGCACGTCAAGGCCACGATGATGAAGGTGTCCCACCCCATCGTGTTCGGCCACTGCGTGAAGATCTTCTACAAGGACGCCTTCGAGAAGCACGGCAAGCTGTTCGAGGAGTTGGGTGTCAACGTCAACAACGGCATGGTCGATCTCTACACCAAGATCGCCAGCCTGCCCGCCAGCAAGCAAGAAGAGATCAAGCGTGACCTGCACGCCTGCCACGAGCATCGCCCGGAACTCGCGATGGTGGACTCGGCCAAGGGCATCACCAACTTCCATTCGCCCAACGACATCATCGTGGACGCCTCCATGCCGGCCATGATCCGCGCCGGCGGCAAGATGTATGGCGCCGACGGCCGCCTGAAGGACGTGAAGGCCGTGATGCCGGAATCGACCTTCGCCCGCATCTATCAGGAGATCATCAACTTCTGCAAGTGGCACGGCGCCTTCGACCCCAAGACCATGGGCACCGTGCCCAACGTGGGCCTGATGGCACAGCAGGCCGAGGAGTACGGCTCGCACGACAAGACCTTCGAGATTACTGAAGACGGCATCGCCAACATCACCGACCTGGAGACGGGCGAGGTGCTCCTGAGCCAGAACGTTGAGCAAGGCGACATCTGGCGCATGTGCCAGTGCAAGGACGCTGCCATCCGCGACTGGGTCAAGCTGGCCGTCAACCGCGCCCGCAACTCCGGCATGCCGGTGGTCTTCTGGCTGGACAGCTACCGCCCGCACGAGGCGCAGCTGATCCGCAAGGTCAAGATGTACCTGCACGAGCACGACACGACCGGCCTGGACATCCAGATCATGAGCCAGGTCCGCGCCATGCGTTACACGCTGGAGCGCGTCATCCGCGGCCTGGACACGATCAGCGCCACGGGCAACATCCTGCGCGACTACCTGACCGACCTGTTCCCCATCATGGAACTGGGCACCTCGGCCAAGATGCTGTCCATCGTCCCGCTGATGGCCGGCGGCGGCATGTACGAAACCGGCGCGGGCGGCTCGGCGCCGAAGCATGTGCAGCAGCTGGTGGAAGAGAACCACCTGCGCTGGGACTCGCTGGGTGAGTTCCTGGCCCTGGCCGTCAGCCTGGAAGAGCTGGGCATCAAGAACAAGAACGCCAAGGCCAAGGTGCTGGCCAAGGCGCTGGACGCCGCCACCGGCAAGCTGCTGGACAACGGCAAGGGCCCCAGCCCCAAGACCGGCGAGATCGACAACCGCGGCAGCCACTTCTACCTGACGCTGTACTGGGCCCAGGAGCTGGCCGCCCAGACGGAAGACGCCGAGCTGGCCGCCAAGTTCAAGCCTCTGGCCGAGAAGCTGACGGCCAACGAGGCCAAGATCGCCGACGAGCTGAAGGCCGTGCAAGGCCAGCCGACCGACATCGGCGGCTACTTCCTGCCGGACGCAGCCAAGCTGGACAAGGTCATGCGCCCGAGCGCGACGTTCAACGCTGCACTGCAGCTGATCGCCTGACGCCCCAGCCGATGTGACAAGGGGCGCCGAACACGCCCCTTTTTCACGATCCCGGCTGATTAAAGTCAATGACCAGCAAGGAAAGTTTCAGCGCGGTTACTTAAACTTCTGACCAGGCGTTTGCCTCCTGCAATCCCTGACCGCGTCTCGTGAAGCACCACGGGGCGCCCCACAACCCCGGCCCTACGCCGGGGTTTTCTTTTTTGAAACCGGCTGATCCTGGAATCGGCGCAGGCGGCCCGGCCGCTGCAGGCCCGGCCAACGGCCGTCAGGCAACTTCCATCTGGTCGATCATGACCTGCCCGAAGCCCGAGCAGGACACCTGCGTGGCACCGTCCATCAGCCGTGCGAAGTCGTAGGTCACCTTCTTGCTGAGGATGGCCAGCTCCATCGCGCGCAGGATGAGGTCGGCCGCTTCCGTCCAGCCCATGTGGCGCAGCATCATCTCCGCCGACAGGATGGCCGAGCCGGGGTTCACATAGTCCTTGCCAGCGTACTTGGGCGCCGTGCCATGCGTGGCCTCGAACATCGCCACCGAGTCGCTCATGTTGGCGCCGGGCGCGATGCCGATGCCACCCACCTGCGCCGCGAGCGCGTCGGAGATGTAGTCGCCGTTGAGGTTGAGCGTCGCGATGACGCTGTATTCGGCCGGCCGCAGGATGATCTGCTGCAGGAAGGCATCGGCGATGACGTCCTTGACCAGGATCTCCTTGCCCGTGCGCGGGTTGCGCAGGCGGCACCACGGGCCGCCGTCGATGGGCTCGGCCCCGAACTCCTTCTGCGCCAGCGCATAGGCCCAGTCGCGGAAGGCGCCCTCGGTGAACTTCATGATGTTGCCCTTGTGGACGATGGTCACGCTGGGCTTGTTGTGGTCGATGGCGTACTGGATGGCCTTGCGCACCAGGCGCTCCGTGCCCTCGCGGCTGACGGGCTTGATGCCCAGGCCCGAGCTCTCCGGGAAGCGGATCTTGCCGGCGCCCAGTTCGTCGCGCAGGAACTGGATCAGCTTCTTGGCGTTGTCGCTGCCCGCCTCGTACTCGATGCCGGCGTAGATGTCTTCCGAGTTCTCGCGGAAGATGACCATGTCGACCTTGTGCGGCTCCTTCACCGGGCTGGGCACGCCCTGGAAGTACTGCACGGGGCGCAGGCAGACGTAGAGATCCAGCGCCTGGCGCAGCGTCACGTTCAGCGAGCGGATGCCGCCGCCGACCGGCGTCGTCAGCGGCCCCTTGATCGAGACCACATGGTCCTTCACAGCCTGCAGCGTCTCGGGCGGCATCCACACCCCAGGGCCGTACACGCGCGTGCTCTTCTCGCCGGCATAGATCTCCATCCAGTGGATCTTGCGGGCGTTGCCATAGCAACGCGCCACGGCCGCATCCACGACGCGCAGCATGACCGGCGTGACGTCCACACCGATGCCATCCCCTTCGATGAACGGGATGATGGGGTGGTCCGGCACGTTCAACGAGAAGTCGGCGTTGACGGTGATCTTGCGGCCGCCTTCCGGCGCCGTGATGTGTTGGGGCATGAGGGGGCGGCTCCGCAGCTGACGAAGGGGAGAACGAACCCGGCGAGTTTAGGCGTCAGCAGGCCAGCAGGATGCGTTCCCACACGCCGTGCCCCAGGCCCCACGCAGCGCCGATGGCGAGCGCCAGACCGGCCAGTCGCAGCGCCAGCACCTCGCCACGTTCACCGCGCCGCAGCAGGCGGGCACGCCACAGCGGCGCGATGACCAGGCCCGGCGTGCTCGCCAGCGCGAAGCCCGCCATCGCTGCCGCACCGCCAGGCACAGAGCCCGACAGCCCGGCCAGCAGCAGCGCCGCGTGCAGCAGCCCGCAAGGCATGACGACCCAGGCCAGGCCGGTGGCGAACGCATGGCGCGGCTTGGGCCGCCAGTTCACGGCGCCCAGCCAGGCCGGCACGCGGCCCCGGGCCAGCAGCGTCAGCCCGAGCAACAGCAGGGCCGCCTGCAGCAGTGCCCAGGCCGGCTGCAGCAGCGCGACGCTCTGCGACGCCCGCGCCAGCGCCTCGGCGGACGCGGCCGCCACGGCGCCGC
>JACCDP010441989.1_pt1 | contig 33685 bp, 27 predicted proteins | sample 7445841 | NCBI WGS metagenome assembly JACCDP01 (sample SAMN15323441, study PRJNA562643) | freshwater metagenome | isolation source: river surface water | place: USA:Blue River Watershed | collected 2017-08-17 | reverse complement strand
CTTGCTTTGGGGCTGACCCGGTTTCGACGTGGGTTGCAAAGCAGGTGAGGGCATGTCGAGGCCTAGTTACCTCGTAAATCCACTAGAAACAAGTATAGTCGCAAACGACGAAACTTACGCTCTAGCTGCTTAATCCAGCTGGACGCTGCACCGGATTGTCTCTCGGTCGGGTGGGCAACCACAGCAGCGTCATAAAGAGAGACTCGTTATTGGTTGGGCCACTTAATCAATAATTAAACTAAGGTGACTCGCGGCGAAATTGCTTGCTCGTTGGTGATTAAACCGTTAAACAAAAACAACGATAGCTAAACATGTAGAACTCTATGTAGAGCACTTACGGACGGGGGTTCGATTCCCCCCAGCTCCACCATTTAAAAGAGGAAGCTTATTTCTTTTTGGTAATTGATAAGTAAACGGTTTGATTAAGAGGGTTTAGCGAATCCGGTAATGCCTGATGTTCCAAAATTAATGCATTCTTTTCACACCAAACGACAAGCCCAGTCAATCTGTCAAGGCTTTTTACTCGCATTCTAGAAATAATCCCGCGTAATGTGTATGGCCAAAACTCTTCTATTGGTTCGAAAAATAGAACATTTTCACTAACTTGCAACATATTCTTTATTGCGCCAATAAATATTCGTGGCATCATTTCAAGGGCATGACAGGAAAAAACAGCATCAGCTCTCATTTTTGGAATTTTTTTTGTAACATCAACTTTGTAAAAGTCGACTTTGACATTATATTTGTGAGAAGCTTTTTTAGCCAAATTAACACTCGTGTTTGAAAGTTCTAAACCAATAAATTTGACTAAGGGATATTTTTTTTTTAAATAAAAGAGATTGCGTCCGTCGCCACAACCGAATTCAATAATTGTTGCTCCTTTTTTTAAATAAGGCATTAATTTTTTTTCAATATTTTTTTGGCATTTATATAAAGTCTTTGAAAGTTGACCAAATACTATTTTTTCATTTAGAAGGGAGTGTGCAGTAGTTTCGTCACCATGAACATAATGTATAAATGAAATATTTTTTAGTTGTGCAAGGAGTTTTTTCCTAGCGGAATCATAATTTTTTTCAACATAAGCAACCGTTCTTTTTTTTGGAAATATCAGACGAAAAAAATAAAGGATGGTATGTAGAGCTAGATTCTTCAAAATATACATTTAATATATATCCTATTTGTTAAATTTTTTTACTTTCATTAAAATAATTACTAAGTGATTTCTGCAAAATCACATCAGTCCAACGGTAATTAAATGCATTGTCGCATTTGTAATCAGTTGAAAAACCAATATTATCATAATAAGTTTTCTGAAAAATAATTTCATACATGCCGCTAGCAATAAATAATGAAGCATGGGAGCCAGGAACTTTAAAATTAAAAATTTCGGTATTTGTTACATGGTGATTTCTATTTTTAATTCTTCGGTCTGGGTAGAAGTCACGAATAAAAATATATCCGCCATCTTTTATCATGGAGTCAATATTAGCCAAAGATTGGTATAAAGTATCTCTTGATACCCATCCAAATACATCGTCTATTATAACAAGGTCAAAATAACGATTGTATTTAGCAGTTTTGTTTATTTCATTATCAGAGATCGTCCCATGAACTAGAATAAATGTGTCATTATATTTTGATTTAGAAAATTCAATTGCTTTTGCAGAAGCTTCAACACCAATAACATTTTTATTGTATTTTGTTTTTAACAAATAAAGTAAATCTGCATAACAACATCCATATTCCAAAACATTTTTAAATTCAATTTTTGAGTTTTGAATATTTTCAAGAATAATCTGCTTGCTGATCCTCAATTCAGGAACGTCTTTGTTTTTGTAGTTTCTTTCAAAAAAAGAATCACCCTCAACAGCCAAATAGTAATCGTCTTGTTTTAATATTTTCATATTAAGATTTCTTTCTTATTAATGAATAGATAACAGTTTGAATTGTTTCCGGAATTAGGCGGTTAATATTTTCTGGTCCCACCATTGGAAATGGAAGAATTAGATTGGTTTGCAGTTTTAAAATTTTACTTTTCAATTTACTAGATATTTGATCAAAACTATCTTTTGTAACAAAACCCCTAATTTCATTGTGAAAGGTATAGTTAATGAGTGTGTGATCTTTAATTATACCTATTTCCTTTAAGCTTTTAAACCATAAATCTTTCCATTGATCTTCATTAAAAGGAAAATTGCCATCAGGGTAATAAAATTCTACTTGAAGTAAATTATCTTTTCGATGGGAAATTTTACCTGGAAATGAAATGCGATTAATTAAATGCTTAGAACTACCAACAAGAATTTCATGGAAATCATTCTGGATTTCTTCCTTAAAAACAAAGTTCCCCAACACAAGTCTCTGAGGTGCTCCATTTAGGGTTAAGGGCAGATTAAACATGTTAAATAATTGACTTAGGGGAGCACACCAAAAAATAAGTGGTGCATTATAAGAAATTCCTTTTGTATCTATGTGATTAATAAAATAGTTACCAGGAGTCGAATAACTAAAGCGAATATCCCTACAATTAAGTTCGATTAATTGGCCATCGTTAATTAATTTTGAAGCAATCATCATCGGGAACTGTTCAAACCCTCCTTCATTTGGATAAAGAACATAATGCTCGCACTCTCTGGCTTTGTCGTGAAATATTTCTGACTCGGTCTGTCTTTGCACTTTTTTGATCGTTTTTGGAAAGAACCAAGGGTAAACAAGTTCTAAATGGTTTTCTACTTTTCCCCCGTGTTCCATAGCCCATTTTTTACTTGGATATGATTGGAGAATATCTTTTTCAATTAAGGAGATGAAATCTGAACCATAAATGTCTGACAATTGCTTGATAGAATTTAATTTTTCTATTTTATCTTCAAACTTTTTTGATGCGAAAAGTTGTTGCAGGTCTTTTGGCCAATTACATAGTTCACTATTGTATTCCAACAGGTAATCTTTAATAACAATTCCCCGTTTTAATAAAAATTTATGAAACTTATTTTCAAGAATTTTTTCAAAGAATCTAGATGTCATTATAGAGCGCTCGAAGTCGAGAGTATGGTAACCATTATCAAATATATTTCCTTGGCTATCCTTAAAAGATTGATTGCCACCACCTAGCGTGGCAGATTTTTCTAGTATTACTGAAGAAAAACCGAATTGCTGACAGGTATAGGCTGCCGTTAATCCGGTAAGTCCTCCACCGATTATAATGACATCAAAATTTTTAATCATAAAATTACACTCATTAAAAAATTAATTTAAACGTTTAAAACCTGCATGGCATATAGGGCCTTTTAACAAACTCATTACATCACGCCCATCTTCGCACTCTTTAATCAAGGAGAAAATAGAATCTAAAATATTGAAATAATCATCTAATATTCTAGGTGTATGCTCAGTACATAGGTAAACACTATTGCTTGCTAAATAGCCTTTTGCAAGCATTTCTTGTGTAATTAATGTTTTGTAAGCTAAAGCATTTTGGCTTTGTATGGTAAATGCAGTTAAAGCGGGCAAGCCCCAATGACTAATAGCTAATGCATATTGATCTGCCAATTGTTGCCAGCGCTTGCGAATATATAGTCCTGAATTAGTAATGGCTTCCCATGATTTAAGTTGTTGCATTACCTCTAATGTTTTTAAAGCTGCTGTTGGTCCAATTCGTTCAGTCCAAAAAGTGCTACTGATAAAAGTATTTTGGGCAGCTTCCATAATCTCACGACGACCAATTGTTGCTGTAATAGCATATCCATTCCCAAGCGCCTTACCAAACATTGCAATGTCGGGCTCAACCCCATATTTTTTGTGTAATCCCCCAAAAGTTTCTCTAAAGCCAGACGTGCATTCATCGAATATCAATACGATATTTCGATCTGTAGCTAATTTACGCACTTTATGTAAAAAGTTATCTTCTGGCTCCAGATTCCGAACAACCTCCATTTTAATAACACCAATATCTTGGGCATTAACTAAAGCTTCGAGCTCAGTAAAATTATTATAGGTAAATGGAAAAACTGTACCTTTAAGATTTCGCGGTACCCCTTGAGGTTTTAAACCGGGCAATAAATGACCATCTAAATTTTTATTATCGCTTAAATTTGCAGATAGGTACCAATCATGCCAACCGTGATAACCACAAACAGCAATCTTATCTTTGCCAGTTGCAGCTCGCGCAATACGAATTGCTATAGCATTTGCTTCACCACCAGAGCGAGCTAAACGAACCATGTGCGCCCATGGGTGCATCTCAAGAAGTTTTTCTGCTAGATATACTTCTTCAGGACAATTCAAAGTAGACATATTGCCAAAAGTTACTGTTTTTATAACTGCAGCATCCACTTCAGGATGTCCATAGCCCAATATGTTAGTGCCTATGCCCATAATTGACATATCAATAAATTCATTGCCATCTAGATCCCAGACTTTGCAACCTTTAGCTTTGCTAAAATAAGTCGGCCATTGATCGGGTAAAAACATTTCTGCTCGTTTTGATAGCAACATATTTCCACCTGGAATTACTTTCTTTGCTCTTTTCCAGAGTTTTTGACCAGAGCCCATCGACGCTCCCTCGTCACGAATGATCCGTTGGTTAGCAGTAAATAAATTTGGTTGTATGCGTTGCAGCTCCAGAACGCGCTGCCAATTAAAATAAATATTTGGTGAAAAATGCTTAAATATGTTCGTAATTACTATAAAGTCATCTAGCTCATCTACAGTCCAGCGTAATGAAGATAAGTCTTCCTTATTTTGCATGCATGCTTTTTTAAAATCATCAGATTCTTTTACATAAGGCGTGACATGTTCATGATCAAAAGATTTATTAGATTCAAGCATGGCCTTTTTAAGCGCATGAAGCGTAATAACTTCTATATCTAAGCCATCAGGGTAGGTTGGTGGAATAGTATTTGAAAAATAATCTACTTTAGCTTTTTTGAAACGGCGGATACATTCATCCACCAACTCTGGGTCTGTCAAAGGGCAATCGCCCGTGATGCGAACCACTACATCTGCATTATATAATTCAGCAGTATTTACGTATCGTTCAAGGACATCATTTTCACTACCTTGCTCACATCGAAATCCCAAAGAGCGAACATGCTCAATAAGGGGAATATTTTTTTCATCAATTGAAGTGGCTAATACAATTTGATCCAATTCTTTCGATTGCGACAACCGAAGTAATAACAATTCAATCATAGGCACACCGGTGATGAGTTTCATTACTTTATTAGGAAAACGAGTAGAGCCCATACGAGCTTGAACAATTGCAATTACTTTCATAATAAATTCCAATTTGAAGGATTAATCAAGCGACGATCATGGCATTTAATATCTGGCCATACAAAGGTTTCTGTTAATTTATCTGCATTAATTAACTGTTCTAATTGGTGAATATTGTCTACACCAATAATAATTTTTGAAATTCCCGGACAAGACTTGATAAATCCAATACAAGCTTCTATAGCTGAAATGTTATTATCCAGTAACCAAGTATGCCATCTATTAAATAAAGGAAGCCAGCGTTTAAATTTTTCTGGGATTGAATTAACTGGCATCAATAACAAACCTTGTAAAAAAGTCGACCGAGTATGAACTTCAATATTTGAATCAACTAGTTTTTTTAACCAGCCAGAAGTTTGTAAACTTTGATCCATTAAGTTACAAGGCGACTGCACCAAATCGATCGGGAAGTAGTTTATTATATTAATTAATTCAGAATGTTCATAAATTGACACCCCAATTTTTTGTACTAAGCCATCTTTTTTTAATTGCTCTAGCGCGAAGATTAAACCTTTTCTTTTGGGGTCAATTAACTGCTGCGATTTATGCAACAAGAGACCATAAATACTTTTCAGATTTAGACGCTGCAAAGATGCTTGCATTTGTTCTTGTACCCACAGATCAATATCTAAAATATCTTCTGGAAGGGCTGGTAATTTTGTAATGACCTTAAAATCACTTACATTAATTTGACCTAAGCAGCTCTCACTTTGACCGTATGCTATAGCGGTATCTAAAGTATCAATTTTATTTGATCTAGCAAATTGAATAATACAATTGGCCTCTTCATGGCTCACCCGACCATTTTGGTTAGCAATGCCGTAAGGCAAACCAAATTGAACGGTTCCTAGTGCCAAATTGCTCATTATTTAATATATTTTCTTAAGACCGAAGTCGAAACCCAGTCATTTATGTCATCAGTAAAGCCTAGCGTATTAAAGTGATCTAATTGGTGAGAGAAGCAAGTATAGGCGGGATGCCAGTCAAAAAGTTTTCTGTAATCCATTTTGAAAGAGTAAACGCCTATTTTGTGATGATATTTATAACTTATTGGAGTTAGTGAGAAAAAATCGATAATAATTATCCAGGATTTTTTCTTCAATACGCGATCAGCCTCTTGTGCAATTTTAAATAAGTCATCGCGATCACACAGATATAAACAAAAACCAAAAATAACAATATCGAAACTATTCGAATCAAAAGATAAAATTTCTGCGGTCCCTCTTTTTACTTTTATACCTTTTTGCGATGCTAATCCGATAGCTTTTTCTGATGGATCGATCCCGTAGGCATCAACCTTGAAATTTTCATGAAGCCAAGCCAAGCGAGACCCTTCGCCACAACCAATTTCAAGCACCTTAAGCTTTTTTTTATATTGAGAGTGCTTCACAATACATGAAACTGCATTAATTACAGGATCTGATAAATCGAATACTCGAGCTTTAAGTAATTTCTGGTTCCTTAAAAACCATGCGTCCGCTTCCCCGCCCAAAAATATTTCTTTTTGCTTCATAATATTAGGTTTCTGCAAGATAATCCCAAAGAATTAATAATATATAACAGATCGCGCTTGGAAAAAATCGGATATATTAAAAAACTTAAAACTTTTTCACGCAATTGTTTTTTAAGTGCCGACAAATATTTCCTTAAAGCACATAGACTTGAGAAATGGTTTGAGATAAATCGGCTTGTAATCAATATTCACGTGAGTGTCTATGACCTTAAATTACAAAATCTACTAGGCAAATCATATTTATATCTATCTCGGACCTGATTTATAGTTTATGCTATTAATTAATTATACTCAGAAAATTTCAAATTAAGCATTCTCAATAATTTATATAATTTATGATAAAAATCATCTTATTTGTTTCATAAAAAATAGTCGACTCAATGAAATTAATTTACGTTAAATCTTTTTACCTTTGTAAAGCACATCCAACAAAGAATTATTTGCAGGTTAATTTTTAGTAAAAAAATGGGCCTAAGAAAAGTATTTTCAAGGCTTTTAATGAATGATAGAAGTATATCTTTCGCCATTGATAAAAAAAGAAAATCACTGTCTCTCGAATTAAGTAAGCGTATGAAGCATAGTGTTAGCTATGGCCCATTTTCTGGCATGACTTTTTGTGATGACTATTGGTGGGGAGGTTCAGACAGAGGATCAATGCTTCTAGGCATTTATGAAGAAGAAGTATTGAGCTCAATAATGACCGTTTCAAATAAATATGATGTTTTTATTGATTTAGGAGCAGCAAATGGCTATTACAGTATTGGCTTTTTGATCAGTAAAAAGTTTAAAAAAAGTTATTCTTTTGAAATTTCACCCAAAGGAAGAGATGTAATTAAGAAAAATGCGACTTTAAATCGAGTAAGCAATAAGCTACATATTTTTGGTGAGGCTACTAAAGATTTTTACAAAAATATTCCCAAAGAGGATTTAAATTCTGCAGTTATTTTGATTGATATCGAAGGGGCTGAATTTTCTCTATTAGATATTGAATTATTGAGGCATTTAAAAAAATCAATTATCTTTATTGAATTGCATGATTGGTTTTTTGAAGATAGTGAAAATAAAGTGAATAAATTAATCGGCGATGCTAAGACTTTTTTTAAAATTTCAAGACTAACTACCACTTCAAGAGATCTATCTAAATTCCCAGAACTTCGTGATTACTCAGATTCCGAGAGGTGGCTTATTGCTTCAGAAGGAAGATCAAAATTAATGACCTGGTTAAGATTAGATCCTAAGCCGAATTAAAGCCGCCCAAATTGATCTTCATATCTTTCAATATCATCCTCGCCTACATATGTTCCAGATTGCACTTCGATAATCTTTAGTACCCTGTCAGCCAAAGGATTATGTAATCTATGTTTTGCTCCTTGAGCTATGAAAGTAGATTCGTTTGTTTTAATTCTATAGATAATGTCTTCATTCATGACTTCAGCCTCACCTTCTATGACTACCCAATGTTCGCTCCGATAGCGGTGTGATTGAAGGCTTAATGATTTTAAAGGGTTTACTTCAATACATTTGATTTTAAATGATGCTCCACTTTGTAAAGTAGTAAAACTCCCCCAGGGCCTTTTAATTGTTCGGTGCGAATGTAATATTTCTTTTTGATCTTCTTTTAATTTTGAAGTCACAAGCTTAACATCTTGTGTATGTGATTTATCAATTACCAAGAGCGCATCGGGAGTGTCGATAATAATGACGTTATTCACACCTACTGCGGCAACAATCCGTTCGCTGGTTTGAATGAAAGTATTCATAGATTTAATAGTTAAGCCATTACCAATAATACTATTACCATCTATGTCTGGCTTTGAAAGCTCTGAAAAACTTAACCAAGAGCCAATATCGCTCCAGTTAAGATCTGCTGGGATTACAGCAACATTTTTTGATTTTTCCATTAATGCAAAATCAATAGAAATATTAGGACATTTTTTAAAAATTTCTTGAGGAATATCTATTTTTGAATCATCTAATAATTTTTCATTGAAAGATGCGTCCCATGCTGCTTGAGAATGGATTAGAATATCTGGTGAGTGTATTTCTAATTCCTCTAGTAGTTGACTTACTTTGAAACAGAACATGCCTGCGTTCCAGAAAAAGCTTTTGGATGAAACAAATTCTTGAGCTGTTTTAAGGTCGGGCTTTTCATAAAAATGAGCAACTTCAAATCCTTTTGCTAAAGGCTCGCCGGCTTCAATATAGCCGAATCCTGTATCAGCGGATTCTATTTTAATTCCAAAGGTAACTAAATAAGAAGGATCTTGATGATTAAGTATGATTGCATTTTTAATACTTTCTAAGAGCTCTGATTCATTTTGAATGAGATGATCAGCCGGAAGAATAAGCATAGAAGCGTTATCACCATAATTTCTTTTAATCCAAAGAGCTGCCATAGAGATTGCAGGTGCTGTATTTCTCGCCTCTGGCTCCAATAAAAATATACTTGAAACATTTGTTTTATCTAGCTCATCTTTGCTGATAAAGTAGTATTGACGATTAGTGATTGTTAGCGCAAATGGCTTCCCATTTATTTTGGGAACGTTTGGTAATAAGCTTACTCTACGATATGTTTTTTCAAGCAGAGTTTCACCGTCGAATAGCTTGATAAATGGTTTGGGATGTCCTTCTCGAGATAGCGGCCACAATCTGCTTCCGGTGCCTCCGGATAGAATAACGGGAATTAGAATATGATTATCTTTAATCAATTTAATAAAATGAATTCTTAATTTTAGTCACTATGTTTTTTTTCGCCATAGAGTTGCGGATTTAAATTGGCGTCGTTATACATTTTAAATTGTTTATATTGTTTAAAATATCTAAGTCCTAGTTGGCACTCATAAACAAGATCATCAAAACATACACACAAATCATTTCGCTGGATTTCTAGTATTTTTAACTTTTCAGCACATGTCTGCAAGTGAAGCTCTGTAACATCTGCCCTTTGAGTTTGCAATGTCATATGAAATATTTTTAAACTTAATATAGACAGCCTGTCGATTATTGCCCCTAATGTTTCACTATTTTGTTTTGCTTCTTTTGGCACTGAATTTGTAAAATGACCCAGGACGAAATTATCTATTTTTTCTATGCAGTCATTCCTTGACTGATTAAATTTGTCGATAGCTCTTTTATTTTTTGCGATTTCGCTATCTGAAACTTTGACTCTTCTTGCAAGATCCTCTTCATTCCATAGATTAGTGTTAAAAAAATGATTAGCTTCAATAAATTTAAAAAGTGTGATGGATGCTTGATATTTCATTTCTGATTCATTTGGCCAGGAAATGCTTTGCAAATATGAATCATGTAATTCTTTAATTTCTGAAGCTGAAGGGGTGATGGAGTTGAGCATTTTTGATTCTAATAAACCTCTTTACAAAATTGAGTATTATTAATACTAGATAATAATGAAATATAAGTTGAATTATATCGTTATAAGCTATTTATTTCTTTATGTAAAAAGCCTATGCCAAGTTCTTTGATATTTTTTTTGGCTTCAATAAAAGTTGACCTTGGACCTAAAGGACCCCATTGCTGAGGGTTAGGAGAGACTCTAGTATCTGCAAAAAGCCCAATTACCCCTCCTGGGCTTGCTGACGCAAAATGCATTAAGCCGCTATCAGGAAAAATAGATTTTTTCGCAAGCCAAATTACTCCGATAGTCAAATCAAGTGGAGCCCTTAAGGGAATAATTTCTTTCGGAGCGCTTTTAAGAATGTTGTATGCTAAATTGTCATCTCCAGGATAATTGTGATTATTTTTCCCTCCAGGAGTCCATACTAAGATCGTTTTAAGTTTATATTTTTTAAATGCATATATTGCTGTTTCAATAATTTGCTCTTTTGAAGCTTGTTTCTTTTCTCTCCTCGCTCCAAGCCCAAAAATAATATATTGTTCTTTTTTAAGATTGTGACTTGTTAAAAATGATTTAGCCTCCTTAAGCCATTCTGGAGGGGGTGAAAAATATATATTCGGCAAATTAAATCTTTTTTTAGCTTGAACGATTGGAGTAAGAAGCTTAATCATTCTTTTTGATTCATGAGGGCCTTGCTTTTGTTTATTTGGCTCGGTAATTGGGTCAGTTATTCCTTTTATTACCTTATTTTTAGGTACAAATGAAATAGTTCTTTTGGCCTTCATCCATAAGAGTCGCTTAATTGACCTATGTGAATATTCCCCCCCTGCTGCAATTGCAATGTCGTAATGCTCACTTCTGATTTTTAAAAAAATGAAAACCTGCGAAATGATTGAACTGATACTTTTTAGATTAAACGATTTGGGCTGAGGGTAGCTATATAAGTGATCTATAAATGGCGCTCCTTTTAAAATCCAAGCCGATGAGTCTGGTGCAGCGACCACAAGCCTAGCTTTTGGATAAAGTCCTTTTAAGACCTGCAGCATGGGCGTCGTTAAAAGGAGGTCGCCGAGCTTATCTCGCTTCAAGATAAGTATTTTCATACTTTATATATTCTGCTCATAACTAATTCGAACAATTATCTTTCTATTTGTGCTTTAAAAATTGATTAGCATAACTTAGGTAAAGCCCTAAAAATAAACATGCAAGTATTGCATGCTCGTGATGAAAGGTTGTATTCACAAATCCAATACCAAATGTGGCGACCCATGCACTGAGCGAGCCTCCCCAGAATCGAATTGCTTCACTTGATCTTTTTGCCAAGGTAAAAGTTTTTTTGAGATGTCTTGCCCAAGCAATCATGAATAACAATGTAACAACCAGTCCAGTTATGCCTCTTTCAACAAGCGCACTTAAATAAAGGTGATGAGAATGCCCAGGAAAAGCATAATTATCTCGGTTAAATATTTCACCTCTCGCTTCTACAGATTTTTTTAATTGATCGACTGAAATAAAATGCCAGTTACTTAAGCCTATCCCTAAAAGCGGATAAAATCTAGATGCCTCCAGAGAGACATTCCATACTTTATCTCTAGAACCAAGTGTGTTGTTAGCTTCTTGATTAGAAATTTGCTTTTGAACAATGTTTGTATTTAAAAAGATAGTCAGAAAAATGACGCTGATAATAGCAGCCACTCCGAACATTTTAATTTTTGTATCTTTAGCTAATAATAAGAAAATACTTAAACCCAAGAAGGTTGCAACGCCGAAGGCACCTCTAGATTCTCCAATAATTAAGCATATGAAGAATATAAGACTCAATAGCGCTAAAAAAATAGTTTTTCCTTCTAAGCGCTGGTTCACTTTCTTGAAGTTTAGCTGACTCAGAAACCAGCAGAGCGATGCCCCAAAAATCATAGTCAAGTAGATAGCGGAATGATTTACATGACCGACCGAATGAATTTCAAGCGTTTTTCTTGAATGAATAATCAGGTATTCATAGAGTCCCCAAGCCAAAGGGGGGATGGTACCTAGGATAATAAGTACAAAAAGACCCTGATAGTTTTCTCTCGTATAATGAGCGCGACTTAACAACCATCCTGTTAAGATTGCGGTCAACATGACCTTGTATCCTTTCCATTCCTCAAGATTTGGCATGCCTGCAAATAATGTGCTTAAAAAAGCGGTGAAGACTATTGTTAAAAATATACTGTCCCATGATGACCATTGTCTGAATTTTTGGGAGAATTTATGAGCCTCAATTAAAATACGCGTAAGAAAATAACATAATAAAAATATATTCTTTGGAGCCTCTAAGCTAGGAAGACTTATGATCATGAAACCTAACAATATTAAATCTATCGATTTGATAGTTTTTAGCATTTTCGTTTTTCTATTTAGATTGTTTTTAAAATCGTTTTAACTTTATCATTAAATAAAATTGATTGATAGTTTAGAATTGCTCTTATGACTATTCTTGTAACAGGTGCTGCTGGCTTCATAGGCTCTAACTTCGTATTGGATTGGTTAGGTCAATCAGAAGAGGTCGTGGTTTCTCTAGATCTATTAACCTATGCAGGAAGTGTCCAAAATTTATCTTCCGTGAATTGCAATCCTCGTCATCATTTTTTTCAAGGAGATATTAGTGATCGCAATTTAGTTTCAACACTATTAAAGAAATATCGTATCAGGGCTGTCATTAATTTTGCGGCTGAAAGTCATGTTGATCGATCTATTCATGGACCAGATGATTTCATTAGCACCAATATTGTTGGCACTTTCCACTTATTAGAATCCATAAGAACTTATTGGAGCGATTTAAATGAGACCTCTAAAAAAGCGTTTAGATTTCTTCATATATCAACCGATGAGGTATATGGGTCCTTGGAAGAAAAAGCCCCTCCATTTAACGAAAGCTATCCTTACCAACCTAATAGCCCCTATAGCGCAAGTAAGGCAGCAAGCGATCATTTAGTGCGAGCTTGGTTTCATACTTATCAACTTCCAGTTTTGACTACAAATTGCTCGAACAATTATGGGCCTTATCATTTTCCAGATAAATTAATTCCTTTGTGTATATTAAATGCACTTCAAGGCATATCTTTGCCTATTTATGGTAATGGTAAGCAAATTCGTGATTGGCTTTACGTAAAAGATCATTGTGATGCTATTCGTAAAGTTTTAAATGAAGGTCGCATAGGGGAGGCTTATAATATTGGAGGTTGGAACGAAAAGACAAATTTAGAAGTGGTTGAAACTATATGTACAATTTTAGATGAATTAAGGCCAAGGCCTGACGGTAAATGCTATAGCGATCAAATTATTTATGTGAGAGATAGACCAGGACATGACAAGCGTTATGCGATAGACGCTTCGAAATTAGAGTGTGAAATAGGATGGAAACCTAAAGAGACATTTGAGACGGGTTTACGTAAAACAGTTTTATGGTATCTGGAACATCAAAGCTGGGTCGAAGAGGTTATATCAAATAGAAAGTAACCCTAAAATTAAAAAGCATTATTCATGAAAATCTTACTCTTAGGTAAAGATGGCCAAGTTGGATTTGCTTTACAAAAAAAATTATTACCTCTTGGCGAAGTAATTGGGACAAATCGTGAGAGTCTTGATTTAAAAAATCTTGATTCTATCAAAGCTACCATTCATTGCATCAAGCCTGACATTATTATCAACACTGCAGGCTATACTAAAGTCGATCTAGCTGAAAAAGAACAAGAGCTTGCTTATCAAATTAATACTCTATCTCCCCAAGCCATTGCGAGAGAGGCTGAAACACTTAATATTCCTTTGATCCATTTTTCTACAGATTATGTATTTGACGGCTCAAAAAAAGACTCTTATCTTGAAATTGATCAACCAAACCCTCTTTCGATTTATGCAAAAACAAAATGGGAGGGTGAAAAGTTAGTTTATCAGCATCCTAAACACATCATTTTAAGAGTGGGTTGGGTTTTCGGTGCTTATGGGAAAAATTTTTTAAATACTATACTTCAGCTCATTCAAGAAAAAAAATCTTTACGGATTATAAATGATCGATGGGGCACGCCAACATCAGTTGATCTGATAGCAGATATTGTGTTTAGAATCGTTAAAGATATTAAAAGTCAGGCTGGTTTTGAAAATTTTGGTACTTACCATTTAGCTTCAAAAGGAGAAACTAATTGGTATGAGTACGCTTGTTATATTTCTAACGAAGCTATTCAATTGGGTTTTAAAACTCAAATGAATGCATCGAGTATTAAAAAAATAACAAGCGACGAATATTTTTCTCTAGCAAAGCGGCCCCTACATTCTCTGCTTAATACGGAAAAGATTCAAAAAAATTTCAAATTGGATTTGCCATTTTGGCAAGAAAGCGTCACTAAAACTTTACGAGAAAAAATTATTAAATGATGAAGATTACATCTTTAAATATTTCTGATCTTTTGTTAATTGAGCCATGCATTTTAGAAGATTCAAGAGGATTTTTTTTTGAGAGTTTTAGAGCAGATCTTTTTGAAAAACAAACGTCATTAGATATTTCTTTTGTTCAAGATAACCATGTAAAGTCAAATTATGGCGTATTAAGAGGTTTGCATTATCAATTGCCACCTCATGCACAAGATAAATTAGTTCGAGTTGTTAAAGGGGAGGTTTTAGATGTTGCAGTTGATATAAGAAAATCATCTCCTACATTTGGACAACATGTTGCGGTAATTCTTTCAAGTGATAATAGGAAGCAGTTATATATTCCGAAAGGATTCGCACATGGTTTTTTAACATTATCTGAAACTTCAGAATTTATTTACAAGGTTACTAATTTTTATAGTCCACAAGATGAGCGATGTGTTCTATGGAATGATCCAATTTTAGATATTGATTGGCCAAAAATTATTGACATTCAACTGTCCCCCAAAGACTGCATAGGCCAGGCTTTTAATTTGAGCGAATTATTTCCGTAAACAAATATTTTAATTTTAAATATTTAAGATAATATTCATGTATGAATTTTAATATTATGCAATGGTTTGATCCATCAATCTTAATATGGCTTGTTGTCTCTTTGGCCTTAAATGGTCTTGTCGCTTATTTTTGGCAAAAAAAATTATATATAAAATTTGGCTTTAAAAATTACCATGGAATTCAACGTATTCATCTTAATGAAATACCGCGATTGGGAGGACTTATTTTTATTATTTCACTTATTGGGTATGTATTTTATTGTAGCCCTAGTGAAAGTATTCTTTTAACAAAGCTAATCCTTTTAAGCCTCGTCCCGATCCTAGTCATTGGACTTAAAGAAGATCTTTTTTATAATGTTCACCCTTTCACAAGACTAGCCACACTTTTTTTTGTAGGCTTTTTGTTTATTACGAACTTTATGGGACCGCTTCCAAATTTGAATGAAGTTCCTTTTGTAGGAAAGTTAATTCTTTACCAAGGTTGTATTAGTTTATTTTATATATTAAGTATGACGGCTATTGCTAACGGTGTGAATTTGATTGATGGTGTAAATGGCTTATGTGCCGCCGTGATTTTCACAATACTTACTGCACTTTTATTTTTAAGCTATAAGACGGCTGATATTATTATGCTGCCTTTAATTTTTAGTTTGATACTTCTTCTTATCCCTTTTATCCTGGTTAATTATCCATTTGGTCGAATCTTTTTAGGCGACTTAGGATCTTATAGTTTAGGTTTGATTGTAAGTATGCTCACTATTATTCTTTTTGGTCGTCACCCAGAAATATCACCCTGGGGTGCAGTACTCGTTTTAATTTACCCTACAACTGAACTTATTTTTAGTATGTTAAGGCGAATTATTAAGGGAGATTCAGTTTATAGCGCCGATAATGCCCATATCCACATTAAATTATTCCAATTTTTTAGGTCTCAGCCAGCCTATAAGAAAATAGCCAATGCACTCATTACACCAGTCTTAACCGGACTTTGGATTTTTCCTTTGCTTGCTATTACCTGGGTCTACCAAACCCCCTTTTTTATTTGGATTGCAATTATTTTATATATTATTTTTTATATTTTGCTCTATTGGATTGTATATAACTTGCAAAAATTTAAGTAACTTTAAATTGATATTTTTCACCTTATCGCTTCTTAACCTTATGTTTTTGATTAGTTTTTTAATTTAAAGATAATTATCTAGATTATAATTAGACTTAAGAGTAAAAAAATAAAAATACATCGTTACGAGACCTTTTTGGCAAGGTATCAACGATATTTAAGGAAATCGTCTAATGCGCGTTGCAAATCGTAAGCGTGTTCTAGTTACTGGGGGTGCTGGTTTTGTAGGTTCGCACTTGTGTGAACGGCTAATCAACGAAGGTTGTGACGTGCTTTGTGTTGATAACTTTTATAGTGGCACTAAAGATAACATTCTACACTTGTTGGGAACTCCACATTTTGAATTACTCAGACACGATGTCACATTTCCTTTGTTTGCAGAAGTCGATGAAGTTTACAATTTAGCTTGCCCAGCCTCACCAATTCACTATCAGCGCGACCCAGTGCAGACCACAAAAACGAGCGTTCATGGAGCGATCAATATTCTTGGTTTAGCTAAACGTGTTAACGCTAGAGTTTTGCAAGCCTCTACGAGTGAGGTATATGGAGATCCAGAGGTTCATCCTCAAGGAGAGGATTACTGGGGTAGAGTCAATCCTATTGGCCTAAGGTCATGCTATGACGAAGGTAAGCGCTGCGCTGAAACGCTATTTTTTGACTATAAAAGACAGCACGATCTCAAGATTAGAGTTGTTAGAATTTTCAATACGTATGGGCCAAGAATGCATCCTAACGATGGCAGGGTTGTGTCTAATTTTATCGTTCAAGCATTAACAAATAAAGACATCACAATATATGGTGACGGAAATCAAACCCGCAGTTTTCAATACATTGATGATTTAATTAACGGGCTTCTGTTGATGATGAACAATAAAAATGATTTTTCAGGCCCTGTAAATATAGGCAATCCTTCTGAATTTAAAATTCTAGATTTAGCAGAAAAAGTTTTAAAAATGATTCCGGAAAGTAAAAGTAAATTGGTTTTTAAGCCATTACCTTCAGATGATCCTATGCAACGCAAGCCTGATATTACTTTGGCCCATAAACAATTAGATTGGAAACCGACTATAGAGCTTGATGAAGGTTTATTTGAGACCATCAAATATTTTCGTAAAATTATTTCATTTACTTCTCAATGAGTCAATTCTAAGATGACCTTAAAATATTTGGCTATTATTCCTGCAAGGGGTGGCTCTAAAGGAGTGTTAGGAAAAAACTTAAAAGAAGTAAATGGGAAGCCTTTAATTGCCTGGAGTATTGAGCACGCACTTGCTTCTCCAGAAGTACATCATGTAATTGTTTCAACTGACAATGAAGAAATTACAAAAGTATCTAAAAATTGTGGCGCAGAGGTTCCATTTATTCGCCCAATTAATTTGGCTCAAGATGAAACACCAACCGAACCCGCTCTTATCCATGCTTTAGATTTTTATGAAAAACAAGATTGTTTTTTTGATGCCGTTATATTGTTACAACCGACTTCGCCGTTTAGAAAAGAAGGAACATTATCAAGAGCAATCTTAGAGTTTGAGAAAAATAATTCAGACTCATTGCTTAGTGTTTGTGAAAATCACCATTTCTTTTGGAAAAATAAGGTCAAGCCTAAAGCTTTATATGATTTTGAAAATAGGCCACGCCGTCAAGATATCTCAGAATTTAATCAATGGTACCGTGAAAATGGCTCTATTTATATAACCCGTGTTGATATTTTGAGAAAAAATAATAATAGATTAGGTGGAAAAATTTCTATGTTTGTGATGTCGGAAGAAGAGAGTTGGGAGGTAGACAGTCAAGCAGATTTGAAAATTGTCTCAGCATTGATGGCGGGGGTTGCTTAGCCATGCTTATCACCCGCAATTTGTCCGACTACATAGTTTTTTCTGAAGATAGCCTTCTTAATGCACTTAGAAAAATTACAAATAACAAAATTCGTCTAGTTTTTTCAGTAACCGAATCAGGAATGCTCGAGGGAGTTCTGACTGACGGTGATTTTCGCCGTTGGTTAACCGATGGTAATGAAGCGAATTTGGAAATTCCAGTCCACTCTGTTTCAAATAAAAAGTTTGTTAGTCTTTTAAGTGAGGCAAATCACGAAGATATTGAAAAATTATTTAATTCTAGAGTGGCAGCCATTCCTTTGTTAGATAAGCATCAACATTTAATTGCAATTGCTCTTCAAAACTCATCTGAATTTAGAGTTGGAAAATTTACAATTTCCCCCGATCATCCGGCATTTGTAATTGCAGAAATTGGTAATAATCATAATGGCAGTTTGGATCTTGCAAAAAAACTTGTTGATGAAGCAATAAAAGCAGGTGCAGACTGCGCAAAATTTCAAATGCGAAGTATGAGTGAGCTTTATCGTATTAGTGATAAAGGATCTGATATTTCTGAAGATTTAGGAGCACAATATACTCTTGATCTTCTAGCTAGGTTTCAACTTAAAACTGAAGAGCTTTTTGTAATTTTTGATTACTGCAAAACGCAAGGTATTATTCCGCTTTGCACGCCATGGGATAAAGAAAGCCTTTCGCTTTTGGAAAGTTATGGTATGGAAGCTTATAAATTAGCATCAGCAGATCTTTCAAATCATGAATTAATTTATGCAATGGCAAAAACGAAAAAACCTTTGTTTTGCTCAACAGGTATGTCTAATGAGTCAGAAATAATTGATGCTGTAAAGTTACTTAAGAGATTAAATTCAAACTATATACTTTTGCATTGCAACTCGACTTACCCAGCACCTTTTAAAGATATCAATCTCAATTATATTGAGCGACTAAGTCAAATTGGTGATTGTATGGTTGGTTACTCTGGTCATGAAAGAGGTATTGCAGTTGCAATTTCTGCAATAGCCAAAGGAGCTAAAGTTATAGAGAAGCATTTTACTCTTGATCGCAGTATGGAAGGAAATGATCACAGAGTTAGTTTATTACCTGATGAGTTTAAAATACTCGTTGAGGGAATTCGTGAGGTTGAGCAGGCGCTGGGGATTGATGAGCCGCGTCGACTTTCGCAGGGCGAAGTAATGAATCGTGAGATTTTAGGAAAAAGCTTAGTAATTAATCGATCCTTGAAAGAAGGTGAAATAATAACTTCTGAGATGATAGACATTAAAAGCCCTGGAAAAGGATTGCCACCTTATAAAAAAAATGAATTAATAGGCCAAGTTGCTAAAAAAGATTTTGCTGCCGGTGATTTTTTCTACACTTCTGATATAAATACAGAATTAATTAAGCCCAAAACTTATTCTTTTAAAAGACCTTTTGGTGTCCCTGTCAGATATCATGATGTTAAAGCAATGGCTAAATTATCTAATTTTGATTTGCTTGAATTTCATATGAGTTATAAAGATTTAGATGAGCTTCCAGAAAAATATCTTAATGAAAATTTAAATATACAATTTGCGGTGCACAGCCCTGAGCTTTTCACCGGCGATCACATTATGGATTTATCTTCATCGGATAAAGACTATCGCAATAAATCAAAATCTGAATTGCAAAGAGTTATTAATCTAACAAGAAAACTTAATAAGTTTTTTCCTAAAACTGAACGCCCACTCATTATCATTAATGCTGGTGGGTTTAGTCAGGATGGATTTTTAGATCCAAAAGATCGACCTTTTATTCATGAAATGATAGCGGAAAGTTTAAGTAGTCTTGATCAAGATGGGGTTGAAATAATTCCACAAACAATGCCCCCATTTCCTTGGCACTTCGGCGGACAGCGATATCATAATGCTTTTGTTTTGCCGGAAGACATTGAAGCTTTTTGTAATGTTTATGGATATAGAATATGTTTAGATATTTCACATTCGCAATTGGCATGTAATTATTATGGTTTATCCTTTAAGGATTTTTTAACTCAGATAGGAAAGTATGCAGCGCATTTGCATATTGTTGATGCTGAAAATGTCGACGGAGAAGGATTGCAAATAGGTGATGGTATGGTAGATTTTGGTATGGTCGGAGATGTCATGAAAAGTATAGCCCCAAAAGCATCTTTTATTCCTGAGATATGGCAGGGACATAAAAATAATGGTGAGGGTTTTTGGTATGCCTTGGAAAAATTGGAGCAGTGGTTTTAAATGTTAACAGATAAAAAAATTCTTATTACAGGCGGAACTGGTTCATTTGGCCATAACTTTGTTCCAATGACATTAGCAAAATATAACCCCCGAAAACTAGTGATTTACTCAAGAGATGAAATGAAGCAGTGGGAAATGGGAAAGCTTTATGGCGAAGACCCGCGTGTACGTTTTTTTATTGGTGATGTGCGTGATAAAGATAGGCTGCATAGGGCATTAAATGGAATTGATTACGTAATTCATGCCGCTGCTACAAAAATTGTACCTATTGCTGAATATAATCCTTTTGAGTGCGTTAAAACTAATATCAATGGCGCAATGAATCTAATTGATGCTTCAATTGATCAAGGGGTGAAGCGTGTTGTTGCATTATCAACTGACAAGGCAAGTAGCCCCATAAATCTTTATGGAGCAACAAAGCTCGCATCAGATAAACTATTTATAGCTGGCAATTCATATGCTGGAAATTCAGAAACTCGTTTTTCTGTTGTTCGTTACGGTAACGTAATGGGTTCTCGTGGATCGGTTATTCCATTTTTTTATAGCCTTAAGGATAAGGGTAGTTTACCAATAACCGATGTGAGTATGACCCGTTTTATGATATCACTTGAACATGCAGTCGAGCTTGTATGGCATGCTTTTGATGATATGGTCGGCGGTGAGATTTATGTTAAAAAAATCCCGTCCATGAAAGTAATTGATATAGCTAGAGCGATTGCACCTGAAGCTGAGCACCGAATTATTGGCATTAGGCCGGGTGAAAAATTACATGAACAAATGATTGGCTCCGAAGATGCGCAGTTCACTTATGAGTTTGATAAGTATTATAAAATTCTTCCTGCAATTCATAATTGGAGCGAAGATCCATTGAGAATTAAAACAGGAAAAGTTGTACCCGATAATTTTAGCTATAGTTCAGATAACAATTGCGATTGGATGAGCGTTGAAGTTTTACAAAAATGGATAATAGCTAATATAAAGAGGATTGAAAAAAATTAACAATCCTTATAAATTAATAAGGAATTGTTAAGATAGATATTCAAGTTTTTGTAAATCATCTTTGATCAGTTTTTTTGAATCAAATAAGTATTTATCAAAAATTTGAAAGAACAGTTTTAGTTTACACTTGCACTCTTCATGAGTTAGCAATAGCATTTAATTTAATTCTGGATTTTAGTATTCATGCGGTGAGGCATACTTAATTAATAGCTGGTCTTATTTCCTACTCATTACTTTATTATAATAAAAGTGTCTGTTAACAATCCATCTAGTTCTGATTCAAAAAAAACCTCAACGGCGTCCTCAAATGAACTTGCTATCGGGCTTCCATGAAGATTTAATGATGTATTTAATAGTGCATATGTTCCTGTTGTCGCACCGAAAGCGTTAATTAACTCGTGATAAGAAGGATTTTGTTCTTTAAAAACAATATGCGGCCTGCAGGTCTCGTCGTATGGATGAACCGATGCTGCTAATTTGTTGAATTTTCCATGATGCATTGAATCACAACAAAGAGTCATGAAGCGATAACAGTCTAAACTTGTATAGAACTTGAGATAGTCATGCGCATGCTCAGAAGTGACACTGCACGCAAATGGCATCCAGAAATCTCGATCTTTAATCATTTCATTAATAGTTTTTTTAATTGAGGCATCTCTTGGGTCAGCGATAATCGAACGGTTTCCTAAAGCGCGAGCTCCAAATTCTTCTCTACCTGAATATCTTCCCAAGATTTTTCCATTACTCAGTAACTGAACTGCAGCAGAAAGAATATCTTTATTCAAAATCGAATACTTTTTATTCTTTGTGTTACTTCTAGCAGAAATAACAGATAGCTTTTCAATGTCTGCATTTGAATTTTGACCTAAGTAAGGTGTAGATAATGATTGAATCGATAAATTGGTATTTCCTTTAACAAGTTCATGATAGTAAGCAAATCCAGCGCCGATAGCTTGCGAACTATCATCTGGAGAAGGGGGAATGCAGATCGATGTTACATTCGGGATCTTAGATATGAGCATATTGGCTTTTACGTTCATTGCTACGCCGCCAGCGATGCAAATGTCTGTTACACCCGATACCTCTACGCAATTTCTTACCCATTGCGTAATTAACTCTTCTGTGTAAGCTTGAAGCGCACCTGCAATTGAGTCGAATCTTTCACCACAAGTCATATCCTTTATAGAAAAATAAAGATCTTTAGGTTTTTCTACATCAATAAAGGACAGGCCCGACACTTTTTGCAGTTGCCTAAATTTATTCAATAGCTTCTCATAATACTTGTCTTTACAATAAGGAGCGAGACCCATTACTTTGTATTCATGTTCGTTTGGTTTTAGACCAAGTAATAAAGTTATATATCTATACAATCTTCCAATTATAAAATTTCCACCTTCAGATAATATCTTTTCATCGTAATATATTTTTTCTTTCGCATTAGTTTTTCTACAAATTACACGAGCTGAGTAATTTTTAAAATCTCCGAAAGCGTCTAGCGTTAAAACTAAGCGGGGCTTAAAGTCTTCACAGGTGCCATAATAAGCATAGCAAGCATGGCTAAGAGTGTGATCTAAAAAGTGTACTTTATTAGGATTTATTTTGAGATGCTGATTGACAACATCACGTCGGACCTGTTTTCCGAATTCGATTTGACTTTCGTCCGAAACATGAGCGCTTTTTCCGGATTGCGACTCTATAACTTTATTCCAAAAAGATGAGCCTGGAAACTGATTTACATCTCTTTTCTCAAAAAATACTTCTAATTGAGACTTATTTGAATCTCCTTGGAACAAACGTGGATACCACACCTCTCTCTGTTCGCGGATATAATCATCTATTGTGAACGTAGTGTAATGTCTTGTTAAAATATAACCTGGTGCCCAACTCGTAGATACAAAACAAACCGCCTCAATATTTATTGATTCAACATTATATTCGGAAAGTAAATAGTCGATAGCTTGTTTAGGGTACCTTTCGTCATTTTTGACGCGTGAAAGTCTCTCCTCAGAAATGCAACCTAACAATCGTCCGTCACAAAAAAGTGCTGCAGTTGAATTTTGTTCCCAATTTATGCCCAATACAAATTTTTTTTCGGGTAGATTCGTTAAAAGGAGGCTACTAGCATTCATTTTTTTCTTTTTCAATAAATTAGGAGTCTTAGAGGTAAAATTTAAATCAGCATAGACCTATAAACTGCACATTGATTAACACTTAAATAATAAATTGGAGCTTGCATATATTAAGTAAAAAAAATTATAACATTTCAGCAAGCATTTGCTTGCATAGTAATATACTAGACGAAAAATAATCCCGCAGTTAGTTGGTAAATATTGGATTATTTTTTATCTACTTCACCATAAAGCATTTATTGTAATTTACTCAAGCCAATCTATCTATCTTTGTTGTTAGCTCGATCCAGGTTCGCTCAGTTATCTTGATGCTATGATTTCTTCTTTTACATAATTATTATACTAATACTATTTAAGACTGCATGTTTATCCTTAAGCATCTTTTTTATTTTACAGATCAATCTTCTAAATACTATATTCAAGCCAGGAAGCTTACAAATCTTACTAAATGTTGAGAGTTTTTGTGTTATATGATCATTTAGAAATTATTCATATTAAATGCCATTTTGCATTTACATTTTTTTAAATATTGATGTAACTTCAATTACATAAAGGTATATCTGAAAAAATTATTACCCCATCTAAGACATAATAGTGTGATAATAATAAAATGTGATAAGTATTAAGAACGTAAAGTATTACTAACAATTTATCCCGTATTTAAAATGATTTAGCAAATTAAAGTTATAAAAACTCTCAAGTGACTTAATAAAGTAAGTTTTTACTAATTTTAGATAGAATATCAACTAAACATAAAGTTTAAAAAATCTATTCTTCTTGAAAATTATTGAATAATTACATAATTAGATGATGAGCAAATTAATAATATCGATATAATTATGATCTTTATAATATTTTCCAGTTTTAATTTTTGCTAGTGTTTACTTTTTGAATAACACCTATAAATAATTCGCCATAAAACTTTTTTCTACTAAAGTTCGAAATGACAAATTTTAATGGATTGGAAATATTATGCGCGTAGGTCTTGTATTAGATAATCCAAAACGTGACCTAGGCGGAATTTTATTACTTGCTTATCAACTAATGAAGCAAGATCATGAGATATTTATAATTCCACTCTATGAACAAGGCTATGATATTCCAGTACTTAATTTAGACTTGTTGGTTGTAAATTACGTCCGCCAAAATAATATAGAGTTTTTGCAAACATATAAAAAATTAGGTATTTTTATTGCAGTTTTGGATACCGAAGGAGGAGTCCTCCGCGACTCTGGAAACTTGTCCCCTGAATTTATATCAAAATTGTTCCGAAAGATTCAGGCAAGTAATTTTGTAGACCATTATTTTTTTTGGGGTGAGAAATTATATAAAGCTTTTGAGTCATACAGTGGCATGTTTAGAAGCCAATTATCATTAACTGGTTGTCCGAGATATGATTACTGTCATCCTAAATGGAGGTCTTTATTGGGCGATCGTTCTAATTTATATATTCTGATCAATTTAAATTTTCCTTCTATAAATCCCTGGTGGGGAAATACGGAATATAAAAAAAATAAGTTTATATTTAACTCGGCCAATGAAGAAACTAAACGTGCTATTAAAATTGCTGGTTTGGATGGAAATTTATATAGACTTTTTATAAATGAACAAAAAAAAGTCTTTCATATATACCTAAAAACTATATGTCAGTTGGCTCAAATAAATCCTGAAAAAAAAATTGTAGTAAGGCCGCATCCATTTGAAAATCAAAAAATCTACAAAGATTACTTCGTTAACTTTAAAAATATATCTGTAGATTCCGGAGGCGAGGTATTAGAAGCTATTAATAAATCAAGCATTGTTATAAATCTTAACTGCAGCACTTCTGTAGAATCAAGGCTTTTAGATAAGGTACCCGTATCGCTAGAGTTTCTTAATTCAAATATCCTTCGTAACAATTTAAATCTACCAACCAATATATCTTTTAAGGCTTATGATTTTAATGAACTTAATAAAATAGTAAAAAATGTTAGCCTAGAAAAAATGGATCATTCCAAAAAAAATAAAATATCGAGAGCAATTAAAAAATGGTTTTATAAATGTGACGGCAATGCTTCCTATAGAATTGCTAATATTATATGTGGTTTTAATTATGTAAATTTTCATTCAAATAAAATTGAACAATTAATATGCGCCATTAAATCATCATATAAAAAATTTCATTTACGTTTTTTTATTCAAGGCATTGCTTCTATAATCTTAGGATCAAATTTTATTACTCAAATAAAAAATAAAATACACCCAGAGCGTCAAATGAAATACACCAATATATTAGAGATAAAAAATAGATTAGAAAAAATAGCTGAATCAGAAGGAAGAAAAGTTAATTTTGAGGTAAAACATGCTAAAAATGAGTTGACTTTGATGAAGCTATCAAGCATGCATTGCCAGCAAATATTTTAGAAGTATGAAAGTTTTGATATGAATGTTTTACGAGCGAATATAATTGCCAATTATTTAGGGACAGCTTGGATTTCATTATTCTCATTACTTCTAATCCCTTTTTATCTTAAAGTTCTTGGGCCAGAAGCGTATGGCTTAATTGGTGTTTTCTTAGCATTTCGGGCGTCACTTACAATTTTAGATTGTGGCTTAAGTGCCTATAGCACCAGAGAGATTGCTAGAAGAAAAGCAAGCATACACGCTAAATCAAAAATAGTGTCTTATGTAAAAACTATAGAGCTTATTTACTGGTTTGTTGGAGCATTCCTTTTTTTAATTTTCGGATTAGCTTCATTTTTCTTTCCTGCGGGATGGTTTAAGCTAAATAAATTATTGCCAAATGTTATCCAGGCCTCACAATTGATATTTGCTATAACTCTAGGGGTTAGTTGGCCAATTTCATTTTATAGAGGTATTCTTCGAGGATTGGAGAAACAAGTTGAATATAATTATATAGCCGTTTTTGTCTCAACAATTAGAGGCGTTGCATCATTGTTAGTATTGCTTTTTATTTCCCCCACTGTAATCGCATTTTTTATTGTCCAAATGATTTCTTCAGTAGTTGAAGTGTTTTTGATGCGCAAACAGGTTTGGCGTTCATTACTCCAAATGGGAATAAACAATATTTCATATATGCAATTTAGATTAAAAGAGCTCATAAATGCGTGGCGTGGAATAGCAGGAATTAGTATGGTTTCTATTTTGGGAGTTCTAATAGCTCAGGCTGACAAATTGATAATTAGCAGAGAATTTGCATTAGAAGAGCTTGGATATTATACAATTGCTGTCACTTTGGCAGGATCAACTAGCAGATTAGTTCATTCGATAATTGTTGCAATTTTTCCTAAATTTGCTGTCAATCATGTTAGAAAAAATCTTCAAAATATGGAGATAATTTATGAAAATAGCATTGGGTTTGTAATCCTTATTTATTTGCCCGTAATAATTTGTTCAATTTTTTTTTCAGAACAATTATTATTTATGTGGACTAGATCTGAATTAGCATCAATAAAAGTGGGACAAGTTTTAGCATTATTAATTTCTGCTCAACTTTTCGTTCAATTATTAAGTCTTTCTTCGAATTTTCAGTTTGCAACTGGGAAAATAAAACTATTAATTTGGATTAATGCAATTACATTTTTTGTCTATATTCCTATTTTATTTATTACAATACAAAACTTTGGTATTATGGGCGCTGCTTTTTCTTGGCTTTTAGTCAATTTTATAACATGCTTTTTTCTTGTTTTTCAAATTAGGTTGAAAGCAGCACAAAAAATTATGAGCTTTAAATGGTTTTTTAAGCTGTGTCTAGTATCAATATTTATTTTATTATTATGCGCAATAGTAAAAAATTTAAACTTTGTAGCTTATATAAACTTAATGATTCTATTTGTAATATTTTTTATTTATTACTTTTTCTTGGCTAAAAAAATGTTGTCAGTTTATTCATCTAAGTTAAGTGAAAGTAATTAACTTTCATTATGAAAAAAATTGTTTTTACAGTAATTGCATCGCGCGATGCTGATTTTTTTATTAATGTAGCTAATAAATTAGATTCTTCAGTATATAAAATAATTTTTTTAACTTTCTATAGTCCAGCAGTTAAACAAATCCGAGCGGCAAAATATGATGTTTTTAGTTTTCACTCAAAAAATAATTTAAAGAAATATAATAAACATCTTAAGATCAATTTTAAAGCTTTAGAAAAAAAATTTAAAATTGAAGATTTTCGTGATCTTTATTTGCACGAACAATTAACTTTTAATATCCATAGCACTTACTCTTTGCATGCAAAATGCCGATTTTATTTAGAATCTCTTGATTCATGGCTAAAAGTTATCAAGCCTGATGTTGTTATTCAAGAGCTTGGCGGCTTTATTGCTCCGATGTCTTTTTTTTATGCTTGTAAGCGACATCGCGTAAAGCATATTTTTCTTGAGCCGATGATGTTTCAAGGTACTCTTGGTTTTGTTGAAGATACTATTAATTACAGTATTAAAATTAAAAAAATGATAGTAAATAAGTCTGTAAATGACTATGTTAAAAATTATTTTTTTACCCAAAATGTTGTAATTCCGAAAAAAGATTCACATCATTTTCGAGATGCTTCCTTTTTAAAGTTTTTTAATTTTTTGAATTTCAAGAAATTGTCTTTAAAGCTTTGGTATAAATATTTCATGGGTTTAGAGCAAGAGTACGATGCTATTGCTAATCATGTACTTCGAAATTTTAAGATGGTGATAAATAGAAAAAAACTCACAACCTTCTACTGGACTATTAACAATCTTCCTAATGATAAAAGATACATATATTTTCCCCTGCATGTGCCTTTAGATTTTCAATTAACTGTAAGGTCAAAAAAATGGCTCAATCAAATTGCTCTTTTAGAGCGCATATCAAATTTTTTACCCCCTGGGGTCGAGCTTTGGATTAAGGAGCACCCAGCAGCAATTGGTGCTTACTCTATTAAGGAGCTAGATAAACTTCTTAACTCGCCGAATGTTAAAATTATTCACCCCCTAGAAAACTCTTTTTCTATAATCCATAATGCTTCTGCGGTTATTACGATTAACTCTAAAGTGGGAGCTGAAGCTCTTATGCAAGGAAAACCTTTATTTGTTTTAGGCCAAGCGTTCTATCGAAATCATGGCATTAGCTATGATATTTCAAGTTTTTCTGAGCTTGAGAAAGAATTGACTGGTTTCTTAAATAATAAGTCAAATTTGCGTCCTAGCAACAAAAAAATCCAAGATTTCCTTAATGCAGTTTGGGTAAAGTCCTTGCCGGGTGAGTTGTATGTAAATACATCAGAGAATATTAATAAATTTGCAAGTTCTCTAATTAAAGCTTTAGAATTGGGGCAATCCTTAAAGAAATAAGCTCAAAAGATATTTTTGCTTAATTTCTTGTTAGGTTTGTATTTGAATTAATTCGGAGTCAAGGATATGCGCATTACTTTTCTAAACCCACCTTTTCATAATAGGTTCTCAAGAGAGTCTAGATCCCCTGCGGTTACTAAAAGTGACACTTTATATTATCCTAAATGGCTTTGTCATAGCGCAGGCTATGCTGAAAAAATGCAACATAAAGTTGATGTGATTGATGCTCCTGCTGATGAACACTCAATTTCATATGTTATTGATAGGATTGAATCATTCGGCTCAAAATTGTTAGTTTGTGATACCTCAACTCCATCTATTCTTAATGATTTGCAAGTTTGTGAACAAATTAAATTAGCCATACCCGGAATATTTATTCTCATGGTTGGTAGACACGTTTCAGCAATGCCTATAGAAACCTTAAAGAATGGCATGTCTGTTGATGCAGTTGCTTTGCGTGAATATGAACTTACAGTAGTGGATGTAGCCCTTGCGTTGGAATCAGGAGCCTCTCTAGAGCAAGTTCAAGGTTTAGCTATTCGATTAAAGGGCGAGATTATTAAAACTGCAGATAGGCCAGCTATTGAAGATCTAGATATCCTGCCTTTTGTTTCAGAAACCTATAAAAAATTTCTTAATACAGAAAAATATTTTTATGGACATTCTTTGCACCCATTAGTTGTATTTGATACAACAAGGGGCTGCCCTTATCACTGCTCGTTTTGTGTTTATCCTCAAACATTTAGCGGCCATCGCGTTAGGTATCGTTCCGTAAATCATGTAGCAGATGAATTTGATTTTGTAAAAAAAGAGCTTCCTCATATTCGGACTATCATGCTAGAGGATGATACTTTTATTATCAATAAAAAGCGCACTGAAGAATTAGCAGACGAATTGATTTTACGAGGAAATAAACTGCCCTTTGATTCAAATTGTAGAGTTGATATCGGCGTGGATGTCGAATTCCTAACCAAGCTTCATAAGGCTGGAGCGCGACTTTTTTGTGTTGGTTTCGAAAGCGGCAATACATCGGTCATTTCTCATATGCAAAAAAATAATAGCTCTAAGAAAGATGAGCCTTATCTAAACACTGCAAGAGAATTTACCATGGCCTGCAACAAAGCGGGGATTATGTTGCATGGCTGTTTCATGTTTGGAAATTTAAATGAGACAAAAGAAACTTTACAAGATACGCTTAATTTTGCTAAATCTCTTCCATTAGACACGGCACAATTTTTTCCAATTATGGTTTACCCAGGGACATCCGCATATGAGGAAGCAAAAAGCAGAGGATTACTTACCACTGAAGATTTTAATAAATGGCTGACGCCCTCTGGCTTACACAACAGCGTTGTGCAACTTGAAAATCTTTCTCATGATGACCTGGTTAGTTTTGCTGATCACGCCCGACGAGCTTTTTACTTAAGACCGCGTTATTTGGCTCGTAAAGCTATCCAATCACTTAGATCCTATGAAGAATTGAAGCGAAATATTAAAGGCTTTAAAAAATTATTAAAATTTCTAGTAATAGGAAGTGATTTGACAGTTGCTCATCAAGGTGTAGCTTCAGAAAAACAAGACCAAAGTGTTATTAAAATCTACCCTAAGAAGTAACTTATTTTATATCTTAGATTTAAAAGTTATGGTTAGACTAAATCTAATTTTAGGCTTCATTTAAAACAACTACATTAACCACCGCAATCAAGTATGTATGGCTTATAAAAATAATTTGGTTTCTATTATCATGCCAGCATATAAGGTGGCTGGATATATTGAAGAGTCGATTGAATCAGTTTTATCCCAAACATACAAAGAATGGGAATTGATTATAGCTGATGATTGCTCCCCAGATGAAACACGAAAAATCATAAGTAAATATGCTTCTAGAAACAAGAGAATTAAGCCAATTTTTCTGAAGAAAAATAGCGGGCCTGCAACCGCAAGAAATCATGCTCTAAATCTCGCCAAGGGAAGATGGATAGCTTTTCTTGATAGTGATGACATATGGATGCCTAATAAATTATCTATTCAGAGAGATTTCCAATTAAAAAACTGCGCCGTTTTAACTTTTACACAATTTCGAAGAGTTTCATCTGATAAAAATGAAATAGGACATTTAATAGATGTTCCAAATCAAATTGACTATTTTGAACTTCTTGGTAATACAGTTATTGCTACGTCAACAGTTTTAGTAGATAGAAGTTTGTTAACTAAACCCATTAAAATGAAAAAAGTCTATTATGATGATTTTGTTTGTTGGCTTGATCTCTTAAAAGACGGAGCGCTTGCCTACGGACTTAAAGAAGATTTGATGAGATATCGCGTATTAAAAAAATCTGTATCGCGTAACAAAATAAACTCAGCGATACAGGTATGGAAAATTTACAGGAGTCATTTGAATTTTGGATTATTTTTTTCTTTCTCATTAATTTTAAGATGGAGCAAAAATGCACTTTTGAAATATCGAAAGTTTTAGGTGATACTTTAAATTTTTACTAGTTTTATGTTTTTAAAAAAGGGGCATGAATTGAAAATTGTTGTTGTTGGAGGAAGCGGTTTTATTGGTACATCGCTATGCTCTTTACTTTTTAAAAATAAATTAGATTTTCTTATATATGACAAGATAAAAAGTAAATCATTTCCTCGAAACTCTAGACTTTCTGATGTGAGGTCTTTTGGCGATCTAGCAAAAGCTTGTACTGGTAAAGATGTTATAGTGAATTTAGCGGCTGAGCATAAGGATAATATTAGGCCCATATCCTTATATGATGATGTAAATGTTGGTGGGGCAATTAATATATGTAAAGCAGCCAAGCAAAAAAAAATTAATAAAATTATTTTTACAAGTTCAGTAGCAGTTTATGGCTTTGCTAAATTAGGAACCAATGAATTTGGAAAGATTGACCCATTTAATGATTATGGACGAACAAAATGGGAGGCTGAAGAAGTCTTTAAAAATTGGCAGCAACAAGATCCTAAAAAGCGAACATTAGTTATCATAAGGCCAACTGTAGTATTTGGAAAAAATAATAGAGGTAATGTATATAATTTATTTAAACAAATATTTTCTGGTAAATTTATTATGATTGGCAATGGACAGAATAGAAAATCTATTGCTTACGTTGAAAATGTTGCCTCATTTATCAAATATTCATTAAATTCGAAACCGGGTATACATATATACAATTATGCTGATAAGCCTGATTTTACAATGAATTCTTTAGTTTCACTTGTCAAGAAAGTTCTAGGTAGACCGGAGAAAGCGAGAGTTTATTTGCCTTATTGGATGGGATTGAGCATTGGTAAAATTTTAGATTTTATTGCATTTCTACTTAAAAAAAAATTTTCTATCAGTGCGATCAGAGTAAAAAAATTTTGTTCAAATTCAGTTTATGAGTCGATTATAAATAAGAAAGATTTTAAAGCGCCTTTAAATCTAATAGATGCTATTGAAGAGACTGTTAAGCATGAATTTCTTGAGAAAGGCCCCAAGAAAAAAAGCGAGATTTTTTTTACTGAATAAATCTTAAAATCAATTTAAGTCAAAATTTAAATTAAATTGATTAAGATAATTTTTCTAAACGTTTTTTCTATTAGTTCTAAAATTAGAATTGCTACCGATATGATTAACTCCTCTTTTTTTTGCTAAAATTACTTGCTTTTGTCGCTCAGTAAGTGCTTTTAATTTTTCAGGAGTATGTTGGTTATAGCAATGAGGGCATGAAATGCCTGGTGTGTACTTGTCACTTTTCATATCATCTGCTGATAAAGGATAACGACAGGCATAGCACTGATCGTAATCACCGACTTCAAGCCCATGTTTAATCGCAACACGCTGATCAAATACAAAGCATTCACCTTGCCATAAACTTTCTTCTTGATTCACTTCTTCGAGGTATTTCAGAATACCACCTTCGAGATGATAGACCTCATCAAAGCCTTCACTCATCATATATGAAGAGGCTTTTTCACAACGAATGCCTCCTGTGCAGAACATCGCGACCTTTTTATGCTTCTTAGGATCAAAATGTGTTTTCACGTATTCAGGGAATTCACGGAAGGTATTGGTTTTTGGATTCACTGCATTTTTAAAAGTCCCAATGGCGTATTCGTAGTCGTTACGTGTATCGATCAACACCACTTCAGGATCTGAAATAATGGCGTTCCAATCTTTTGGTTTGACATACTTACCCACCATTTTGGTGGGTGAAACACCAGGAACGCCAAGTGTCACAATTTCTTTCTTAAGTTTTACCTTCATCCGGTAGAAGGGATGTTTATCCGACCATGATTCTTTGTGACCAAGACCTTTAAAGTTACCTTCAAAGAGTGAGTCTGTTTTTAAGTAATGGAGTAATTCTAGAATGGATTTTTCAGAGCCTGCGACGGTGCCATTAATCCCTTCATCAGCTAAAAGAAGCGTGCCTTTAATCTCATGTGATGTACAAAACTTTAAAAGAGGCTCGCGTAAGGTTTTAAAGTGAGGAAGACTCACAAAATGGTACATCGCAGTGGTTAAATAGGTGTGCTGCATTAACGATTGTTATTTATTAAAACCTCTAAAAATGTTATTTTATCAGTCTTTTCAACGATGTTAAATCTTATGGAGTCTAACAATGGCAATTGAACAAACCTTATCTATTATTAAACCTGACGCAGTTAAAAAAAATGTGATTGGCCAAATCTATTCACGTTTTGAAAATGCAGGCTTAAAGATTATCAAAGCTAAAATGACGCACTTAACCCAAGCTGAGGCAGAAGGCTTTTATGCAGTGCATAAAGATCGTCCTTTCTTTAAAGATTTGGTGAGTTTTATGATTTCAGGTCCTGTGATGATTCAGGCTTTGGAAGGCGAGAATGCCGTCTTAAAGCATCGTGATTTAATGGGCGCCACAAACCCTAAAGAAGCAGCCCCTGGAACCATTCGTG
>JACCDP011510992.1_pt1 | contig 33694 bp, 47 predicted proteins | sample 7445841 | NCBI WGS metagenome assembly JACCDP01 (sample SAMN15323441, study PRJNA562643) | freshwater metagenome | isolation source: river surface water | place: USA:Blue River Watershed | collected 2017-08-17 | reverse complement strand
GTTGAAATGGAACACCACATCCTTACAAGCATATTCAATCTAGGCCATTTTGATATCTCCTTATGTCAGTTTTGGCTTCTTTAACACGCTCATCGTGCTTAAAGTTCTGTAGCATACAACAACGGCAGGTTAGCATCGCAGTCTTACGACCTCGCAACTTTGAGTTGGCTGCTGCCTTACCGTGGTGTATGCTTTTCATTATATACTACTTATGCGAATATTTCAAGAGCGGTGCCGCATTCTTGGCAAAACTTGCTGGTAGCTTTGTTCTGTTTACCGCAGGTCACACACTTTGGCTTATGTTTGACTGTGATCGGTTCTGGCACGGTCCCGCCAAGCAGTTTGAACACCATTGAGTGTTTTTCACTCTCCAATGCACCTACATAGGCTGTTGAGAACTGCTGACTGCTATGACTACCTGGTACAGTGATTCCAACATTGTTCAGAACGGCATGGCTGCTGTTTACAGAAGTGGCATCGTATGACGCTGTAGAGCAGGTCACAGAACCTGTGGGCCAAACATCAGCACTTGATCCACGAAGGATTCCACCTTGAGGATAGATCGCATTATTGTAGCCAGTGTTGGTCCATTGGATTCCATCCTGGCGTTTAAAGACTTTCTCAAACTGGAATTCGATACGCACCAATCCATCTTCAATGCCGATGCCGCGATGCTGTTCTACTGCACCTGTGCGCTCGATGAATTTGAAACGATTACCTTCAGAGAGATTGCCGTTTTTAATCCAACGCTCAAGATCGACTTCTCGACCCGGGTCTACGACCAGTCCGCCAGGAACGGCATTCTCTCCGTCGATAAACACATTTACAACAGCACGAGTAGTATTGAGATTTTTGAGTAAGATGCTATATTCGCTGGCAAATGGAATATAGACTGTGTCCTTGAATTCTCTTAGGACTTTACCACCAACTTTGATAGCCGCGGCTAATTTTGATTCATACATCATTGATTTCTCCTTTTACGGTACACACTCTAAGTACCTATGATTTAAAGAGTGTTGGTTTGTAGCACCTGCTACAAAAATATTTAGCAAGGATTTTTAGGCCCTTGCTAAATCTGGTGCGCTGTATGGGAATCGAACCCATTAACCGGAGTTTTAGAGGCTCCTTCTCGACCGTCGAGTACACAGCGCGATAACTTTACTGTTTAGGCAACATCAGAGCATTGAAGTTCGCAGGAACAACAATAGTCTGTACCTTACCGTTCTTAATACCTTCTGAGATGTTCAGTGCTGCCTGAGCGTTCATAAATGCAATAGAACTAGCTGAGTTATTAGCCAATGCTGCCATACGCTCTGCTTCTTTCTTAGCAGTCTGAACTTCAACTTCTTTCTGCTTGTATTCGTTCTTAGCACGGACTAGTGCGTTAGCTGATTCAACTACACTATCGGCCGGTACAACATTACGGATCAACACCTGGCTGATAGTGATCGAACCGTCCAACTTTTCTTCAGCGAGGTTGCGAGTAATTTCTTCACGGATCTGTGTTTCCATCTGCTCGCGATTGTCTGCCATATCCAGTGCTTCATACTTGCGAGCGGCCTTGTAGATAGCATTACGAGCATTCTGTACGATGTAGTTATACATCACATAGGTGTCGCCCTTAAATTCTGCGTGAAAGCTTTTATTCTTAGTAGAGTACAATTCCGAAACTTGTTGCGGATTGATATTGTACACAACTACAGCATCCAAGTCTTTCATAGTTGAGTTGTCTTTGGCCACAGGAGTCATATCGTTCAGCGTGACATTAACATCCTTGACTGGGAAAGTCAGCACATCACCGATGATAACTTGATTAAAACTACCGGGCAGAAGTTCACCGGGTTGTACCTGTTTGTCAAAACCTACTCGTACACCGACTTCACCGGTTTCAATACGAGTGCAACCAGTTGCCAGAACGGCAGCGGCAATAAGACTAAGAGTAGCGATTCGTTTCATTTGTGTCCTTAAAAAAGAATGACGATAAAGATCATTGCGGCTACTGCCAACAACGAACAAAGTATAGCATAGGCCGCGGTCTTGGTCAATGCCCATTTGTCTTTTCCTGTCATCTGTCTAACCGTTTTAATGGCAAATCCGAATATCACGGCTAAGATTACAAATGTTAATAAAACTCTAATCATTTTTCTTTGTGTCCTTCTTTTCTGTTTCTACTGTTTCTGGTTTCCAAATCTGATTCTTGATGTAGTCGGCTCCAAACCAACCCCAAGCGGAGAAAAATCCCCACATCATTATTTCAAGTATCATCTCTCCTTGCCCTTTCATATCTAAACCATCCTAAGACTTCTGAGATGTCTTTGCCTGGTTCGCTGACAGTTCTTTCTAAATGGTCTTTCATAATCCTTTTTATATAAGGATATATGGGTGATTCTGCGACTTTAAGATCCCAGGCCCGTGTGTTAAAACCATTTGAATAATAGATCTTACGATAGTTTTGTTCCATCGCAGTTTTCATTTCGGGTGTAGCGTAGATTCCAAAACATTCCATACTGATATTCATAGCCATAGTATGCGGCATCACTACACCGTTCCAGTAGACTATATATTCATCGATGTTCCTGATGTATAACAAGACTGGTTTTGGATCTATGAGGCTCCAACTTTGTTCAGAACGCATTTTCGTAATCCTCATTCATTTGAAACATTTTCTTACCCGCAGGATTGGTCTGCACAGCGTCAACCAAACCTTCTACAGGACGATAACCGTAGGTCCAATACTTGGCTAATCGTTTGGCAGCATCTGGTGCTAAAGGAAGGCTCATACGCAGATTGCGTTCACGGATATCTCGAGCAGTGTCTTTGCCTAACAGCCATTGGAATCCATCTGTGCCTACTTGACATACACTGATGTCAAAGTTATCGATGACTTCCTGCAGACTTTTGAAATATCTGCGTTTGATGACCTGTAGTGTCCATCGTTCAGTGGCAGCGGCATTGCTCTTGGTGTAGTATTCTAAGGTCAGAGCATTATCGCTTTCATATTTGGTATGGAAACGACCGTAGCTTTTGATGTTGTCAATGACCTGCTGAGCCTGTATTTCATCTCTGCAAAAGATATCTATATCTGATTCACCCACAGGCTGTCCTTGATACCAACGCAGGCAAGCACCGCCGGCGATCCAAGGACCGTCCGGACCCGGAGCGATCAGATTCAAGGGTTCTTGATCATCGTGATGACCGCAGGGAAACGCTATGACACTCACGGGCTCCCCATAGTTTCGGTGTCGAGGTTCTTGTAGGGCAACACCAAAATCTTCAAAAATGTGTGAAAGTATTGAGCTCATAGTAATCCCGAAATAAGAAGTTCTCGTTCAGTCATATAGGCCACGGGTTTAATCCAACCATTGCCCCAACACTCCATTAAAAATTTTTGATATTCTTTTGGACAGTGTTCACTGATTTCGAAACCAGCTCTACCAGAAGTAGTAAACTGATCAACTATACGAAACCGAGGATCATCTTGTTTAATAGTTCGAATTTGGCTTTTATGAATTTTGATATTCATCGCTTTCCTTTGTTAGTTTACATACCAATAAAAATTGTTCATAGGCTTTACGAACAGCTTCGTGTCGCATAAGCTTGTCAGCTTCTTCCATCATAGCCTTCACGCCGGCTTCGGCTATATCTCTAGCACTGTTGATGTGAAGAGTCGCTAGTTCTTCACCGAACTCTTCAGCTAGTTTTTTCCAAGCCTTCCTTTGTCCTTCGGTAATAGGAGTCTGCCGTGGTTGTAGTTCACTGGCTTTACTCATAGCTTTACATATCTCATCTTCAGCTACACGGCTGGCAGCAATCATAGGAGCATAAGCAGGTTCAATATTAAACCTACGACTGCTGCCGCCAGGATAGACGCTGACTAGGTGATACCCCTTGGGGAAACTGTCCAAAAGTTCATTGTCATATTCAGCCACAGGCACATACCTGCGCCCACGCTTCTCGTAATAGATCTTTTTCATAGTTCAACGATAAAGTTAGAGTCGAAGTTAGGATTTTCATCATTGTATCCGCGAGGATTACAGACCACTCTGACATCACCCAGCTGATAGTCAAAACACTGATGCATATGACCGTGTGTCCACAATTTGATTTTAGGTTGATCTATCAGCATATCGCTGAGATCACTGTAGTATCCACCGTTCATCAGATGATCGTGTTTGTACTGTTCGTGAATGCTTAACGCACTGGGAGCGTGGTGTGTACACACTACCACAGGCATATCCGCATCTGTACCTTCGACCACAGTCTTGATGTACTCTTTGGTCTTCATATGCTCGGTGATAGTTCTCGCAGGCAAGAACTTGCGGAATCCTTCCTTGGCGATGCGGATGATACGGAAGTCGTTCATACACTGCTCAAGGTGATACTGTGTCATAGGATCGCCCTTGTTGCAGTCAGTCCACATAGTTCCGCCAACGAAACGGACACCGTCGATATCCTTGGTATCGTTATCCAAAAGGTACACATTTTGGATGTTGAGATAACCCAAGGTGGTACGGATCAGTTCAGCACTGAGATCAAACTTGCCGTGATAGTGTTCGTGATTGCCCATTACATAGATCACATGAGGAAATTGGAAACTGACACGGCTAAGGAAGTCCCTATAACGGATAGCTCGTTTTGCACGACCAAATCCACTGTCCTGCACATCACTCCAGCTCAAATTAGCAGGTTGATTATGGAAATCATCAGCCACAAGAATATCACCGCTGAGCACTAGTACATCAGCGTTGTGTTCGTTTTTGATGAATATGTCTGCAAACTCAAGATGCAGATCGGAAACTATTTGGATTTTCATAATGAAGACTTTCTGAAATATACGCATATTATAGCATCAGTTATTATTCTTGTCAATGACTTAAATACAGCTATAATAGGAGCGAAAAATGGGCGATATCTTCAAACTAATAGGCGATCTGGGTTTCCCTATCGCTGTGGCATTAGCCGGCGGATACTTTGTATACTTAACTATTAAACTACTGCTTCAGGGCGTTCTGGGCAGCATAAATGGTATGAAAGGCATCATCGTCGCACTAGATAACCGTGTCAAAACTATGAATCACGATGTGGTTCGTATCGACACCATCGTTTCTAACGCTCTTGGATTGAAGCCAGATGTTGATCGTATCGCCCGAGCCGATGGTAAGAATGACGCGAGGAGAGACTAATGGCAAAAGCAAAAGGAACCACAGCATCTACACACACTTCTGTACATAAAAGAACCAGCATAGGACACGGTAAATTAAAAACCAGTTCTATGAACAAAACCAAAAGAAGTTCTTACAAAAAATATAGAGGTCAAGGCAAGTAATGTTGTACATAGATTATACTTGGGACTGCCGACCTGAGGGTATCATCTTAGACGAAGAGTTTGACTCTGATAAATTGGGATGGCAAGGTGGAGATTATTTCCAGCTGGTCAATATCAACGGTAGGCAGTACCTAAGGAAAGTTGGAGATCTTGAAAAGTTTATACTCAAAGGAGCATCAGCAAATGAGTAAATGGGATCAATGGTATGATTCTTTACCCAAACATACTAAAATTTGGTTAGAGAATCAACCTATATATAAGGCTAATGAAATTTACAAATTTATCGCGATAGGAGCGGTCGTGGGATTTGTAGTGGGAGTAATCGTAGGCTATGAATGGGCCTGGCAACCTGCTATACAGACTTTCCGACCTTTGGTTGGGTGATGTTATTTGAAGCATTTATGGTTTTTTATCTACTAGAAGTTTTAGTTTTAGTATCGGTAGCAGTTTGGTACTATCACGAACCTAAACAACAACAAAAGAAAATCTGGGATCCTTGGGGAATCTGGAAAGGAGTGAAGTAAATGGATGTGGTTGAACTGATTAACAAATACGGGTTCCCTATAGTCATGGCTGTAGGGATGGGGTGGATCATCAAGTATGTCTGGGAATGGTGTACTAAAGAAGTCAAACCGGTTATAGGTGAGGCCAACACTACGCTAGTGGCCCTTATAGATCGAATCCGTATGTTAGACAATGACCTTATCCGACTCAATCAGAAAGTCAACACAGTACTACACCTCCGTGGCAAGATCATAGAATCAGATCGTGTTATGGAAGCGGTGAAAGTTGAAAGAGAAGCTGCCCAGCGATTTGACGAAGCCGCTAATCTCGACGATAAACCTAGCTGGAAAGGTGATAATAAGAAAGAAAAATCCGAGGATGATAAATCCGCAGCATCTGGAGAAGGTTAATATCTAGTAGATATCAAGTTGGCTTCTGGTATCCTAGTTCTAGTATTCTTGCTGTTCAACAAAACAACTATTCTTCGACCCGCATCAGTATCCAACATCATAACAATACAGCCTCCGCTGGCTCTGATATAACCTGTCTTGCTGACTATAAAGTTTTTTGTAGCTACCAATGGGTTAGTATTTTTAAACACTAGATATCGTTTCTTTTTCTTGGTAGATTTTTCAATCTTAACTTCAGTCATTTTACTGGCTTTTACTATCTCTGGATATAGTTCAGCAGCTCTAACCATCTTTATTAAATCATAGGCAGTGCTGCTGTTCATTACGCCTAGACCGGTGGGATCAACGAATCTGCTGTCGATCATACCTAAATTTCTGGCTTTTTCGTTCATAGCCTGTACACATTGAGTTCTACCGCCGGGATAGTTATGGCACAGTGTTTCGCTGGCACGGTTATCGCTGTGAACTATGGCCAACTGTATGAGTTCTCGGCGTGTGTAAGATTCAATGTATTGATCCAGTTCTTGATGTGCATCTAATACCACCATCACTGTCATCAGCTTGGTGATGCTGGCTATGCTGCGATTCTCATACATATTTTCACTGTGTATGACTTCACCGTCACCAGTGGCGACCAGCCATGAAGTGGCTGTGATGTCTTTGGCTGCGGCGGTCAAAGACAGAGATGCTAATATAACAAATAATATATTTTTAAACATTATCTACAGATGCTGAAAGATTTTATTCCGTTAAGACTAAACTGCTTTAGGAAATTTTCCATATCGTCATTGACAGCAATAAGTTTAGCCGGACACATAAACTTGTATTGTAGCATCAACCACACAGTGTAGTCAAACCACCAATCTAAGGGTGTATAGATCATTTTTCGTGAGCGATGAACTCGCCGTTCCAGTTATCTGGAAGATCCTGTTGTTTCATAAACCCACAGCGTTCTATCCAAATCTTATAGTACTTATCCATCTGTCCGCCAAAATTTCCCTTGAGTTTTTTGCACATTTCGGCGGCTTCGTCAAACTTTTTCTGCTTGTATAGGCTGTGCATTTGATCGTGTTGCTGTTTGTCTGCGCTATAGTCCGCACCGTTGGTTCTTAGCACGGTATAGATTAAATCTGCCACTGTCTTACCTTTGGGCTGTAAATTGTCTAACATCAGATAGAAGAAATCGTCTTTGGTCCTGTTGTAAGTCTCAGCGCCAATAATACACAACACGCCATAGGCCTTGCATCGAGCTTCGAGTCGTGCTGCTGTTGAAACCATATCACCTAAGATATCATAACCGTGGCGTTCTGTTGAGCCCATCTCACCGATGAAGCCGATTCCAGTATTACAGCCCCAACCCATTGCCGCAGGCGGTAATCCCTGCGCTTCCATTTCTTTGGTATAACGGTCAACAGCATCTAGCATTTCAAGACCCACTTTAACTATGGTATGTGCGTGATTTGTATCATCTATAGGAGCACCATGTATGTGCATACTGGCATCTCCTACATACTTGATTACCATACCATTGTTGTCGATGATAGGACGACTGATAGCATCCATATAGCCGTTCATATATTTGGTCAATCCTGCTACATCATCACCATAGTGTTCACCGATTGGTGTGAAGCCGCGTAAATCACTGAACATCACTGACACATCTTTGCGTACACCACGCTTGATCAGTTCCGGATCTTTTTGCAGCATCTCTACTACTTCCTTAGAACAATATCCAGCGAACTGTTTCTTGATCGCCTGCTTCTGTAAGAACTCGCTTACAAACTTAACGCCATAAGTATGCAGAGCGAGCAATATAAGACCAACCGTCCCTGCTGTCGCGTCCGCCAAGATGGAGAAGTTTGTGTAGAGATACCAAGTACTAGGAGCAATGGCAGCGATGCTGATAATAGTAAAACAAAGTCCCACATAGGTCCACCTCGATAATAAAATGATTAAAAGACCTATCACTGCCAGTGCAAGTATCTCAACACCGTCAGCATAATCAGGTCGCTCGATGACTATGTTATTAAACATAGTCCCTAATAATGCCGCTTGTACATCTTGTGGCCAAACTGATCCTACCGCAGTAGGCACTGGATTACCTAATCCGGCAGCAGCCACACCTACTATGACCACTGCACCTTGAAAGTCTTTAGGCAAGTCAGTCATAGACACTGATTGATTCTTTTGGCTCCAATCTATCCATACACGACCAAGTTGGTCTGTGGCTATAGGTCCAAACTTAGGTATGCGCATCTTTTCAACGCCACCTTCAAACAGTTTGACCTGTGTGGTTGAATCTCCTGCAGCCACACGCAGGGCTTCCATGGCAAGGCTAGGATATACACGACCATCTACTGCTATGACCAAAGGCAGTCTACGATTAACACCATCTACTTCTGGCAGAGTGTTTACAATACCAACACCTGCGGATCTCTGTTCTAATAAAGGTATGTTGGCGATGATGCCAGGATATGTGACTATCATCTCCGAGAACTCTGCTCCTATCACTGCTGTGCCTGGTTGCTTGGGAGTGTTCTTCATACGATCCGCAGGCATATTAGGCAGTATCACAGGAAACTCATTCAGTGTCGCCGCTAGTGCAGCATCACCACCTTGCCGATCTCGTTCTGTCATCAGTACATTGAATACTACCAGTCCCGCATTTCTACGATATAAATCTTCTATGAGCTTGGCATAGATTTCTCGGTTGAAAGGCCATTGACCATATTTGTCTAGAGCTGTTTCGTCTATGTTGACTGTGACAATATTGTTTTCTGTAGGTGCTTTGTTAGTGATCAGTGTATCAAAGTAGCGTAATCTTACACTTTCTATAAACACAGGATCGGCGATTCTTATACTTACAATAAGAGCCAATGTTATTAATGCAGTCCAAGGACTGACAAGGGCTTTTTTGAGGTTTATTTTTTGAAGCATACTATATTTAATAAATATCTTTGGGGAGTAACCAGCCTACTAAGGCTCTATATGTCGTCAACACGGTGTAAAAACCCGGTATATAGACAAAGCGGTGAGACCATAACTTTTTAAGGACGATTATGGAACTGTTTACACTCCAAGCCCTATGGGCATTTCTCGCTATCATCTTGATAGACATAGTATTAGCAGGAGATAACGCACTGGTTATCGGAATGGCTGCTAACCGACTACCGCCTGAACTAAGAAAGAAAGCTATATTCTGGGGAACCTTTGGTGCTATCGCTATACGCTTTGTTTCTGTAGCAGCACTGACTTACCTATTGATGATCCCAGGATTGAGAGCCATAGGTGCGGCCGCACTGATATGGATCGGGTGGAAGTTGGTATTTGATTCGGGAGAACACGAAGTCAAAGCCTCGGATACATTCTGGGGTGCTATATGGACGATAGTGGTCGCTGATGCAGTTATGGGAATAGACAATGCTCTGGGCATAGCTGCTGCCGCAAATGGCAGCTTTGTATTAGTCATCGCCGGTCTGTTGATCTCTGTGCCTATTATATTGTTTGGTGCCACATTGGTTTCAAAGATACTGACACGCTGGCCTGACACAGTTTATTTGGGATCGTTTGTGCTATTTGCAGTGGCGTTCTTGATGCTAATGAAAGAACCTTTGATGGCTAGTTGGTGGGCACAGCTAGAACCTTGGGTGGCTAAGGTACTACCTTGGACTGCTGCCTTGGTGATCACTGCTGTTCAGTATAACAAGGCCAAGCTACATCTACACAAGAAGTTTCTGTTTAGATCGCGTCGCCAAGGATAAGTTGGCTGTCTTGGCCAACGCCTAGGATACAGGCTACCTCTGTGGTAAACTGCAAGAGAGTCCAAGAGCCTGTGTCTTTGTTCACGAACAATGAAAACTTAGTGCCTTCCCCCGCGGCTACCCATACTGGTTTTTCTTTGTAGTTTTCTGCCAGAGATTTTATGATTTTCTGCATATCATCACAGATAATCGGCTTGTTAGCTTGAAACGATTGGGCGTTGGCTATAGAGCTGGTTAAGCTTAATAGGAACGCCACTACTACTAGGCCCTTCATAGTGGCTCCTTTCTAAAACAGTATTTACTTAAAACTTGTAAACTACATTCGCTCCGTAGACATTAGAACCACCTTGGCTAGTTTCTAGTCTGTCTGCACGGACATTAAATGTCAACGCACCTTGCTCTTTGGTCAACCCTACACCATACTGATTTACACCGTCTGTGTGATGCAGTGCTGTGGCATTAAACACACCATATCTAGCTGTGGCACCTACAGTGGCATAACCGTAGTCTTGGCTGATGTTGTTGACTCTGTTAGCAACATTTACACCAGGCAACACTTCCATATTGGTCACATATCCAGGAGCTGAACGATGTCCGTAGGTTCCGCCAATGACTGGACGGATTATGCCCTTAGGATCAAGTGCTGGGCCCACTGCTCTTAGAGTGAGGCTGGTATCTTGTCCTGTGGTCTTGCCTGTGACATTAGGTAAACTAGAGTTGAATGCCTGTGTGGCCAACAGTCTACTATCACCTGATGTTGTGATATTTACAGTCGGTGTAGCACTGACATTGTAGTTGCTCATACTGTGCTGTAGTGTTCCGCTGAGATCAAAACCCTTGACATCTTTCTTAGTCAATGTAGCACCTAACTGTACAGTTTCTGCAGATACAGAACTGGCGTTGCCTGATAGGCGTGTGTCTATCTTGTTAATACCTAAGCCTAGATCCATACCACCCTCTATGTCTTTGGTATGGCCAACACCTAACAGAGTTGAATGACCACGATATCCATCTATACTGGTATCATAGTATTTGTAAACCACTGACTTACCAAACTCTGTGCCTCTGTTGATCATCGCCTGTAGTTGATTGACTGTAGACACTTGATCTGATCTTAGACCGACGCTCACAGCATAGTTAGCTGTGCGACCTATCATATCATTAGTCACTACATTATAGTCACCCGTGACAGTTGAGTTGGTCACAGCAGTTGATGATGTATCTGTGTATGAGCTTGTTGGTGCAAAGTCATTTGAGTTTACAGTTGTTGTGGTTCTAGCATAGGTAAATCTCGTAGGAGTTGTGATTGTGTACAACTCGTTGGCAGTGATAACACCTGATGTAGAAACTGTCAATGTCTTACCGTTGTTTACTGACATAGGTGTAGCCTGTGTGTTAACTAGACTTGTGTTGTCGATACCATTAGAAACCCACACTGCTGCGCCAATAGCTTCACTGCCTGTGCTGACATCGTTGTGTGTGACATCAACATTATTGTAGTAAGTTTCTGATGCTGTTAATGATGTTGTTGCTGCTGATGTTGTAGATCCATCGCTATAGGAAGTCACTATGGTTCTTGGGGTAGTTGTCACACGACCTATCTCTGTGGTAGTCAACGAGTTATAGTTTCTAGTTAAGTAGTTGCCTGCGACCAATGAAGTAGAAATCACCACAGCATCACCGTTAGTATCTGCATAGGTAGAAGTACCATTGACTGTGCTTGTGCCTGTGACAGTTGGTGCGCTTGATGAACTAGCTGCCGATGTAGCAGATCCTACATCTACTAATGTTCCGCCACCAGGTACGGTACCCGGAGTACCACCACCAGCACCGCCTGTGACTGCTGAACTGGCTGCACCAAATGCACTTGGTCCAAATATGTAAGCATAACTGGCTGTTAGTGTGTCACCACTGTTGACACCAGTCCACGAAAATGTTAGACCGATAGTGTGATCATTGGTACAGTATAGCACACCTGTACCACAACTAGAGTTGGCATTGGTGTAGCTGTCGGCCTGTGTGTTCCATACATTGATACCTGCTGCTACATTAGAACCTGCAGAATATAAACCTAGAGCATATCTAGACACAGTGGCTTCTGAGAATGCCACATTGGTAGAAGGAATAGCACCATATCCTAGAACATTGTCTGTGGCAGAGCTATCGCCGGGCATACCTTGACTGTCTGGATCTATGAACTTGGCAAAGTAAACATTACTTGCTGCACCACCTGCCACGATAGTAGAAGTGATGTCAATGTAAGGCTTACCAACACCTAGTGTATAGGCATTTGACACTGACCAACTGCCTGTGCCATAGGTAGCGGCACCAGTCCAAGTCAGTGTAGTATCACTGTTGCTCAGTGTGAGGCCGCCTGTCTTAGATATCTGTACTGTTCCTGTGTTATTATTAGTTTTATTAGTTCCATCCACTTTTAATGAAAAGCCATCAAAAGGTGAACCTGGTGTTAAGTAGTCATAGGCAGCATTAAATGTTCCTGTGCCTGAGGGATCAAACAATAGTCCAGGACTAGTTCCACCGCCTGATCCTAATGTTCCTGTGTTAGTGTTAACGCCTGCTCGTACCCAATCGTTTTGTAGTAGGCCCATTCCGGTGCCTGTTACTGAGGCTGTTTGTGCCAATGCGCCAGAGGTCATCAACCCGGCCACAATGACGGCTATTATGGTTTTTTTCATTTGTTCGCTCCGTATACTTTTTAATATTTTATTTGGTGTATACTTGTATATTTAGAGAGGTTTCTCTCAAGATTAAAACTATGGTTATTGTTGGCTTATAGTTATTGTTGTGGTTGCGCCTTTGTTGACATTCTGTATGATCTGTTGACCACTCTGGTTCAAAGTAAAGGTCACATTTTTTGTGGTATCAAAGGTCACTGTAGCATTGTGATTGCCTGCTTTATACAGCGTGACTTTGGTTTGGTCGTCGTTAAAGTAATAGAGTAATCCCAGAGATTTATTCGCTGAATAACCTGGCAGTATCGGATTGTCTAGTTCGTTGTTTAATAAACTGGCATTCTGTCTGTCTAGTTCGTTTAGAGAATCAAACGCTAATAGGTCCACATTTAAATCATTTCTGTCTAATGCAGATTTTTTATCGAGAGCGTTTTCATCTAGTTTTGTGTATTTCAGTAGATCAACATCTAGTTCATTAAAATCTAATAGACTCTTTTCTTTCTTGACCGTGCCCGCCTGCTCAGCATCAGCTACTTCCTTGGGTTTACTGATGATCAGCATATTGTTGATGTTAGCCTGATCTAGTTTGACTACTACTGGTTCACTAGGAGGTTGATAGGCACTGTTGACCAGCGTAGCCTGATAGGGAACATCTAATATTACCACTCCTGCTAGATTGCTAACTTCAATGGCCCCCGTCACACATCCTTTGTCGTCACAACTAGGTAATAGCATCACGAGACTGCGGCCTAATTCATCTACGGTCATTGAAAAGTCTGTACCACGAACAGCAATAGAGGCAGTGGGAGTTTTGATGGCTACTTGCTGAGGATTGTTCTTAGCAATCTGTCCACTAGCATAACGAGCTGTGCCCAATGCCATCTTCATTCCCAGTTTGCCTGCGCCTTTCTTTGGATCATAGACGAAATCGTCTATGATGATTTTTGAATGCTCTGTAAGTTTAACCGTGGTCTTATCTTCGAAGGTCAGCTGTGCCTTGGCCCTTGCTGTACTCACAGTATCGTTCATTTCTACGCCTGTGTTTAACTTAGCCGAGATCGATTTCTTATCTCGGATAATTTCTGTAGGTCCAGTCTGTTCTGTTACTTTGCCAACTGCGGCCAGTACATTAATCGGACTGAATAACAGAGATATTATTGCTAGAACCGTTGCTGGTAATAACTGCATTCTTATTCGATACTCCGCTCTGTGTTAGTGTCACTGCATTAGCAACACTGCTAGTTCCATTACCCGAAACTGTAATCTCTCCTGAATGTAGACCAACACCTGATGCTGTGTGAGTTACATTGTTATAGTTTCCGTTAATAGCAATTTTACTTTGAACTACACCACCACTGAGTGTTTGTACTGTATTGTTGTTATTACCTGTGATTTCTGATCTAATAATGCTGGCATTGCAAGTTGAACTTAGTGCCGTACCGCAACCAATGGTTTGATTGTTATTGCTACCATCTGCAGAAACAACCACAGTTGATCCTGTGCCATTAGTTTCGTTGTTAATAATCATGCTCAGCGTGTTACTAGCACCAATTTGTGTTATGGTCACATTATTAAGATCACCCTTGATTATTGCTGCATCATCTGCATTGCCTGTTCCGCCAACGTTACCGTTAACTAAGTTACCTGCACCAGTTTGTGTTATAGATACAGTTGAGTTATCGCCTATCTGTTCCATATATACATCATTGGCATAGGCTCCCGATGTTGCCATTCCAGACAACATTAGAATTGCAAGTAATTTTCTCGACAACTTGCCATGGCCTGTTTTACTTTTGATCATTTTGATCGCTCCTTGGTACATTATTGTTATTATTGTGTACCTTTATAAATTGACTTGGTATCCATCCCTCTACTTCCTTAAATCGAACACGAACAAACCATCTTTCTCGTTCGACAACTGTCACCTCGATTCCAGGTTTTAGTTTAGCCAATGGATCACTGGCTTTAAATTTCTCTCGTCTGATGTTGACATAATCTACTATTGTTCCTTTTTGTTCTTGTTTTGTAGATATAGGTGCATCAGCCTGCGAGACTCTATCAGGGGGATTTGAGACTGGTTGTTCTCTGGCATCTGCGGGCTTTGGGGGCTCTGATACTGCGGGCTCTTCTGCTTTGGGTGCTTGCTGGGTTTGTGGTTGAACCAACTCATCTTTCTTTTCCTCCTGTTGTATTACTGGTGGTTGAACGGCTTTTGGTTTTTTAAATCTCCATAGGCCTTTCTTCTCACCTTCTACGATCATGTCATACACAGCCTGTTCAATCGCTACTCGAACAGCATAAGTAGTTGGTTCGTTAAGTGCCGCACCGTTTTCCAGCTCAAGAGCTTTTGTGCCAGCGTCTACAAAACGAAGAACTCCTACGTTATGTTGTGTACTATAGATCGTCTTAGATACAGCATTGGTTATCAATACTTCGCCACTGTTGACACTAACCAGTCGCATAGATATCACAATCTCATCTACTCTGTATTGTTGACTTCCGCCGATACCTAAGAATCTCGCTCCATTACCGCCGGAGCGAATGTTGGAGTCATAACCGATGATACCGCCTTCGATCATCACTCCAGCTACTGTCATTGGTTTAAGGGGCCTAGCATCTTTGCCCTCATAAACTTCTCGTTGGTTGCGAATCAGTTGTCTTTCTTTAACTAGATTATCTAAACCAACTCGTTCAACAACTTTAAACCAATTCTTTGAGTCCTGAAGTGATTTAATTAAAAATACTTCAGCACCCTGTGTCACAGCCTTGCTGAACACAGCTAATCTATCATTAGGCTTCATCTGCCCAGTCTTATCTAAAAATCCGTAAACCGCAATAGTGATCGGCGGTCCATCTAGATCAGGTAAATTGCTGAATAGATTTTCTTTTGCTTTTAATGCCACCGGCTCTTCTTTAGCAATTTCCAAATGAATATTTGCGCATCCTGTTAACGATGCCGCTATTAACAGAGATATTAGAGTTTTTTTCATCAAAATGCAAAACTCGCAATCGGTACAACTATTTCTGTTCTACTACCATTAGCTTCGATAATAGTTAGGGTGACATCTGTACCTGATTTTACCCAACTGATACTGGTTCCTTGGAAGTTCATACTTCCACTATTGCCGCCACCTTCGGCAAACATCTGATCAGCTAACTGTTTAGATAACTGAGCATATATTCTAGCTTCTACGTTTACTAGGAATTTTGATAGATTGGTCTGTTTTGCTGCTGCTTCTGCTTTGGCTATTGCGGCCTGTTCTTCTGCTTTGATTTCTTTCTTCTTGTTTTCTTCTAATTGATAGATAGAAAGAACGTGTTGACTGTATCCATTGCCTGGTATAAAGGCTGGACTTTGAAATTGATGTACCAGTTCAGCAGCAGAATAGGCTGGAACCGTGGTACAAAATACTAGTGCTGCTAACTTCTTCATTAATTCGCTCCCGGTACTCGGTATTAGTATTTAGAGCGAATACTGAAATGATAAAAACTACATATATTAGTTTATAGTTTCGAAGAGGTTAGTGTTTAGTTTATCGCTGAATCTTTCACTCATCTTATCAAACATCTTTTTGTCTCGTTCGATGAGTATACAGTTTCTACCAGTATTTTTGGCAGCTATTCCTGTGCTGCCACTACCAGCAAAAGTATCTAGAACTAGATCTCCAGGATTAGTACACAGCTCGATAAAGTATTCTAATATTTCAGTAGGTTTCTGTGTAGGATGAATCTTATCTTTTCCTAGTCCACCACTGTAAGTTATAGTGTTAGGAATTACAGCCTGTACTTTTCCATTAGATTGTTTGCGACCTTTAATCATCGCTTCTGCTTCTTGTTGTGCAGCAGCAAAAATGCTGTCTATAGATTTAGTACCTAGACCGTCTTTGATATGCTTATATACGATACTGGATACTTTGTCTGCTACAGCGTATCGATCGATGATACTGTTAAAATCTGTATCTGAATTAAATGTTCTCTTGCCTCCAGGTTTGATGCCCCAGAGGATATATTCACAACCACTGACAGGATTCACCTGTCTATTAAAAGGTACAGCGGCAGGCTTCTTCCAAGTCCATACACGCTTTGGTTCAAAACCAGCTTCTTCCATAGCTCGCCAAAGATGGCTAATATATTGATCTGAAATGAATACTGCGAAACTAGCACCTTTTCTCAGTTTCTTAAACCATAGTTCACTCCAGTTTTTTAACTGTATTAAAAATTCTTCGTGAGTGACAGCATCCCAGTCTTGATCAAAGTTTTCGCTGAACTTCTGGCTATGTATAGTATTTTTGTTTTCGCCAGTCTCCGGATCGATCCAAACTGGTTTGGCTCCGTCGTTAGAAATATTATATGGAGGGTCTGTAAGAAGAAAATCTACAGAATCGTCTTTTATCTGATCTGCAACTTCTAAGCAGTCGCCTTGTATTAGAGTAGTCATACTACTATTATATCAGATTCGTTCTATAATGTCAACTGAAATGATAATGGAAACCAGGTGCGTTTTGATTTACCGTATCAGTTCCAGCGTGATATTGATATCCAAATCTAGCATTACTGAAAGGCTGTTTCTTAACTGTAATAGTGCCTTCAGGATTAATCAAGATGTGTGCCACCACAGCATTTTTTCCGCTCATAATAGATTTAAGGGTATCTTCCATCTCTTTGGCATTTTCGCCTTCTACTACTTCGTTTCTGAATCCCATCCCTAACATATATGTAAGTTGACGGCTAGCTGCCCTTACAAAGTTAGCATCAAATTTCTTTTTACCTGCCGATCTGCTTGTTTGATCTGCTTCTTGATCGCCTTCCTCTTTAGTGTATTTTTTCCAATCGGCAGGAAGACCTACTGGTTTCGGCATCGGATTTTTTCCTTTGCCTAATCTACCTGCTGCAATACTAGCAGGATATATAGTTTCTAAATATCTTCTATAGAGATTAGCATCGCCCTGAGATTGCAGATTGTTTACAAGAGACGTCACCGCAGATTCTAATTCTGCATAACTCTGCGGAGCAGTTCCTAAAATTCTATTAAGTTCTACTGCTTCGGGTACTTGTGCTTTTTGTGCTGCACGGATTAATTTGTCTACTGTTTTTCCTTCTTTACTAATTAAGTCCTTTAATATTGAAATGGTCCTTGACTCTTTATATTGCGGATCCTTTTTCATTTCTTCTTCGTAATTGTTGATCATATCAACAATAGCAGCAAAACTATTGCCGCTACCAGAAAGGCTTTTTACAGCTACTGGTTGTCCCTGCACTGATACATCAATTAAAGCTTCGTTGCTTTTGGCTGAAAAAGAAATTATTTCGTTTTCGTTTTTGGTCATAGCTAACGGCGTTAACACTTCACCGAAATCCTGAGAGATATAATTTAATCTAGACTTGATGTGATCCATAAGATTTTGATCTACTCTAGGCCTTGCACCTGTAGCTACATCAACCAATTGAACTAGAGCTTCAGAAAATTGAGGATCTTGTCCAAACAACTGAGGAATTTTTTCCTTGACCAAAGTAGCCAGCTCGCTTCTAGATAGTTCTTGTCCTAGCAATCCAAACTTTTCAGGCCTTAACATCTGTATTCCTACTTCTGCTCCACCTTCGGCTCCTTTAGGTCTTTTACCTGCTAGGACTACAGTATATACAACATTGTCTTTAGTGAATGTGTAAATATCACTCATATATGTTCCAGACACCCTCTGAATATCAGAAGTAGTAGGAACAAGTGCATAACCATTTTTTGTTAATAATTCTAAAACATTTTGTTTAGGTAATGCATTAAGAATTCTTATACTAGGAATTTTCTTTGCTGCGTTCGGATCTTCGCTGTCATTTCTAACATTAACTACAGGAAACACTGGTTGTAGTATTGCTAAAAATTGTTTTCTAATTTCTTCTTGTTGCGGTTGATTAGCATATGTCACACCGTCAAACACAAAAGGACCTAAGCCCTTTTTCACACGTTTCTGTACAGCAGGTGCTGAATCAACCGGAGGTTGCTCTTTAGTAGCGGCTACAGGAGCATCTGTAGCTACTTTTTGTGCAGGTTCTTGTTCAGCGATTAGTTCAAAGTATCTCATATCCATATATTTACCGTATTTCCGGGAACAGACAATCCTGGATGAAAACACGCACATCGTCTTCGCTGAGCCCTAAACTAACCATAACTCGCGGTGTGTGCGGGTTTTGCTTCTGGTTTTGAGCGTAGTAATTCTGCTCAAAAGTGTTGTCAGTGATCATATTATTAGTATCACCTACAGTATCGAGATAATGTTTAACACCTGCCCTAGCCATCTCAAATATCTGTGTTAGTTCGTGTTCTTCCTGCACGTTACCCGCAGCCACCATACTCTTGCTGAAAATACGCTGTGCCCATTCGGGGAGTTCGCGCTCTCTGCGCCATTCTAATTTGCTGACTTCGTGAGCGAACCACTCACACATAGGATGGTCTTTGTCAGTGGTGGGACTGTAATCATAGAAACATCCTGTGATTTTGTTTTTTCCTGCGATCACATCAAATCCAAATATAGGTGCAGGATTGTGAATATGTGGAAAGATACAGCAGTGCATCATCCACAGACCTTTAGTTTCGCGAGCGTCTACTACATCTACGTGGGCTCTACGATAATTTCCCGAAGTCCAGACACGATTGACCCAACCTGGTTGGTTGAATCTTTCCATTCCGGGTTCGAACGTTTCTATTCCAGTATTATTGAAACTCTCTTCCAAGAGTTTCTGGATCTCTATAAGGGTGTCCCAAACTTGGCTCATTGTTTAACTCTCTCATGATTTTGATCGCCCACTCAAATGCCACACGAGCTTCATCACCTAAATCGTCTGTAAGTTCTGCTCGTATCTGTTCTTTGAGTTTTTCAGCATCTCTAAATTTGTAGAATCGGCCTTGACCGGGAACACGTTTGGCTATGATCTGACCACCGTATAAGTCACCCATATGACGGCAGTAAAGATGTGCTTTGATTAGATGTTTTCTTTCGGGATCGTGCAATAGTTCTAATAGGTAGTTATGATAGTCTATGGTGCTAGGCAACCATTTGTAATTATGATTCTTACTGGCCAATTCTATAAAATCTTGATATATAGGCCAACTTCGTTGTATATCTGGTAAATTTTTAAAATGGCCTTGTATTTCATTTCCCATCTCGATAGGAGGATATATCAACACCATTTGATAAAGATAATTAGCGTAATCTTTTTTGGATATACTACCGCTTAGTAATTTTTTAGCAAACTCTGTACGCTCGGCGTCTGAATGTAGATCTTTGGTTATTTCTCTAAGGCTCATTCCTGTTCCACTTGAATTCTTAATGGAGATCCGTTGCCTCTTGCGACTGTAGTAGCTTCGATACTGCGCTGTTCTGCAATCTCATAAGTGTATACACCTGCTATGCCGCTGCCTGTGTTATGTATTTCTAAAGTCACTTCTTTAGCAGAAGATTCTGTATGTTTAAAAATTTTAGTCAAAAGCTCTATGACCAATTCCATTGGTGTTTGATCATCGTTAAGGAATATAACCTTCCACATCTTAGGTGGTTGTAATGCTACGGTTACTTTTTCTTCTATTTTAGCTTCTGTTGTCATATCTGCCTTTATCAAAGAAAGGGGGATCTCTCCCCCTTATTTACTCAGTTAACATCTACGATGTTGATCACTTTGGGTTTTGCTGATTCAGGAATGTTGCGATGTAATTTAACAGTTAGCATACCATTCTTGATTTCTGCACCCACTACTTCGATATGTTCAGCCAATGGAAATTCCTTGACAAAATCACGAGTAGCAAGACCACGATGTAGATATGATTCTTGATCGTAATCTGTAGTTTGGCTTTCACCTTTGATTATCAACACATTGTCTTCAACAGTCACTGAAATTTCGTTTTTCTCAAAACCAGTCACTGCAATTTGAATAGCATAATCGTTATCTCCAGTTTTTATGATGTTGTGTGGAGGATAATTATTAGACACGCTGTTTGCGAAACGGCGTTCCATTTGATCGAACATTGTGTCGAATCCTACAAGTGCTCTATTTAGAGCATCTAATCTAGCTAATGAATTGTTCATAATAGTCTCCTTATAAAGTAAGAACAATTAGGCCCTATTAGGTGCCTGATTTATTGTCGTCTTTCTTCTCCGTAAAGGTAGCGTCAACGACATCTTCTTGGGGAGCTTCGGGCGTTTGTGCCTGCTCCTTTGCCTGCTTCTTCTGCAATAAAGTTGACATAGCTGGAATAACTTTTTCAAGTTGTTCTTTGATAGCAGCAACATCATTGCCCTTAGAAGCAGCCTCGACATCAGCGATCAATTTTTCGATATCGCTGATCTCGGTTTCTGTCAGATCATTGCGAAGTTCTTCAAGATCCTTCTTGACCTGATGTACTTGTGCTTCTGCAGAATTTCTAGCATCGATCAATTCTCGGGCTTTCTTATCTGCTTCTGCATTTTCTTCGGCTTCTTTGATCATCTTCTGAATTTCTGCCTCACTTAAACCAGAATCAGATTTAATAGTGATCTTGTTTTCTTTGTTTGTTTTCTTGTCTTTGGCCGAGATATTCATAATACCGTTAGCGTCGATATCAAAAGTCACTTCAATCTGTGGCAGACCGCGAGGTGCAGGATCGATACCTTCGAGATTGAATTCTCCCAATAGTTTGTTGTATTGGACTAGTTCCCTCTCGCCTTGGAAAACTTTGATAGTCACTGCTGGTTGATTATCATCTGCTGTAGAAAATGTCTGACTCTGTTTGGTAGGAATAGTAGTGTTTTTTTGGATCAGCTTGCTCATTACCCCACCTAATGTTTCGATACCTAAGCTCAATGGAGTGACGTCTAGCAATAGAACGTCTTTGCGATCACCTCCTAGAACAGCACCTTGGATAGCAGCACCGACAGCTACTGCTTCATCTGGATTGACATCTTTACGTGGTGCTTTACCAAAAAGTTTTTCAACTTCTTCCTGCACTTTAGGCATACGAGTTTGACCGCCAACAAGGATGACTTCGTCGATGTCTGCAGGCGTAACTCCTGCGTCTGTCATTGCAGTACGGCAAGGTGCTAGGCTTCGGTTAATAAGATCTTCGACTAGGCTTTCTAGTTTTGCTTTAGTCAGCTTAACCACTAAATGCTTAGGACCACTAGCATCAGCAGTGATATATGGAAGATTAACTTCTGTCTGTGTGCTGTTAGACAATTCAATCTTGGCTTTTTCAGCAGAATCCTTTAGACGCTGTAGTGCCAACATATCTTTGGTTAGATCAACACCTTGCTCTTTCTTGAATTCGTCAACAAGGTAATCCATAATACGTTGGTCAAAGTCTTCACCACCGAGGAACGTATCACCGTTGGTTGATAAAACTTCGATCTGCTTTTCTCCCTCAACGTCTGCGATTTCGATGATCGAAACGTCGAAAGTACCACCACCTAAGTCATATACGGCGATCTTTCGATCTTTCTTATCTGCTTTATCAACTCCGTAGGCCAGTGCCGCTGCTGTCGGTTCGTTAATAATACGCAAAACTTCTAGACCTGCAATCTTACCAGCGTCTTTAGTTGCTTGGCGCTGGCTATCATTAAAATATGCAGGCACAGTAATAACAGCCTGTGTCACTGTGGTACCGAGATAGTCTTCAGCAGTCTTCTTCATCTTGCGAAGGACTTCTGCTGAAATCTGTGGAGGTGCTAGATCTTTATCTTGTGATCGGATCCATGCATCACCGTTGCTAGACTCAATGATTTGATATGGCATCAAATCAATATCTTTTTGTACTTCTTTTTCTTTGAACTTACGACCTATCAAACGTTTGGCTGCGTAGATAGTGTTTTTTGGATTTGTCACTGCCTGACGTTTAGCTGATGCGCCGACTAGGACTTCATCATTGGCATAGGCAACGATACTAGGTGTAGTTCTAGCACCTTCTGAATTTTCGATTACTTTGGATTTTCCGCCTTCGACGATAGCCACGCAAGAATTGGTGGTGCCGAGGTCAATACCGATGATCTTAGACATACATATCTCCTTATAAAGTAAGATCTATTTGGGCTCTATGCCCTGTAAACTGCCCACATTATGTTGCAGTTTACGATTTTATTTATCTCTGATTAGCCAGAGGAGTAATAAGTTTTCCGTCTATTCCACTGGCAGATCTTAGTTTCCTAAAAACATTTTGTACACCCACAGCCTGATTCCAAGCATCTTCTAATGCATGATGTTTTAACACTGGTGGTCTGTGAGGATCGATTCCGATATCAAATAAAGTGCGGGTGTCGCGTACTTCCCAAAATTGCCAAGGAATCGCCTTTCCTACTTTACGGAATAAATTTTCTAATATAACTACATCAAATCCTGCACCGTGACTCCATACACGTTTGGCTCCCCAACAGAATTTGTAAAGCTGGTCCATAGCAGATTCGATAGGTATTCGACCTTCCGGATTGAATGCCTCGTCTTGAGCTGCTTTTTCCTGACTAGCCCACCAATCTAGGGTAGATTGACTTACAGTACATCCATATCGATCACAGCTATCTAAATCTACCTTGACATAGAATTTTTCACAGTCCGGTTCTGCAACATCATCTCCAAAAGGATCAAACTTTACAGCACCCATAGTCAAGATAGTAGCTGTGGGTGTGACGTCTAGGGTTTCTAAATCGATCATTACATCAGTTTTCATATTATTATTATACTATTTTATACAGTAAAAGTCAACCGTTATTTAACAAATACATCATTGAACTGTCTATTGGTTCTGATAAATGTGGTGCATTTCGAAAGCTGTTTAAGAGTAGGTGCACCTACATAGGTACAGGCTGATCTTAATCCTCCGAGTATGTCGAGGACTGTGTCGTTTACTGGTCCTCGATATTTTACTTCGACAGTTCTTCCTTCGCTGCTTCTATAGTTTGCCATCCCACCGTGATGTTTTTCCATTGCGGTGTCTGAACTCATTCCGTAGAATATCACACGAGGATTCTCACTGTTTTCTGAAATTATTGTTCCGCCGCCTTCGTCGTGTCCTGCCAACATCCCACCGAGCATGACAAAATCTGCGCCTGCTCCAAATGCCTTAGCCACATCACCTGGGCAAGTACAACCACCATCAGCAATAATATGGGCACCGAGGCCATGTGCCGCATCAGCGCACTCAATGATCGCAGAAAGTTGCGGGTAGCCAACCCCAGTTTGTATCCTAGTCGTACATACCGATCCTGGTCCGATTCCAACTTTGACAATGTCTGCTCCTCGTAAAATAAGTTCTTGGGTCATATCAGCAGTGACTACATTACCGGCGATGATTGTTTTATCTGGATAGATTGTTCTAACTTTAGAAACAAATTCTCCAAAGTGTTCACTGTATCCGTTGGCTACATCCATACAAATAAAATGTATTCTCGGATAAGAATTGATTGTTTGTCTTAGTTTTAAAAAATCTTTATCGCTAGTACCAGTGCTGACAGCAAAATAATCACTGCCAATATCTTCTATAGTCGTCTGTAGATATATTGTATCAATGTTCTTTACTAAACAGGTAAACATTCGGTGCTGATACAATGCATTAGCCATATGTAATGTGCCAACTCCGTCCATATTACTAGCCATTATGGGAACTCCGGTCCACTCTGACTTGCTGTGTTTGAATTTATATGTGCGTGTTAGATCTACTTCTTTTCTGCTAGATAAAGTAGAACGCTTAGGACGGATCAAGACATCTTTGAAGTCTAGTTTGACTTCGTCTTCGATACGCATTTGATACCTTTCTTAGAATAATTTAGGTGGTAATTGTTGTTCGCGAAGTTTCTTTTTCCAACGTGCCATAGCTGCGCCTTTTTTACGTTTGCGTTCGGTGGTTGGTTTTTCGTAGAATTCTTTTTTGCGTAGAGTTTCTAATACACCGCTTTCTTCTACTTTTTTCTTAAATCGTTTTAGTGCTTGATTAATATTTTCGTGTTCTTTGACATACACGGTATTGCCTTTAATTAGTTGTTTATCGTGTTTAATCATTTTTTTTACCAATTTTCTCCAATAAATTTGTTAAATCGTCAACACTATATATAGCACGATCGTTGGCCAAGTGTAAATCTTTTAGATTACCAAAATAATAACTTTGGGGTTGCGCCGAAGTCCATCCGATAATCACATCTCTACCTGGATCTGTTGGGCCGTCTGCATTGAAAATAATTAAATCGCTTTTGGCAATTTTGTCTAAAAGCCAATCTACAGGATTCCCCATATTCCAGACGTAGTTTATCATAGTATAAGGTACATCAGATTTCATCAAAGAAATACTAACTATATTATTTTGTTCTTCAGTTAGATTAACATGAGTGATACGTATGCCGTCTAGCAAGGTATCATCTGGTGGTGTCACTAATAAGATTCTATCCGTCATTTTTTAGCGTCTTGAATTCGTTGCCAAATTGTAGATTCGCTCTGTTCTTCATTTTGCTGATAACCATCTTTAGTTTTTATGATTTGATTGCCTTCTTCATCGTGTTCCATCCAGGTAATTTTGTCTTCAGCTTTCTTTTTTTCTACCTGTTCCATAGCCCATTTTGCAGCTTCGGCAGCGGCTTCATCATCACTAAAATCTGCCTGCGGTTTTAGGTAATCTTCCCAGGGAAGTTTATCTATGGCGCCTTTTTCGAACAGGCGTCTTTGTAGTTTTAGGCTGCTATCTGGATGATCGTGTTTCCACGCTGTCATAGCCTGTTTTTCATTCTCGGCAGCAGATTCTAATATTTCGTGATCTTCTTGTTCTTGTTCTTTTTCTACAGCCTTTTCGGCTTCGGCAATCATCTCGTTCCAGTTGTCAACAGGATCTTTTACTTCTTCGATTGCTTTTTCTGGTTCTATAGATTCTTGATGTTGATCTTCGGCTTGGGGAAGGGTATCATCTTTCTTTCCGATGGGCGTAGGAAACGGCCAAAGGCTATACTTATAATCTGGGTTCGGTTCTTCCGGATAAAGATCTTTTTCGTCGGCTAAGAACTTAAAGTCATCGTCCTGGTCTTTTAATTTTTCTAATTCGTACTGATCGCTAGCCATTTCATTAGTAGTGTCGATCTCTTCTTTAGGATCCTCTTCTTGTTGTTGTCTAAACCAATTGAAACTATATTGGCTGGCCAACAATAAAATGACCGCAAGGGGATCAAATACTAAGACAATAACAATGATGACCCATCGTACGGCCTTTTCTAATAAATTCTGGTCAGCTTGATCCCCGTAGATCAGAGCAGCAATATATTTGATAGGACCAACTTCAGCTTCTACTTTACGAAGTTCACTGGCTATCGGTGCTCTCTCTTCGTTTAGTTTTGCTATTCTTGTCTGAGCATCAGATATGTCTTTCTGTAATCGGCCGCGTTCTGCCTGTTGTTGTCTACGAATTTGGACAGCACGTTCTGCACCTTTTTCATCATCACTACGACTAAGCCTAGCATCAACCTGTGCATCCATCTGCTTTAGAGCAGTTCGAGCAGTTTCTATATTATCTCGTTCGGTTTTAATTTTTTCGTCTAGCAAGGATACCTTGGCAGCAACATCGCCAGTAGGCACTGCTTGATCTAAGTGTGCTTTAGATAGATATCCAAAAATGCCCATTGATGTCAACAACATCAATGATAGGATCGCCAATAACAAATAAGTTTTTAGAAACTTAGGCGCCCTCGACCAGTTTTGTTTTAACCAAACAGTAGCAGCTAATTTACCTACCTCTAAAACGATACCCATGATCATGATTGGTATCATCGCGGCTGCAAATATGGCCATCAATCCTGCTACGCTATAATAGATGGCCACAGCAGATATTGACAATCCGCTGATTAATGCGAGGTAGGCTATTAGTTTGTCAGAAGTATTGTATCGCATAAGGAGTATTTAGTTTTCAACCCAACGCCATTTACTATTCGCATAATTCATACAGGCAGTCGCAGCCATATTTTTTTGAATACTGTGTGCGATTACTGTGATGTGTATGCGTCTACAATAACCATCGCCATTAGGCCAGGTCACAACAGGTGTAGCAGTGCCGCTTGCATCTTTTTTGTACCAACTAACAGCCTTTCCGTTGTCAGCCACCAGTACGGCATGAATCAGACTCTGCTCATACTGTTCTTTTTGATCGTCATCGAGAGTCTTGAACCAACCAAAAGAAATTTCAGCCAAACGATTTGTAAAGTTGCTACCATTGTACTCAAAGAATCTGGGCTTAGTGATGCTGTCTGCCAAAACTGGAGTACTACATATTAGTATTAATAACTTCCCAAGTACCATCAGGTTTTTGACAGCTGACACCCTTGCGTTTAACATCATTTCCTCCAACTTGCATCCAATAAGAATAGACACCACAGTTCGGTGCCAACCCGGACCTCACTTCAAACAGTCTCTTGATTTGATCGTCTGTACATTCGACTGTTGTAGTGCTGTTTACAGTCTCTCCATCTTTGTTAACGATAGTTTGACTGGTATGACAGTATTGAGGTTTTTGTGCTACGACTTTGGGCGAAGAGCTGCATCCGACCAGAGTCATAGCTGCTATCAGCATCAAAATTTTCATTGGCGTGCCAGCTTCTGTTCTTTTGCTTCTGCGATCAGCTGATCAAACACAGCTTTAGGCATCTTCAAACGAACGAACGTGTAGTGGCGACCGTTCATTGTAAAATGCCCGACCTCACGTTGTAGGTGTTCACGAATAGTGGTATCTCGAACCACATAAGAAATCTTTGTATAGGTGGATTTCTTTTCGTCCTTAAACTCAATCTTAGTTTCGCTATTAACTTCGCTGTTAATACGTTTAGCAAAATTATTCATAGCGATTGCATACATTTGTTCTTCTGCTGCCTGTGCGTGGATGCTTTCACCAGCACCACAAGAATATGCCATTTCTTTGCTCCACCAGAACCAACCTTCAGTTCCAGCTTGAGCGCAGTCCTGATACCAACCGGGTTGTGCATAGGTCTTACGATCAGGAATTTCTTTCATTGACGAACAGCCTGTGATAGCCGCTGCCAAAATACCTACTGCGATTGCCTTTTTCATTTGTTGCCTTTCTGTGTGTGAATTACGACAGTATTAGTATAGCACCGTAGCCAACCAAGGTCAACTACGGTGATTACCAATTTATTTGAAGAAGATTAATGCCATAAACATAGCCTGGATGATGAATCCAAAACCAATAGTGACCACGTTCAACATATCTTTTTGGACTGCGGCTTTGACAAACATCAATCCTAATCCAGTCCAAACTAATAATACCAAATCTACCGCTGGTAGTCTATCAGTCAATCCGCTCATAACTGCCAACATACTTGGCAATGTGCTGGCGTGTAATACGATCGCAGCCAGCCAACCAAATGTTTCTGCAGATATGTGACTAATTTTAGTTTTAAAGAAATCCTTCAATTGATCAAGATTTTGAATCATAGCTTATTTTCCTTGCCTTTATAAAAAATATGTTGTCCAATTTTTCCTATCTTTTCCAACGGCCACCTAGGGTTGACGTAGGCGGCATGATAATACAGAGCATCTTTGAGAACAGATAATCTAAATCCTTCCAAAAGAACTTTCTTTGCGACTTCGTAGCTTTCATTGTAGGCTTCCTTGTTTATGGGTCTGTTTCTATGTACTTGATCGCAGGCCCATGAGAATTGACACACGACTTTTTCCATAATAATATTTTTTTGATATACGACACCGCAAACATCATTACCAAATTTGCCAGATGCCACTCGATTCATTGTTACCTGTGCGACAGCAACTTTACCTTCAAATGGTTCGTATCCTGCTTCTCGATAGATATTGATAGCTAGGCAATCTAATTGTTTTTCGCGAGTCTTAATGCTCACGATATCATTGCTATAGACACCTGCTGATTCTTTGAGTACTGCGAATTTCTTTTGGGTCACAGTTTGGACCAAAAAGAATACTGCTATAAATCCTAATACATAGGATACTATTCTAATCGACTTTTCCATAAGTCCTCCTTTCACTTGGTGTGATCTAAAATTCAAATCACATTACATTAAGGGAGTAAACTTCACGAGGCTCTTGAAAGAACCCTGGGTTCGTGTAGTTTGTCTCCATCAGCCACTGAACACTCATAATGTCCAGTACCTTTGGCGAACTTGACCGCCCGAATCTCACGGGTTTCTCATAGGCCAAGACTCGCGGGTTGAATAAAATGGTATGCATTTCTATCAACCAACTATCTTAGTTTCTTTGCGAAACGTAAATTTATATAGTCTACTTTTCATATTATAGCACGAAAACCGGTGATTATCGACGCATTTTGGATATCTCGACGGCCTCTTCGTCCGAAAAGATAGGAACTGCATTGCTTTTGTGCATAGTGCCAATACCTTTAACCTTAGTACCAGTATATACTTTCTGTTCTGGTTTGGTACAAGGTCCAGCAGTAAATGGTAGAGAAGCTATTTTTGGTGTTTCTCTACGATAGGGATCCACTTTGGGAGGAGTATATGTGCCGGAACTCATAGCCCGTTTGCGTTTGCGTTCTTCCTGTTCAATACCATGCCGTTTGAGCATCTCTTGCCAAGAATCTTGCAGCTCTCGTGCTTTACGAGCCTGTTCAGCATTGCGAAATTTCTGCTTGCCTTTCTTTTTGCCTGTGGTACTAAGCCACGGACCTTCCAAATGCATACTCAAAATGTATCTCCAACAAAATTTACTGAGTACATAGTATAACATCTTTGCAGGAAAAGTCAAGAAAAACCCGCCTAAGCGGGTTTTTGGAGTAACGCTATGTATTATCTGTTCATGATATACATAGTGATTTCAAAGCCGTAACGCATTTCAGTTGCTTCTGGTTTGGTCCACATAATGCTTCTCCTTCGTTAACAATAAAAACATACTATTGCAACAGTATGTATCACTATTATAAGGCCGAATCACCAAAAAAACCATACGCAAAATCATTAAAAGATGCTAATGAGATTATGCTTGAATATCTGCCAACAATTATCCCAAGTCCATTTTTCTGCAGATTTTTGCACTTTATCTCTATCCAATTTTGCAGCCATTCTAATGCTGTGAGCTAAATTATCACTCATATGTCCATTTACATCCTGTTCTAAAATATCAATTGGTCCGGGCGCAGGGTATGCAGCCACCGGTGTACCCAAACTAAGACTTTCGATAATAACAATACCGAATGTATCAGTTCGGCTAGGAAAACAAAATACATCAGCCATGGCGTAACAGTCTGCCAAATCTCCACCAGTTTTATAACCTAGGAATTTTACCTTTTGATATTTCTTCATTAAATCTTCTCTATACGGACCATCACCTACAATGGTTATGTCAAATTCATTTTCTAAGCAACAAAGGTCGTCTAGATTTTTTTCTTTGCTGACACGACCTACATACAAAACACCGAGATTGAGATGTAGATATTGTTGATGGCTCCATTTTATACTGGTCGACAGAGTTTCTCTGTCTACTCCCCTAGTCCAGGATTGTATATCGCCTTTGAAACCGTGATCTTTTAGATCTTTGACCATCGTTTCTGTAGTGGTTAGCACACGACCGCTGTGTTTATGAAACCAGCGTACATACCGATAGGTCCAGGAAATAGGTATATGATATATTTCTTTTAAGAATTCAGGGAACTTAGTATGGTAACTAGTATTGTAACGATAGCCGCGTTGGTCAAGATAAAGTCTAGCACACAAACCAATAGGACCCTCCGTGGCGATGTGTATATAATCCGGAGATATCTCCTCAATCTTCTTGCCGATCTGCCAAGGAAGGCTAAGTTTAACCTCAGGGTAGCCTGGGCAACTAAAATGTAAGAACTGCCCGGGATCAAGGTATAGAATGCTATACCCGTCCAAAAGAGCCAGGCTCTCAATATTCTTGAAGGTGGTGACAACGCCATTGATCTGCTCCCGGAGGTTATCAGTTATGATTAATATTTTTTGATGCATTTACCTTCTACCTTGAACTTTTCGAACTTCAACCAATAAGTCATAGTAGTGAGTACACGCTCACACTGTTCTTGGCTTTCAAACTCAAGAACGACTCTTCCTGGTATGTCCTGGGGATTGTTTAAGTGAACCGCTATCAATATCATCAACCACATCGTCTCGCTCCTGTGTCCATGTTACGATTTCCCAACGGCCATTATAATGCTCTACTAAAGCAGTGCAAGATTCAACCCAGTCCCCATCATTCATATACACTACTCCATCTATGTCTTTGATTTCAGCGTGATGTATGTGTCCACAAATAACTCCGTCAAACCCACGCTTTTTACAATAACCAGCAAGATTTTTTTCAAATTGGAACATAAAGTCTACGGCTTTTTTGACTCTATGCTTGAGATACTTGCTTAAAGACCAATAGCCAAATCCCATACGATGACGGATCCAGTTAAACTTACTGTTAAGATATAGTACAAAATCATAGGCTTTATCGCCTAAGAAACTTAGCCAAGGAGCTAATCTAGTGATACCATCAAATAAATCGCCGTGTACAACAAGATAATGTTTACCATCAGCACCTATATGCTCTATCTGATTATGCAATTCGACCATACCAAAATTTAAATTGTACTGAAGAAATGGTCTTAAAAATTCGTCGTGATTACCTAGAACATAGATCACTCGTGTATCTCGTTTGGCATGACCTAATACACGCCGGATCACATTGGTATGACTCTGTTTCCATCTCCACTTGTTCTGCTGAATCTTCCAAGCGTCAATTATGTCACCTACCAAGTATAGTGTTTCACAGGTATTATGTTTGAGAAAATTGTTCAGGGCCTCGGCTTTGCAATCTTTAGTACCGAGGTGAACATCTGAGATAAAGATACTGCGGTAAGTTCTTTGCATAGCAATATTTACCGCAGTAGAGTCTGTGTAAGATTACAGATCAGTTACAAATAATTAAATCTGAACGACTGTCCAACGGTGTGTAAAATGCTTACCTTCGGCCTTGCGTTTCAAGATTTTTTGGAACTCAAGTTTCTTGAGCTCTGCCATCTTCTTGGCGTCGTGGTCGAAGCAAGCCTGATACAGTTCCGCTATGAGCTTTTTCTGTTTCATAGCCTTGCCCCTCCTTGACAAATATTTATTAACTGTTTAGTACCTTTGCAACACTGTTGATTACAGCAGCGATACGGCCAATGTCTCTCAATTGATCGACTGAATAACCTTCTGCCTTCAATGTGTCAAAGTGTGCTTTGACACAGAAATGGCATTTGCCAACGATACTGGCCGCTAGACTGTACGCCTCGAAACGAGCTTTGGTAGTACCTCCGTGATTAGCTATAGCATTCATTCTCAGCTGTGGAGGGATGCCTTCCAGCGCACCGCCTACCATTTCAACATAAGGATACCACACATTGTTCTGTGCCATGATAGCTGCCGCTGTCAAGGCTGCATCACGCTCTGTGGGATCTTCGATGTTGCTTTGAATGAATGTCACGAGTTTGCCATTGCCTGTGCTCATTGCTGCTGCCAAAGCACAACCGTTGGCAACCACAGGGTCTAATGTAGAACGGTTTATAACCGCATCCAGATTTAGTCTTGTATCTTTTGCGTATTCTGGTAACGCTTCTTTAGTTAAATCTACCCAACTCATCGTGTCTCCTTTGCTATAGATTTATAACCTTTGTAGGTAGGATGGACACCATCAGAGCTGATCTCGTGTTTTCGACTGTCAATTATAACATCGTGGTATTTGTCTGCTATCTTGTTAACTACTTTTCTTTTTTCATCTTTGATAGCTGGCAAGATCCAATAAACACGATCAGCTTTGATTAGCTGTCTCAGTGTGTCTAATTCTTCGTAGGTCTTAAGACTTTTGAAATCGTTTGATCCTAGGCTGATAATCACAGTCTTTGCTTCTTTATGATATGTGTTGGTATATAATACGTGCCTATTCACATAGTCATAACTGTTGATACCACTAACAGCATAGGTCACACACTCCTTACGAATTTGTCCAACTCCTACTGCAAGGCTATCGCCTAAGATCAAACATTCAATCATATTATACCTTTAATGTATCTCCACCAACTTTACGATTACAGGCACAGAGTTCACCTGTCTGTAGAGCATCAAGAACACGTAGCGTTTCTTCTGGATTTCTACCAACATTCAAGTTGTTCACAGTCACGTGTTGGATTTCGTTGTTGGGATCAACAATAAAAGTAGCGCGAAGAGCTGCACCTGCTGGCTGATAGAAAACACCTAGCTGCTCAATCAAACTATTATTATGATAATCACCATGGCCATCTACGAAACCCCTTTGCGTATCAGCGAATTGAGTGTGCTTGATATTCTTAAGATCAGGGTGAGCATTTTGCCAAGAAATCTTGCAGAATTCGTTATCTGTACTGCCTGTAAGAAGCACAGCATCGCGATCAGCAAAGTCTTGTGTTAACTTGTCATAGGCAACGATTTCAGTAGGACATACGAATGTAAAGTCCTTTGGATAGTATACGATCACTTTCCATTTCCCTTCGAAGCTCTTTTCGGTGATGTCAAAGAAAGCATCTTCTGGTTGTCCTGGCCTGACGCCTGTGACTACAAATGGTTCGAGTTTTTGTCCAACTGTTTTCATAATATCTCCTTGTGTGTGTTGAAAACTGTACAACATCTTAAGTTGTTAATGTTATTATATATCCTATTAAAACGCAAAATCAATAGGTTTTTCCTAAATATTTTTTTATAACGATAATAGGAAAAATCAATAACGAATAAAAAAGCGACCCGAAGGTCGCTTTACTATTTTGGGAAACAAGGCATAGTTGCCCCGGAAGTTTAGGCTGCTAGAGCGTAAACCTCGTCATTAGCTGCGTTTGCAGTTATTGGTTTTGCTTGATTTAGGGTCATCGCCTACCCTGCTGTCCACTCTGTTACTCTTTGCCCTGTCGAAACCAGGTCCGGCCCATTAGAAAGAACTCTTTAGTATAGTCTATAGCACTTGTCTGTCTCTATACAGGGTGAAGAATTCTTTCTGGTGGACCGG
>JACCDP010282576.1_pt1 | contig 33720 bp, 28 predicted proteins | sample 7445841 | NCBI WGS metagenome assembly JACCDP01 (sample SAMN15323441, study PRJNA562643) | freshwater metagenome | isolation source: river surface water | place: USA:Blue River Watershed | collected 2017-08-17 | reverse complement strand
CCTTACTTTCCGATACAAAATCGTGAAAAGATGGCTCCCAGAAGGTCGTCGGTGGCGATTTCGCCGGTGAGTTCGGCTAAATTCCGCAGGACGGCGCGCATTTCTTCGGCGAGGAGTTCAGTGCCTAAATTCTCTTGCAGACCTTGGTGGATTCGGTCCAGCGTGGTGGCGGCTTCTTCCAAGGCTTGACGCTGACGGGCGTTAACGGCCACAAAATCGCCTGCCAAACGACCCAACGAAACCACCGAACTCATGCGTTGCCGCAGCAGGTCCAAGCCCTCTCCGGTCCGGGTGGACAAGGCCACCAAATCCGGAAATTGTTGCAGCCATGCAGCGTAATGATGGGCTTGGTCCGTAAGGTCCGTTTTGTTCAAGACCACCAAAACCTTGCTTTGACGACCTGCCAGGTTCAATAGCTCCATCCAGGATTCATCTGGTTGCTCATCCAGACCCGCCACCATCAAAACCAGCCCTGCATGGGCCAGCTTGAGGCGGGTACGCTCCACCCCCATTCGTTCCACCGCATCCATGGACTCTCGCAATCCAGCGGTGTCCATCAACCGAAAGGTCAAACCATCGATAACACAAGGCTCTTCGATGGTATCCCGGGTGGTGCCCGGTTGATCCGATACCAAAGCCCGGTCCTCTTGCAACAACGCATTGAGCAAGGAGGATTTACCTGCATTGGGTCGACCGGCCAAGACCGTGGGAATGCCTTTGCGAATAACCTCCCCCGCGGCAAAGGAATCCCGCAGCGACACCACCTGTTCTCGGACGGATTGAACCAAGTCGCGGAGGGCGCTGCGATCGGCAAATTCCACATCTTCTTGCGAGAAGTCCAATTCCAATTCCAGCAAGGCCGCAAATTCGGTCATGCGTTCTCGTAACATCGCAATTTTGCGGGCAAATCCCCCTTCCAATTGGTTCATCGCCAAACGATGAGCCATGGGGTTTTCGGCTGCAATCAGATCGGCCACCGCTTCGGCCCTGCTCAAGTCCATTTTGCCATTGGCAAAAGCCCGCCATGTAAACTCACCAGGGCCCGCCATACGCACCCCCGGCAAGTCAGTGCACAAGGCCAAAAAACGCTGAACCACATAAGGCGAAGCATGCAGGCTGAACTCCGCCGAATCTTCCCCGGTATACGAATGGGGCCCTGGGAACCAGGTCACCAAAGCACGGTCCAACAATTGATCCCCGTCCCAAAGGGCCACGAATCGGGCCTGGCGGGCCGGGGGCGCCGGGGAGACCGGGGAGACCGGGGGAGCCGGGGGAGCCGTGGAGGTCAATGGAAGCCGGTGAGGTCTGGTCAGTGCCCGCAAAACATCCAAGGAGGAAGGCCCCGAAACTCGGAGCAGGGTGACCGCCCCCTGCCCCGCTGGATGCAGGGGTGCTACGATGGTGTCATCGCGTTGAACAAAAAAGGGAAGGTTACGATTCAAGGCCGGAGGTTCACGAAATATGTATAACATGGTCTCAACGAAGACTTTAAGCCATTAATTTGGAGCAACCAAAAAGGTTCTCTTTCATTCCGTTGTATTTCCATGGATAAGCTCGACAAAATACGCGCTTGGGCAAAGGATTTGGATGAACCCATCCTCTGCTTTGTCAACGGCTCCGATGCCGAAGTTATCAAGCTTGCCAAAGCTGTTTTGGAAGAAAAAATCGCTGAAATCATCCTGCTGGGGGACGAATTGGAGGTCTACGATCAATGCAAAGTTTACAGACTCCCCGAAAGCCGACTTTATGGAGTCATCAACCCCCAAAATCCCCGGGATCTGGAACAAATGGTGGACGACTACATGCAGGAATCCGGCGAAAACGATCGCAAAAAAGCCACTCGTTGGGTCAAGAATCCGGTGAACCTGGCCCAGACCCTGTGGCTACGCGGGGAGGTGGATTGGGTCATTCCCCAAACCGAGCCTTTTCCGGACCCTCCCGAGAGGGACTAAGCCTTTGGAGCACCTCCTTGGGGGATCGCCCCGTTCTTGTTGCTTCTTCACCCAAACCAAAAAGAGCAAAATCCAACAAGGCCGGGTCTTGAGGATGAATGCGTCGAGCCGCCTCGGCCAACAAAACCACTTCTTTCCAGCCAACCCCGTTGCCCTCCGGCAACAAACCCAGGGACCGGGCGGTTCGCGCCGCATGCACATCCAGCGGTAACAACAGTTGATCCGGCGTCCACAAGGACCAACAACCTAGATCCACGCCGGCATCGTCCTTGCGGATCATCCATCGCAGGAACATCACCATGCGCTTGCAGGCCGAACCCTGCAGGGGCGATGCAAAGTGCTTGCGAAGACGATCCCCCAGCGGCAAGGCATCCCGCATCAAGGACGCATAGCGGGCCAAACCATCGGCCACCGTTGGCCCTCCAAACATGCCCTGCAGGCTTCCGTATTGACGGATGTAATCGGACCAAACCCCCATCATCCAAAGGGCATCGGTATCGCAGAGGGTCCGGTGAACAAAGCCCTTCATGGCCGCCGCATGGCGAGGCGATAGGTTTCGGAGAAAATCTGCCGGCCGGTTTTCCATCCGATTCAACCAATCGCCGGCCTTGGAAAGGATGGTTTCTCGACGGCCCCAGGCCAAATGAGCCGCTAAGAGACCCGCAACCTCAACATTCACCGGGTCGGTTCCCAAAAAACGCCGGGGTATGGACACCGGGTCTTTGGTCACAAACCATGGGGCGTTGTAATAACGAGCCGCACGCAACAACGCCTGAGATAAAGCGACTGCCGAATCCACGCGGAGACGCGTTGGCATCAAAAACGACCTTAAATGCCGGCCAAGGCGGATTCCAGGTCCTGTAACAAATCCTTGGTGCCTTCGACCCCGACACTAAGCCGGAGCAAGGTATCCGTAACACCGGATGCCAAGCGTTGTTCACGCGGAATGCTGGCGTGGGTCATGCTGGCTGGATGCCCAATCAAGGACTCCACCCCACCGAGGGATTCGGCCAGCGCAAACAGCCGGGTGGAACTCGCCGCCTTCATGGCATCTTCAATGCGGCCCGAAGCCAAATCAAAGGAAATCATCCCCCCAAATCCCCTCATCTGGGCCGCCGCGACTGCATGACCGGGGTGGTCCGGGAGTCCGGGCCAATAGACTTTGCCTACTTTGGGATGCGCCACCAAAAAGTGAGCCACGGCCTGACCATTTTCGCAATGAGCCTTCATCCGCAGGTGCAGTGTTTTGATTCCACGCAGTGCCAGGTAACAATCCATGGGGCCTGGATTGGCCCCCGAACTATTCAAAATAAAAGCCAACTCCTCGTGCAATTCTTTTTGGTTGGTGGCCAAAAATCCCATGACCAAATCGCTGTGTCCGCCCAGGTATTTGGTGGCCGAATGCATGACCAAGTGGGCCCCCAAGTCCAATGGATTCTGGAGGTAGGGAGAGGCAAACGTGTTATCCACCGCCAGCAGAACCCCCTTTTCATTCGCCAAAGCCGCCAAACCTCGGATATCGGCCACTTTCATGAGGGGGTTGGTGGGGGTTTCGGCCCAAATCAATCGGGTCTTGGCGTTGGTCGCAGCACGTACTGCCGAAAGGTCGGTTTGGTCCACCCAATGGAAGCGTATCCCCATGGGCTCGTATTGACGTGTAAACAAGCGATAGGATCCTCCGTACAAATCATCCCCGCACACGACTTCGTCGCCAGGTCTTAGTCTTTTGAGGACTGCATCGATGGCCCCCATTCCACTCGAAAAACAAAGCCCGTAACTGGCGTTTTCGAGGGCCGCCAGCGCCGATTCCAATTGGCTCCGGGTTGGGTTTTTGCCACGAGCGTAAGCATAGCCTTTGTGTTGTCCCGGGGATTCCTGGACATAGGTCGAGGTCTGAAAAATAGGGGTCATGATCGCCCCGGTGGTTGGATCCGGGAAAACCCCGGCATGGACTGCTTTGGTCGAAAAATCCCAGGATGCCCAATCGTTGGAATGGCCTTCGTCGGATTGTGGAGAAAATAATGGCCCGTTTTGCATACCCAAATAAACAACAGGACGAGGGCTCCCCGAACGGCCGTGTATTTTTGTCTTGAAACAACCGCCTGACCCCGTGATTTCCCGTCAAACCATTGATCGTATTCTGGATACGGCCCGCATCGAAGAAGTGGTCGGGGATTATGTAACACTCAAAAAAAGAGGGGGTAACTACCTGGGGCTCTGTCCTTTTCACAACGAAAAATCCCCCTCCTTTACGGTGACCCCCTCCAAGGGTATCTACAAATGTTTTGGGTGCGGGGTGGCCGGCAACGCCGTGGGCTTCCTTATGGCCCACGATCAGCTCACCTACCCCGACGCTTTGCGCCAATTGGCCATGCGCTACCAGATCGAGGTCGAGGAAGACAACCGGGCCGGGGATGACCCACGCTTTCAAGCCGAAAAATCCCAGCGGGATCGCCTATGGGACCTCATGACCTTTGCGCATCAGTATTACCAGAAGGTGCTTTGGGACCACCCCCGCGGGGTGGCGGTGGGCCTCTCTTACTTTCGAGAAAGGGGGTTAACCGACGAAAGTATTCGTCATTATGGCCTGGGCTACAGCCTCGAAGAATCCGATGCCTTGGCGCGCATGGCCTCCGATAGCGGGTTCACCACCGAGGAGCTGGAATTGGCCGGGCTTTGCTCCACCCACGAAAGCAGGGGCCTCTACGACCGTTTCCGCGGCCGCGTTTTGTTCCCGATTTACCACCTCAACGGCAAAGTCTTGGGATTCGGTGGACGGACCCTCAAAACCGATCGCAAAGAGGCCAAGTACATCAATTCACCCGAAACGCCCCTTTATCGCAAAAGCGAAACCCTGTTTGGGCTCCACCAGGCACGCAAATCCATGACCCAAAACAACCATGCCTACCTGGTCGAAGGGTACATGGATGTCATCTCGCTCTACCAAGCCGGGGTCCCTCATGTAGTCGCTAGCAGCGGAACCGCCCTGACCCAGGAACAGGCCCGCCTGCTCAAGCGTTTTGTGTCCGAGGTCACCCTGATCTACGATGGCGACAGCGCAGGAATCAAAGCGGCCCTGCGAGGTATCGATTTGTTGTTGGAAAACGAGTTGAACCTGCGGGTGGTGGCTTTGCCACCCAACGAAGACCCGGACAGCCTGGCTCAACGGATGCAAGGCAGTGAACTTACAGAATGGCTCAAGTCTAATTCCCAAGACTTTATGGATTTTCAGCAAAATCTTTTGTTGAAAGAAGCCGGTCAAGATCCCATCCTCCGAAGTCAGGCCCTGCAAGTGGTCGCCGCCAGCATTGCCTGTGTTCGTGATCCCCTGCTCCAGGCCACTTACATTCAGCGACTGGCCCAGGATGCGGGATTGCCGGCCCAGGCCGTTCAAGAAGCCGTCACTAGGCATACCCATCAGCGGGCCAAACAAAGCCTCGAACAACGTAGCGCTCAGCGCGATGGCTACAGTCCCACCGAAAACCCCGCGAACCCGCCATCCTTGCCCGTGGCGGCCCACCAAGCCCTCGCACAGGGCCTTAACGATATCCCGCAGGAAAGCGAAATCCTTCGAATTCTCGTACAATCAGGAACCATGGAGGGGCTGGACGGTCGGCCTATGGTGGAGTTTTTGGCCGATACCCTGCATCAACTCCAATGGGATCAGCCCGCCTGTGGTGAGCTTTTGGAAGAGTGCGTTCTTCGCTGGCAGACAGACCGCCGCCTGCCCGACATCAAGGAATTGGTTCAGCATACCAACCCCTCCATTGCCAGCCTGACCGCTTCCTGGCTGGACAAAGACCACCGCGTGAGCCCCAACTGGGACCTCATGCACGATATCCCTGTTCGGGATCCCTCCGAGAACCGAGGTCGCGAATTTGAAGAAGCATTTCACCGCCTCCTTCACAAAAAAGTGCTCCAATTGCACCGTACCAAAATCCAAGAGCTCAAAGAAAGCCCGGAACCCGAAGCCTTACTTCATCAAATCCGCGAGCTTAAGGAAACCGAAACCATGCTCGCCAAAAAATTGGGCATGGTCATCACGCATTGATTTAGCGAGGGTACGCCACGCACCACAACCAAGCTCGGCCCCCGTGGTCGACCCACCCGGCCTCGAAGGCCATCCATTCCTCTGAGTTGCGTCCCTGCCTGACCTCACCAGACCAAGCAGGCCTGCACTCGTTGAGGGCAAACCCCGCCTTCTGGCCCTGCGGAATATCATCCAAAGTAGCCGGAGCAGATGTGGTCGGGGCTATTTTATTTAAAGTGGTAATTATTTGGTTTTTACCAAATAATGAAGCCTCTATTAAACCACTTTTGTAAGATGCCTCTTTGATGACCCACAGGAGTCCCGGACCCATTTCGGGACCAGCAACCTCCATGACCAGCCGCACTTCTTCTTCTTGACTTATGCGCGGCAAGACCTTGGCATGGCGTTCGCTGCAGCATTCGATATCCACGCCCACCCTCTGCAGACCGGGCTGATCTTGGTTCGCTGCAGCAGCCCCCATCCCCGGCGTATGCGATAGCGAAACAGCCAAGGAACGCCCCTCCCCCCCAAAAATCGGTTGGCCCTCTGCGGTTCGAGCCAAACGCTGGAGGTTATCCCCCACCAAAAGGAACAACGCTGTCCTCGAAGACAACCAATGGCGTCGAGCGGGTAGGGCCTGTCCGATTCCTTCCTCCGGCCTCCCGGGCCAGGTAGAAGGGACCGAAGGGTTCCATTCGGCCCAAGCCCAAGCCGATTCTTCAGGAACCAAGGCCAATTCCCAGGAACCGTTTTCAGCCCTGGCAAGCCATGCCTTCAGGGTTTCGCCTGGGTTGGCAGCGCTCCGATTATCTTTGGCGTCCATCGCTGCAAAATACCATGATTCTATCCGACCAACGTATCCTCGCCGAGATTGCCCAAGGCCATATTTTGATTGAGCCCTTTGACCGTCAACACCTGGGGACCAATTCCTACGATGTTCATTTGGGCCGCTATTTGGCCGTCTACACCTCCAGGATTTTGGATGCCCGTCAAGACAATCCCGTTGAAGAAATCATCATCCCCGCCGAGGGCCTGGTCCTGCAGCCGGGGACCCTGTACCTGGGTGTCACCGAAGAATACACCGAAACCCACCGCCATGTTCCTTTCCTGGAAGGTAAATCCTCGGTAGGCCGCTTGGGCATTGACATCCATGCCACGGCCGGCAAAGGCGATGTTGGGTTTTGCAATACCTGGACCTTGGAAATTTCCTGCACCCAACCCGTCCGGGTCTATGCGGGGATGCCCATCGGTCAGCTCATCTACTTTGAGGTGGCCGGCGACATCGACCAATTGTACCATACCAAAAAGAATGCCAAATACACCACCCGCACCGTCAAGCCCATGCCATCGCAGATGTGGCGCAATTCCTTTTGAATGAAAACGCAGGGGGATGGGATTCGTTAAACCTTAGGCGGTTGGCCCTGGGTGCGGTGAACCATTCCGCTGCCAGCCTGGGCCTTGGGCATTACCAAAATATCGGCGATTTGGACATGGTCCGGACGGGTCGCCATAAACCCGATGACTTCGGCCACATCCTCGGCGCGCAATGGCTCCAGCCCGTCGTAAACACTCCTCGCGCGCTCTGCATCACCTTTGAATCGGACCAGAGAAAATTCCGTATCCACCATGCCAGGGGAAACCGTCCCCACCTTGACCCCAAACGGTAACAATTCCTGACGCATGGTCTTGGCAAGGGCCTCCACCCCAAACTTGGAGGCGCAATAAACCCCGCCGCCGGGATAGGTTTCTTTGCCAGCGGTGGAGCTAACATGCAGCACTTGACCGCGTCCAGCCTTTTTCATGTCCGGAACGACCACCCGTGTCACGTTGATCAAGCCCTTGAGATTGGTATCCAAGACCCGGTCCACATCGTCAGGGTCCGAATCATGCACGGCGTTGAGGCCCTGGGATAATCCGGCGTTGTTGAGCAAAAGCTGGACGGGTTTCCAGGCCTCTGGCAACAAGCGATACGCCAATTCGACCGATGCCCGGTCCCGCACGTCCACCTCCGCAATGACAATACCGGCTCCGTCACCGGCTGCGGTTCCGTCACCCGTTGCAGTTCCGGTTGGAATTCCGTTTCCTGCGGCCCGATGATCTTGTTCCAAGTGCCCTTTCAATTCCTCTAGTCGATCGATCCGCCGGGCCCATAGAACCAGATTCCAGCCCCTTTCCCAAAACCAATGCGCGGTGGCCTGGCCGATACCGGAACTGGCACCGGTTAGGAGAGCCGTTGGCCTGGACGAGGAAGCGGAGTGAAAATCAGTTAACAAAACTCGGGGTTTAATTAAAATCAAACAGGCGCTACAAGCCCTTATTCAAATGTGAAGGAGACAATCCATGTTCTGGAACGCAGACTCTGGATGAAATTAGCGTAAACATGTTGTTCAGGCACCATCACATTTCGCAATCCGTTGGCCACCTTGATTTCGGGGGATAACTTGAAATACTGCAAATAGAGGTCCAGACCCACCCCGGTTTCGACCGAATAATCCATGCGCCGCAATTTGACGCGGTCCACATCGTCCACGACTTTTTCTTGGGAGGCCATATCAATGCTGGCTTTGAGCCCTCCCAAAACATAGACGCGGTAATCCTTCATGCGCTTGGACCGGAATTTGAGGGTCAAAGGCAGGTCCACATTCGCCATTTGGATGGATTTTTTGACCGGCAGGCTTTGGTTGGCAAAATCAAAAAGGAAATTGCGCTGCGAGAACATCAACGTCGGCGTAAACCGAAGTGCCAGGTATTCGTGCAATCGGGCATCCGATACAATGCCCAACTGAAAGCCCGGACCAAAAACCGGGGATACATAATTGAGGTTGGTCAGGCCGGGAAGGGTGAGCGAATCTTTGAGCAAGAGGTGGTGGCTGCTGCGATTGATACCCACGTGAAACCCAAAATGAAAGGCCTTGGTATCGTAATAGGCATTGTTCTGGGCCAAGGCCGATGGAGCCCAAAGCCACCCTCCGGTCACCAGCAAGCCCAAGCCAAGCCAAAAGGTCCTCGTCGCAGTTCTCATCCTTTTCGTGCGATATAAACCGAACTTATGCCCATGCTGAGCCTCCGTTGGCGAAGGGGCTGAAGGCCTGCCTGCTGAAGGCGCTGTTCAAAGGCATCGCCTTCGGGGAAAACCTGTACTGAAGCCGGCAAATAGGCGTAGGCTGCCCTGTCTTTGGACAACCACCCCCCAAGGGCGGGCATCAAGGATCGTGAATAAAGATTCATAAGGCCTTTGACCAAAGGCGATGTGGGCCTGGAAAATTCAAGGACCATCAAATGCCCCCCGGGCCGTAGCACCCTTTGGAGTTCACCCAGACCCTTGTCCAGGTTTTCGAAATTGCGTACACCAAAAGCCACCGTCACCGCATCAAAAGCACCATCCTCAAAAGGAAGGTTTTCGGCATCGGCTTGTTCGAGGCGAACCCGGGACCGAAGCCCGTTGCGCTCCACTTTCTGGCGGCCTACCCCCAACATGCCTTCCGAAAGATCAACTCCAATCACCTCAGCCTCCGGAAGATCTGCAGCCAGGGCCAAGGCCAGGTCTGCCGTGCCGGTAGCGACGTCCAAAACCCGACCGGGGATACCCCGCTCCCGGAGCATACGCAGAGCCACACGGCGCCATCGGATATCAATCCCCATGGACAGCAAACGGTTCAGCAAATCGTAGCGACCCGATATGCCATCAAACATGCGGGCGACCTGTTCCTTTTTGGAATCCGAGCCTTCGCCGTAAGGCTTGATGGAGATGGATGCTGAATTGGATTCGGTTTTTGAGGTCATGGCTTATCCTTCAAACGAAGGGAGGGCAAAGATAGTTCACAACAATCAGGCATACTTTTGGGCCTATGAACCCAAAAACACCGGAAGACATTCCCGTCAAGGCCTCCTACATCTCCAGCGGAGTCCGCATGGACCAACTTCCGGCGGCCGATCGCCCCGAATTTGCCCTGATAGGCCGCTCCAATGTCGGCAAATCCTCGCTGATTAACCGCTTGGCCCATCACCAGGGCCTGGCCAAAAGTTCAGCCAGCCCCGGCAAAACCCGCCTCATTAACCATTTTCTTTTTGAAATGCCCCCATCCATCTCGATGTATCTGGTGGACCTACCGGGGTATGGCTATGCACGGGCCTCCAAAAAAGAAATAGAGGCGTGGAATGTGATGATGAAACGCTACCTCCGCGAACGCCCCAACTTGGTCTGCGTTCTTCAATTAATCGACAGCCGCCTGAGTCCCCAAAAGGCGGATTTGGATTTTGCGAATCAAATGGGCGAATGGGGCCTACCCTTGGTCTTGGTTTTCACCAAAACCGACAAAGACTCCATGGTCCAGGCCAGCCGGAACGCGGACCGCTTCGGCAAAGCCATGTTGGAAACCTGGGAAAGCCTCCCTCCTACCTTCATGAGTTCCGCCACCAACGGCCGGGGGCGCAACGAAATTCTAAAATTTCTAATGGATTGCAGCAAACAGTGGGCCCAAAAAGGCTAGGGCACCAAGCGAGCCGGAATCGGCCCCATGGTACGACGCAGCACTTGGGGATTCTGTCCGAGGCGAGTTAGGGTAAGTTCCAAGTAAGCAACCACCGGTGCCGGGTTGAAACCTTGAATGCGGCCATCCTCGCATTCGTTTTCCAGGAATCCGGATTCCAACAAGCGACCGTCCAAACCACGCAAAACCCAGGCCCACCGGCCTTCACGTCCGCCCTCTGAGACCTTGACCGACCAAGAACCCGGACTCCACGGATCGCATACCAAACGCCAATTTCCGGCCCCTTGTCCAACCGACGCATCCTGGGTTGGGTCTTGGACGGAGGAAGGAATGGTCGGCCCCACCGCTAATTTGAGAACAACAGGTAGGTGGTCCGAAATATCGTAGAGCGCATTGGCGACCGCAACCGGAACGGACGCGTTAAAGGTGCCATTCACATTCCCGTTAAAACGGTTCCCGTCGTTGCCCAAAATCCGAAAAGAGGCCGGGACATAACGAATGCTGGCACTATCGCCCATCACAAAATCATTCACCAAAATATGGTCGTATCGATCATCCAACCCCCCACCGCTGGCACAGCCATTGGAGGTGGTTCGAGGCGATTGGGTATGCCACAAAGCAAAACTGGAATTGCCGCTCCAAGAACCAAGCCGGGAGACGGGATCCTTAAGCCTGTGATTTGGCACAGAACCCGCATTTAGGAGGCTGTCAAAGGCCGGTTCCGTGGACGCGCTGACATTCAAATCCCCCATAACCAACAAATTCCCTCGAAGTCCGGTGGATCGCCAATGCTGAACTAAACTTCCAGCCTCCTGACCTCTTTGAGCAATATCCGATGCAGTCCCCCCGGCCTTGAGGTGTGCAACTGCCACATATAGCCAGACGGTATCGTTGTTGGGCTGGATCGGTTTATGATACAACCGATAAAACGCAATATCTCGACCCTGAGTCGCAACGGGTGTTTGAGACTTGATTCCCAATTTGTTGCTGTTGTAATACAAGAGCGATACGATCTCTGAACCCGATGGATTCATCAGATTGGCCCGGAGGTAACCACTACGCCCGCCGGTATTCAGTACATTGTTTAGAAAGCCCGTATTGACCGAAGAAACGGGGCTCATTTCGCAAACGCCCAAAAGATCGGGCGCCAAATAGGAAAACAGGGTCTGAAGCCGGGTATTCTTGGTCGTAACGCTGTTGTTCGAACTCGTACAAAAGCTGGTATTGACCCCATAGTACAAGAGATTGTACATCATGACGGTCAATGTGTCGCGGCCGCTCGAAACCGAGGGTGCCTGACAATGGCCTTGCCCTCTGACGGCCAGGCTTAGGATGGCCACAAACAACAAACCCGGAGCTCTCGCTCCGGGTTTGAAACTCAAAAAATGATTCAAAAAGCTCAACGCTTGTAACGCTGTTTGAACTTGTCGACACGACCCGCCGTGTCCACCAGGACTTGCTTGCCCGTGTAGAATGGGTGCGATTTATGGGAGATATCCAATTTGACCAAAGGATACTCGTTGCCATCTTCCCACTTAACGGTTTCCCTGGTTTCGGTACAAGACTTGCCCAAGAACATGTATTCGTTGGACATATCCTTGAAAATGACAAGACGGTAATTTTCGGGATGGGTATTGGTTTTCATGCTGAAGGGTTCAAAATTCAGGTAAGGACCGCAAAGATACGAGGATTTAGCGAGTAATCAGCATTTTCCGGGTCAATTTGCGACCTTCAAAGTTCAACGTATAGTAATACAGGCCCTGAGCCAAGCCCGTAGTCTCCATGCGCTCTTGGTACCATCCGCCCTCACTGACCCCCATTTGGCGCGTCCAAACCGGACGACCGTACAGGTCCCTGAGCTCCAACGATGCCCTGCCGCCACGTGGCAGATAATAAGCAATGCTGGTTTGTTCAGGGGCTGGATTGGGGAAGTTCTGGGACAGAACCAAACCTTGGTCTGTCAATTCACGAACCGAAACCACTTCACAGGGCCCCGGTAGCAATTCAAAGCAAAAATCATCAATCGACCAACCTTCGCCCTGGAACGCGTAATCCGACGCGAAACGGAAGCGGAAAATCACCTCGGCATTATCGGTGGTATTAAAGACCTGCATCATGGGAACGTAGGCCTGGGGGGAGACACCGGACCAACCGAACCCGACGATGTTTTGCTGGGAGTTAAACACCGCCAAGGACTGAATAATCGCATTGTACCATTCATTGGTCAACGTGTCCAAGTAACCAAAGGTATTCCAACGGGTACCCCCATCGGTGGAATACTCCAGGGTCCCACCATCACCATGTAACGGGGCATTGGAGGTGTCATTGGCCCAAAAATCCGTCATGAACCGAGTCATAAACTTGACGCGGTAACAAGAATCCTTGACCGTTTTGAAAATTGGCGTGTAGAGGGCCGAACTATCGTAAGGCTTATAGGTACTGTCTGCACCTATGTACCATGCATTCGGTGCGGAGGCCGCTCCGTTAAGGAGTCCTTTGACTGGAGTTCCAAGGTTCCACGAGTTACCAGAGGTGCGTAGGGTAACAGGGTTCCTTGTAAGCCAAGCAGGCTGACCCTCATCAAAATTATTGCAATAAGGGAAATTATCAATGAGAGGGAACCCGACCGCATCCACACAGGATGTATCATCCAGCGGGAAGGCATCTGCCTGACCATTGGGCAGGGAAGAAACCACACAGAGGTCGTTGGAACCCAACCCCAGATTAAAGGTATTGGAGAAGGTGTACAAGGTGTCCTTCATGAAAGGCAGTGTCAACGGAGTGGTGACTGACTGTACCAAGGCGCCGTTAAGCTTCAGGTCCAGCGTGGTCGAGACCAGGTTGTAGTTTGGATTCGAGTTGTTGCGAATACGGGCCCGAGCCGTGACAGGGGTCGTGGCCGTTGGGAAGGGCGGATCGTAGGTGACTTCCATCACCTCGGCCCCGTTCGCAACCGAATTGTAAATGACAATGTCGTCAATAAAATTACCGTTTCGGTCGGTCCCACCAGTTGCGGCCGGCAAGAAGCGGTAGCGACATTTGGACTGCAACTCAATGATCAAAGGATCGCCCGCCACGTAGGTGGTATCCAAACCAAAATCAATGGTCTGGAAAGGATTGTTCGCCGGTGTCGTCGTCAAAGGCTGCAAGGTCGGGCCCACCTGACGACCGTTGGCAACAACGCGAAGTAGCGACAGCCTTTTATCGGCCGCATTGTCTCCTGCGATCTGCAATAATTTGAATCGTATCCGAATATTGGACCTGTTGGCCGTATTGACCGGAATCACCACTCGACTCAGATAAGTCCCGTTCCAGGAATCCGCCCAAGGGTTGAGAGGAAGAACCGTGTTAAAGGACGCTCCAGAGAATTCCGTTCCCATGTACAGCGAAAAATCCGGGGTATTGTTCAGCGATGGTACCGGGGTGTAACGAACATCCGTCACCGCATTGGACAGGGACGTGTCGCAATAGGGGCTGTAACCTTGCCTCTCAAAATTATTCGCATGGGTCAAATTCACCTGTTCACGGCCAAACAAAGTCACCTTGAGCGTGTCATTTCCACGAACCGGATCCACCAGGCCAGCATTGACAAACATTCCAATGGTGGTGTAACCGTTGGGTATGTTGGCAGGGGTAGAAATGACAATGGTGTCAAAGGCGTTCGGTTGAATCACACGGCTAAAGCTCTGTACAACCGGTGGCAAGGTATCGATTTGGAAACCCGCCGTGAAGCTCGTCGTTGGCGAATGTCCAATGTTGCGAATTCTGAACTTGATTTGACGAGACCCACTAGGATAACATATGGCACTCATCGGAACGATGTTATTCGCAATGATTAGATCGTTGATGGGTATCGCCTTGACACATCGGGTGATGGTATCGTTGTTAACCCTTGGATCCCCGCTCAATTGCGTAAAGACCTTCAAGGTATAGGTTCCTGGAGGCAGGGGGGATTGAATGGCGGGTAGTGTCACTGTTGCCTCTGCCGCAGGGGGAAGCGGCGTCGCGTACACAAAAGGCGTTGCCAAAACCGGGGCATTGTTGTCGTAGCGATAATTGAAAGGGATTGCAAAAAGGGTATCCCCTCCAAAATTTCGAATAACAACGCGTATCGTATCGGTGGCTTTGAGCGAATCCGGGCAGGCCACCGGCTTGAGAATTTGCCTCATCCCCACTTCGCGGGGTGGGGGTGGCACAATAGCCCAATTGTCCAAAATCACTCCTTCGGTCGGGGTAAATCCGCTCTGAAAATCAATCCTAAACCGAACCCGATTGTTGCGGTAATTAAAAGTGGCTGGTAATTCCAAGCTATGTTCCACATAGTCCGCTAGACCGCCTGTTGAACCCGAATTTCCGTTCCAAGCCGGACCTGCAATCCCGCCGATGGTACCGGTCGTATTGTACCAATTGACCCCCGTTGGATCCGATACCGAACCCAGGGTTTGCCATGAAGTAAACAATTCATCCACAAACGAAATCCTAAAAGCCGATCCAGCATTCCCCAAGCGTCGATTCATGCGAAAACGAAGAGTTGTATTCACACTGTTCCGGAAATTATACAGCGGGGACATCACATAGCCGCCCTGACCAGATGTTGGATTTCCGTTGAGGACGGTACCCCAAACATTGGGAGGGCTGTACGCTGCGTTCAATTGATTACCCAATGGGACCCCTCGTTGCCAAGGGTTGACCGCTGTACCCATCGTGACAGGCAGCCAATTATCGGGGATGGAGTCAAAGGAGTCGGCACTTGGCACATTGAGGATAGGAACACCGTACATGGTGACCGATGAAGAGTCGTTGCTTGTGTTGCCATCCTGACTCATGGCCGTATGGGCTGTTAAGGTAAACCAACGAAGGGGCGCTGAAAGAATCGTATCCAGTCGGAGGGCTGTGGTGGTGACCGCTCCAGGTCTCAAGGTATCGGTCAGTCGAACCTGGGTCGTCTGCGTGAAGCTACCGATCCGTACCACCACCGGAATGATGGTGTCCACAATGTTCCGTAAGCCAAAATTCTGAAGACGAACAAAAACGGCAAAGGGCTCTCCACCGCGGACCTGGTAATTATTATTGGGTACAGAGATCAACGTGCCTGTTGAATTCGAGGCAATCAACTGCACCCCAACATCCCTCACCGGAGGCATGGCCACGGTGATGTTATCGATGGCTACCCCGTTGGATGCCGTTGTTGCATTGGACCGGAACACCAAACGAAAACGAACCTTGGAAGCCGGTCCACCCAAGGCAGTTCCTTTGAACAAAGAGTCTGGCAAACGAATTTCGCTGGAACGCCATCCCCCACTGCGGCCATCCCAAGCTCCGGTGGTGGTCAGGCCACTAATACTGGGACGATTGTACCAATTACTTTGGGCGGCATTGGGCAAAGCACTGTAAATCCCTAATTTCTGCCAATTGGGCACGGCGATGTTACGTGTGTATTCCAGCCAAAAGCCATCACCGGCGCCTGCACTGGCTGGATTGGTGACCCCACCACTATCAATCGCCCTCCATTGCATAAAATTGAGGTAGGATTGTTCCGCCGATTGAAAATTAAAGACCGGTGATTCCAATACATAAAAAGCACTGTTGGGGTAATTACCATTCAATGAGTCCACCGTCCATGCCTTGGTACCCGCAAAGGCATTGTTGATAATACTCTTGCCTGGGGTACCGCGCACCCACCCCCCGGGGTTGTAAACCGGGTTGTTCACCGGACCTGTCAGCACAAAGGGGGACCAGAGATCGTTGCTCACTTCAAAACCATCTTGGTAAGGAAGATTCAAACCATTCAATGCCACAAAAACCCTGGGATTGGTCACCGAAGGATTGATAGCCTGGTTGTTACGAACCGAGCGGTCCAGGGCCCGAACATAATAGGCCACGGTATCACTGTCCGAAACGGCGGGAACCTGGGCCAACCAATTGCAATAACCATCGATTTCACCGGTCATAGTTACCGCATCGACGCGTAGACTTCCGGTGGTCGCATAGGTTTGACCCGTTGTTGCCGCCACATAACCTGCGGTACCTGGAGCGAAGACCGAAACAAGGCGAACCCGAAACGTGGAATTGTTGTCCACCCCACTAAGGCCCGCAAAATGGGCGGTCCGATTATGGTACCAACGGTTGCCACCCAGATTGGCCCGGTAAAGGTTCGCCGTATCGGTTCCAACCCCGGTATAGGGGGTCCAAGTACCGCCCCCGTTCGTCGAATATTCCAAACGAACATATCGCGATGCTGTCGCCGAATGGTAGATATCAAAACTCAACTGAATATTCTTGCGACCCGTTGTAGAGACATTGAATTGATAACCGCGAAGGGTATTGGTATTTATCGCAGGGTAACCGGTCGTGGACCAAGTGAAATTGGTAGCCCCTGAAGCTGAGTCCGAAGAGTTATTCGTAGCGGTGGCCGCATTGCCCAAAACAAAGGTTCCGGTCGGCGCATTCACCAGGGAAGAAGTGCCTGATCCTAGATGGGGTGTGGGCGCAAGCGTTCCTCCTGGGATGGTGGCCGCTGAAGTGCCGTTAAAATTCCAACGAGCCAGGGTATCCCGGACCAAAGGAGCGCGGGTCATCCCCACCATCTGTGTGCTGCCATTATTCACCTTGTAGTGCAAAAAGGCGGTATCCACTTCGGAGCCGTCCGTAATCTTAACAGGTATGGTAAACGGACCCAGGTTGTAAACCGCCCCGAGGAAGACATCGCATTGCTGGAAGGTGGTCGGCCATTCCACCAAAGGGGGACCGGAGGCCGTAAACGAATAGAAAGCGGCTGTATCCGGTAGTTTGCGGCGAAAACGCAAAGGCGAATTGTCCACCGCTTCGATGTAATAGCGAACCGAATCACCATCCACGGTGACGATGGTGTCCCGGTAATTGATACCACCCACATTGGGCATACGGCGAATCTGTAGCGGGCCGTTGTTAATTGAGTACGCCAAAATCGCACTATCAACTCCAGAGGCATCGCTCATTTGGGCGTTGATAACAAAGGGTCCTGGACTGAACTGATAACCCACCACCGGAGCGCTGTGGACCACCGTCGGGTTTCGGGAGGCGATGTAGGTGATGAAACTATCCCCCAAGGCTGCCTGGTTGGGGAAATATCGAATGTTACGACGTGGCGAGGAGTCAATGGCCCGAATGAGGTAACGAACGGTATCCCCGTCGGCGATTCGGGTCGAATCCAAATTCCCGACCCAGTTGAGCGTCGTGCCTTGACGAAGCATACGAACCGAATCAACGATGCCGCTGTTGATGCGGTAAAAGAGATGAACCCCGGCCGTGTCAATACCAGTTGAATCGCAGCCCAAGGAATCCCGGACAACGGCCGTAAAACTCTGGTTGATGTTAAATTGAACACCAGTCAGGGCGGTGTGGGTGATGAGCGGTGGAATTCCTTCCGAAAAGGCTGATGTCACCAAAATGGAGTCTACCAACCAGCCGTAGGCCGAAGGCACGGTTCCCAATCCGTTGTTATTACCGTCTTTGAGAAGGAAACGAATGCGGACATCGGCCCGGTTGGAAACAAAGGGTGACATGTCAAAGCGCTCCTGCTTCCACCAAGACGCCAAAGGCGTTGCGCCCTGCGAGCCAGGCGACCAATCGCCCGGGTAGGAGAACTGGGTGAAACGGCTGGAATTCCTGAAGTCCGTTGAAGCACCCAAGTAACGACACGCGGTTCCCAGCAATCGGGTCCAGGTTAGACCCGAATCAACCGAATACTGAATAATGGCTGTATCGTTAAATTCCAATTTGGCAATGTGCGCAAAATCCAGCCAAACCTTAAATTGACCCAAGGTCGAAAACGGCTTTAACTCAAGAATCGAAGTTGAATTGGGATTGATTCGACCCCTAATCGCCTTGCCGGTTCCGTTAATGGGAAAACGATACGAACCCACGGTATCCCACAGGGATACGGCGGTCGTCGGAATGTACGAACGCAATACCGAGTCAAAGGGATTGGCGTTTTCAAAGCTGGTGAAAAAGCGGGCTTGGACCCCTGGGGGCAATACCGGTTGCGCTTGCACAGGTCCGATGAAGGCCCCTACGGCCAGAATAAACCCAAAAATGACCGTTCCGAGCTGAAGGCGACCGGAGGACCGGTTCATACAGCCTTTGAAGGTTGAAAACATAAGCGAAGTAGTTTGGTCGTGACGCATTGGAATCCCTATCAAAGGGTCCAATATAGACCAAAAACCGCTGAATTAGTAATCTAAAAGGGTTTTTAATTTGGTTTTTAGCCTATCCATCCCCAAAAAATCCTGCTCAAGATTCACGGCAAAGGGGACCGGCGTATCCAAGGAACCAAAGCGCATCACGGGGGCATCCAGGTATTCAAAGGCCTCTTCGGCCAAAACCGCCGCCACTTCGCCTCCAAAGCCCCCAACTAGGGTGTCTTCGTGCATCACCAAGACCTTACCCGTCTTGCGGACGGACGCCAAAACCGTTTCCCGGTCCCATGGCAGGAGGGAACGCAGGTCGACCACCTCCAGGCTGGCTTCCGGAAAGGCCGCACAAAGGTCCAAGGCCCAATGAACCGCCATGCCGTAGGCCACCAAAGTGGCCTCGATGCCTGGCCTGACAATTCGTGCTTTACCGGGGGCTATCTCAGCCATCTCTTCGGTGACAGGCCCACTCAGGCTGCGGTACAAGGCTTTGTGTTCAAAAAACAAATACGGAGAAGAATCCCTCAAAGCGTACAGCAACATGGCTTTGGCCTCGGCAGGAAAAGCTGGGTAAACGACCTTGAGTCCAGGAACATGGGTAAACCAAGCCTCGTTGGATTGGGAGTGAAAAGGCCCCGCCCCTACCCCAGCCCCGGTCGGCATACGGACCACAACGCGGGCTTCTTGACCCCAGCGATAATGGATTTTGGCCAAATTGTTGACGATTTGATTGAAGCCACAGGTCACAAAATCCGCAAATTGCATTTCGACCATGGCCCGCTTGCCTGCGATGGAAAGACCCAAAGCAGCGCCAACAATGGCCGATTCGCAGAGCGGCGTGTTGCGAACCCGGCCCGACCCGTAACGCTCCATCAGTCCCTCGGTGGCTTTGAAAACCCCACCGTACGAACCTATATCCTGACCCATGAGGACCAAAGCAGGATCCCTTTCCATGGCTTGATCAAGGCCTTCTCGCACCGCATCCACCAATCGCAATTCCCGCCGATTATCAGGCGACCAAACCATGGCTTCGTTGTTAGGCGATGGGGCCGGTGCATAAACCGCTGTTAATTCTCTTTCCATCGAAGGTGTCGGCTCGGGTTCTGCAAAAACAGCCTCCAGGGCCTGTTCAATTCGATCAGAAAAGGCGCGTCGAAGGGATTCCTTGGTTGAAACGGACAGCCAACCTTTGCGTTCCAGGTAGGCTTCAAAATTGGTCAAAGGATCCCTAAGTGACCATTGTTCTAACAAATCTTTGGGGACGTATTTGGTCCCGGAAGCTTCTTCGTGACCACGCATCCGAAAAGTCATGCATTCCAGCAAAAGAGGCCGTGGGTTTTTTCGGAGTTCTTGGGCCCATTGACGAACGGTTCGGTAGACCTCCAATACATTGTTTCCATCAATTCGAACCGCCTCCATACCATATCCTATTCCCTTGTCAATAAACTGTTTACACCGAAATTGTTCATCGGATGGCGTCGATAAACCGTAACCGTTGTTTTCGATTACAAAGATGACGGGGAGCTGCCAAACAGCCGCTACATTGAGGGCTTCATGGAAGTCCCCCTCCGATGTCCCCCCATCCCCTGTAAAGGCCAGGCTAACCGCGGGTTTTTGATCCAATTTCCAAGCGAGGGAGGTGCCATTGGCCAAGGTAAGTTGAGGACCCAAATGCGAAATCATGCCAACGACCCCGTGTTCCCGGCTTCCGAAATGAAACGAGCGCTCCCGGGCCTGGCTGTAACCCGAGGCCTTGCCCTGAAGCTGCGCAAACAAGCGAGTCAAATCCATCCCCCTCGATGTAAAAACGCCTAGGTTACGATGCAAGGGAAAAATAAACTCATCGGGACGAAGGGCTTGGGTTGCACCCACGGCAATGGCTTCCTGACCGATACCCGAAAACCATTTGGACACCTTGCCTTGACGAAGCAGAATCAACATTTTTTCTTCAATCATTCGAGGCAACAACAAACCCTCGTACAACTTCATCAACTCTGCATCGGTGCAGGATGAACGGTCAAATTTCATTTTTTCGGAAGGTGCAAACCACTTCATCGGGTAGGGGGATTGGAACGTTGACGCCACAAGGCACGGAAGGTACGGGGAGCCGGGGTCGGAAGTTGCCGGCGGGAGCCCCAAAGCGAGCCCACAAAACGGGACATAAACCAGGACTTGGTACGAGGGCCTACCACGTCCAGCAAAGGGCGATGCAGCATGGCCCTCGACCAGGCCTTCCATACCCAATGCTGGGCGGTGGAGGACCCGGCGCCTTCCGCAGCCTGGCGACGATTCTCCAGAATCATTTGGTGCAAGGGAATGCGAACCGGGCAAACTTCGGTGCAATTTCCGCAAAGGGAGGATGCCTGGCTTAGGTGCTGGTAGGATTCAAAGGGTAACAAGTGCGGGGTGATGACTTTGCCTATGGGGCCGGAATAGGTGGCCCCGTAACTATGACCCCCAATGTTTTTGTAAACCGGACAGGCATTGAGGCAGGCTCCGCATCGGATGCAATGCAAGGCCTGCCGGGTTTTGGGATCTTCGAGCAAGCGGGTTCGGCCGTTGTCCAGGAGGATCACCACCATTTCTTGGGGGCCATCGCTTTCGTGGTCCTTGCGTGGTCCGTGAAAAATAGTGTTATAAGCCGTCATTTGCTGACCCGTTCCTTTGGAAGCCAGCAAAGGCCACAGAAGGTCGAGGTCGTCCATGGACGGAAGAATTTTCTCGATGCCAGCGATCACGACATGAGCCTTGGTAAAGGTGGTAGACATCCGGGCATTGCCCTCGTTCTCTGTAACACAGACCCCACCGGTATCGGCCAACAAAAAATTAGCCCCCGTGATACCTACACCGGCCTCTACATACCGATCCCTTAGCAAAGACCGCGCATGGTTGGTGAGGGCTTCGGGACTCGCATGGGGATCCGTACCCAATTTGCGATGAAATAGTGCCGCCACGTCTTCTTTGGACTTGTGCATGGCCGGGGTCACGATATGGTAAGGAGGCTCACCGTCCAATTGTTGGATGTACTCTCCTAGATCGGTTTCTACCACCTCCACCCCGTTCTTTTCGAGGAAATCGTTTAAATGAATCTCCTCGGTGGCCATGGACTTGGACTTGACAACCAAGCGAGTCTTGTGGCGACGAACCACCTCCAAAACAGCTTCGAGCGCATCGTTGGCATCGGCCGCCCAAACCACTTTGGCACCGTTGTTACGACATGCACTTTCAAATCGGAGCAAATGTTTTTCGAGGGCTTCTACCGCCTGCCACTTGAGGTAGGCCGCCTGGTCTCTGGCTAATTCGGGATCCCTGTAATCCTTTTGGCCCGCCTGCACCGCCGCATGGTAACGGCCCATATTGAAATTGATTTTGCGACGATGCTCCAGGTCAAAGCCTTTGGAGCCCGATGCCAAATCAAAGCGATCCGAGGGCTGAGAGCTCGCTTTCATCCGATGGGAGGAATTGGAGACGCGCCAGGATCTATCATGGCAACCCTGCGCTGATGCCGCCCGCCCTCAAAAGGGGTGAAGGCAAAAGCCTCAACCATGGCGAGGGCTTGTTCGTGGCTAACAAAGCGTGCAGGTAGGCAAAGAATGTTAGCATTGTTATGTGAACGTGCCAACGATGCCAGTTCAGGCAACCAGCACAAGGCAGCCCGGGCCCCGGGGATCCGGTTGGCGCTGATGCAGACCCCGTTGCCAGAGCCACAAAGGAGGAGACCCAGAAGGCCCTCCGAATTCTCAACCACTGCGGAGGCCAAGGCGCGGGCCACTTGGGGGTAATCCACGGATTCTGGGCTGTAACACCCCATGTCACGGACCTGGGCCCCCTGGGATTGGAGGTAAATCCGTAGAAATTCTTTGGTTTCAAAGCCGGCGTGGTCGCTGCCGATGACCCAGGACGTTTGGGTCCAATTCGAAGGGGTCGACGACCCTGGATTAGGCTGATTCATGGTCATGGTTCATGGACATGTCGTCACTTGATGGATCGCTGGATGTTTCCTTGGAACGGGCCGAGGCGGCCACCACCCATATGGCCATTTCATAGAGCAGCATCATAGGAATGGCGAGAATTAACATCCCCCCTATATCCGAAGGGGTCAGCAACGCCGCCAAAACCATGTTGGCAACCACTGCATAGCGACGATTTCGGCGCATCCACGGAGCGTTGATCAAGCCCACCAATCCCAAAAAATAGGCGAGCACCGGCAATTCAAAAATAATACCTGCTGTGAGGACGGTCATGGTCAGCGTCGAAACAAACGATCCAAGGCTGACGGTATTGATGACTTGGCTGCTTACGCTGTAATTGCTCAAAAACAAGATGCTCATGGGGCCCAGCACAAAATAACCGAAGGCACAACCTCCAAAAAACAAGAGCATCACCGCCAGGAGCAACCTCCGCGCCGCGTAAAACTCGCGATCCCTCAACGCCGGGCTCAGGAAACGCCACGTTTCCCAAACCAGGTAGGGAAATCCCAAAACAACCGCCCCAAAGAACGAAACATAGAGGTGCTGCATCAATTGGCCGGTCAAATCAAGGTTCACGAGCTGCAACGGCATCGCCTCAACGCACCAAGTCTGGCCTTGACCCAAAGCCTGCCCCAGGGAGCACAGCCATCGGTACGAAACAAAATCAGGGTTCTTGGGACCTAGCAAAACCGTGTCAAAGACCCAGGTCTTTTGAGAAAAAAGACCCAGCATTAACACAAAAACCACCACTACCGAGCGCCACAGGTGGGCTCTCAGGGCATCCAGATGCTCCATGAAGCCCATGGAGCGATCTTTGGGTTCAAATTGATCGGTATACGCCAAGCCGCTAGAAAGGGCTCAAAGATACCCTTTGTGGCCCGTTTACGCGGTTTTTTTGGACTGAACATCCAAGCGCAATTCCTGTGCTTTGGATTTCAGCGACTGAAGGCCTTTGCGGACCCGGGTGCCGGCGGCGGCATTCCCTTTGTCGTAGAATTTCTCGAAATCCTTTTCCATTTCGAGGACGGCGTTCAGCAAAGTCTGGTATGGGTTCATAGGCGTAGTGTTTACTTAACTCTAAGATACACTTTGGATTAAAACAAGATTAAGGTTCATCCAAAAAAAATATGCCCGCCCAAAAGGCCCCACCGGCAAACCGTGACCTCCGGCCTCCTTAGACCACCACGATCCCTTCGTTCCGGTAGGCGCCATCGGCCAATTTGGCTGCAACCGAAGAAAAAGCGTCCAACGTATGCGCAACATCGGCATCTGTATGAACGGCCGTTGGGATCAAGCGAAGAAGGATGACATCCTTGGGAACCACAGGGTACACTACCACCGAGCAAAAAATCCCCCAGTTTTCACGCAAATCAGCCACCATACCCGTAGCCTCGCCCAAGGATCCACTCAGAATAACCGGGGTGACCGGGGAGGCCGTGGGGCCTAGGTTAAAACCCCGTTCTTTCAATCCACTCTGTAGCGAATGAACAATCTCCCAGAGGCGGTTCCTGTATTCAGGCCGGGTCCGCATGATTTCCAAGCGCTTCAGAGCACCGATCACCAGGGGCATGGGCAGGGATTTGGCGAAAATCTGAGACCTCATGTTGTAGCGAAGGTGCTGGATGACCCCTTCTGAACCGGCAAAAAAGCCCCCGATAGACGCCATGGCCTTGGCAAAGGTCCCAAAATACAGGTCCACCCCTTCGGTAACCCCCATATGGGCCGGCGTTCCTTGGCCCTCAGGCCCCATCACCCCAAAACCATGAGCATCGTCCACCAAGAGACGGAATTCAAATTCTTTTTTGAGGGCCACCACCTGATCCAAGGCCCCCAGGGCCCCGGACATCCCAAAAACCCCCTCGGTTATCACCAAGATGCCCCCCAGATGGCCCTGTTCCTCAATAACACGGCGGGCCCTCACCAATTGGGTCCGCAGACCGGCCATATCGTTGTGCTTGTAAACAAAACGCTTGCCCGCATGCAATCGCACCCCGTCCACAATGCAAGCGTGGGATTCGGCATCGTAAACAATGACATCGTGGCGATCCACCAAGGCGTCAATCGAAGAAACCATGGCCTGGTAACCGTAATTCACCAACAAACCGGCCTCTTTACCGACATAATTCGCCAATTCACGCTCCAATTGCTCGTGCTGATTGGAATTACCCGACATCATTCGGGCCCCCATCGGCCAAGCCATGCCGTAATCGGCCGCTGCTTGGGCATCCGCCTCCCGGACATCGGGATGATTCGCCAGACCTAGGTAATTATTAAGGCTCCAAACGAGGTTTTCACGACCTCTAAATTGCATACGGGGGCCGATGGGGCCCTCCAATTTGGGAAACATGTAGTATCCTTCGGATTCTTTGGCGTGGCGACCAAGGGGTCCAGGGCGATTTTCGAGGCGTTTGAAGAGATCCATCGTGGTAAAGGCGTTAGAAGGGTTGATAAATGTTTATTCACCATTTATTGGCTCTAAATTAAGTAAATTTGCGGTCCATCTAGAATGAACAACGCCCAAATTGCACCAAAAAACGGCCCGAATGGCCGAATAATGCTCCTTGGGGCCCTTTTGGCCTTGGCGACGATGGCCTGCGACTCTTATAATAAAATACTGAAGAACCCCAACCTGAATTTTAAATTTCAGAAAGCCAGGGAATTCTATCTGCAGGGAGAATATTTCAAGTCCCAACCCCTGCTCGAAGAACTGGTGTCGGCTTACCGTGGCTCCGATCTATCCGAGGGCATTTACTACTATTACGCTTACTGCGATTTTCAGATGGGGGCCTACCAGACCGCTGCTTATCATTTCAAGCAATTCAACCAGCTTTTCCCGTCCAGCCCCAAAGGCGAGGAAATGGATTTCATGTATGCCTATTGCATGTTTATGGATTCCCCGGGCTCGAATCTCGATCAAACCAATTCTATCAGGGCCATCGAAGGTTTGCAGTTGTTTGTGAACAAATACCCTGCATCCCCGCGACTCGAGCAATGCAATCGGATGATCGAAGGGCTTCGGAATAAAATGAGAATAAAGGCATTTGAGTCCGCCATGTTGTTCTACCGAATGGAGGACTACCGAGCCAGCGCAGTGACCCTGCAGCACCTGCTGGTGGAATACCCCGATTTGGAAGAGCGCGAGAAAATCCGATGGCTGGTGGTAGATTCCTTTTACAAATTGGCCAGCAATAGCGTCGAATCCAAGAAGGCCGCCCGATTTGAATCCGTTCTGGAGGCTCATCAAGCGCTGTCCGAAGAATTTCCTCGGTCGTCCTACCTACCCCAAAGTCAGGCCCTTGCCGAACAAGCCCGGACCTTTTTGAAGTTTTAAATTCATCAACCCCAAGACCATGTCAGCAACCAACACCACTGTTACCCGCAATCTCAAAGATTTGGAAAGCCCCACCGGCAATGTTTACGAAGCCGTTGCCGTGATTGCCAAACGCAGCAACCAGATTGCCACCAAAATCAAGGAAGAACTCAACACCAAACTGGCAGAATTTGCGACCCCCGCTGATTCATTGGAAGAGGTTTACGAGAACCGGGAACAAATCGAAATTTCTAGGCAATACGAGCGCATGCCCAAGCCCACATTGCAGGCGATTGACGAATTCAAGCAGGGCAAAATCTACTACCGCAACGACGCCAAGACCAAAGCGGGCCAATAAGCCCTAACGAAATTTCGTTATGCCGGCCGGCAAAAAAATCCTGATTGGCATCAGCGGAAGCATCGCTGCCTACAAGATTTGTTCGCTGGTTCGCGAATTGGTCCGTAGCGGAGCCGATGTTCAGGTTGTTCTGACGCCTTCGGCCGCACAATTCGTAACACCTTTAACTCTTAGCACCTTGAGTGGTCGACCGGTGTATACGCACCTGGTCAAAAACGAAGAAGGGGAATGGGTTAACCACGTTGCTCTGGGGCTTTGGGCCGATTTAATTATCATCGCACCCTGCACGGCGCACACCTTGGCCAGCATGGCCCAAGGTCATTGCGATCATTTGTTACTAGCCACCGTCCTCTCGGCCCGATGTCCGGTAGCCTTTGCACCGGCCATGGACCACGATATGTATTTGCACCCGGCCACCTCCGCCAATATTCAAACCTTGTTGGAACGCGGTTACCACATGATCCCTACCGTGCACGGCGAGTTGGCATCGGGCTTGGTGGGCGAAGGCCGCATGGCCGAGCCCGAAACCCTTCTGGCCTGGATTCGAGAATTCCTGATCGGAGAACCTTGGTGGGTAGGTAGTCGTGTCCTGATCACGGCCGGACCCACTCGGGAAGCTTTGGACCCGGTTCGTTACATCAGCAATCGTTCCTCGGGACGGATGGGAATCGCGTTGGCCGAAGTCTTGGCGGACCGCGGTGCCCACGTTGAACTTGTCTACGGACCTGGAGATCAGGTTTGCCGTCATCCCGGGGTCCGTGTTCATCGCGTCGAGACTGCAGTTCAAATGCAGGAGGCTTGCCGAGGACTCCGCGATGCCTGTCAACTTTTGATCTTTGCGGCGGCCGTGGCGGATTACCGTCCGGCCCAAGTCTCGACCAGCAAAATCAAAAAAACGGAAGGAGCTTTGACCTTGTCCCTCATTCCCAACCCGGACCTGTTAAGCGAAGCAGGACACCACAAAAACCCTGGGCAACGGGTGGTTGGTTTTGCCTTGGAAAGCAACAACGAAGAGGAGAACGCGTTGACCAAATTAAAGAACAAAAATGCGGACATGATCGTGCTCAATTCGTTGAACCAAGAAGGGGGTGCCATGGACGCGGAATCGATGTCGGTACGCATACTTACTCCGGACCACGCGCCGCTGGATATTTCGTCCAGCCCCAAACGCCAACTGGCCGAATCCATCGTGCATGCCATGGTTCGCCTCTGGGGTAGGCCCCGCAACGGGGGTTGGTCCGCACTCGTCATCTTGTTTTTGGTTTTATCTGGCCTCTCCAATCCTGCCTCCGTCTCGGCACAAGAACTCAATTGTCAGCTCACCATCAACCCAGGTCGGGTCGGTGGAGCGGACCAACAATTCTATGCCAACATGCAACAGGCGTTGACCACCTTTGTCAACAGTCAAAAATGGACGGAGGATGTTTTCGCGTTCCAAGAGCGAATCAATTGCAGTATCAATATTATGTTGGATGAGCGCATAACGGGCAATCAATTCAAGGCCACGGTTCAAATCCAAAGCAGTCGACCGGTCTACAACAGCTCGTACAGTACGGTCCTTTTTAACTACACCGATCCAGATTGGATTTTTGAATACAACGAATTCCAGCCCATGGAATTCAATCCGAATCAACACGGATCCAATCTTTTGGCCCTCCTGGCCTTTTATGCGAATATTGTGGTGGGATTGGACTACAATACGTTTGGAAAGGAAAGCGGAATGGTCTATTTGCGTAGAGCGCAACAAATTGTACTCAATGCTCAGAATGCGGTTGAAATCGGTTGGCGACAGAACCAGAGCCTTCGAAATCGCTATTGGTTGGCCGAGCTCCTGAACAATCCCGCCTACAAGCCCTTTCACGCCAGTTTGTACGAGTACCACCGACAGGGACTGGACCAGATGCACAAACCCGAACGCATCATCGAAGCCCGACGCAAAATGCTGGGGGCCCTCGAAAAATTGCACGATGTCAATCGCAGCAAACCGGGCGGTATGCTCATCCCCCTGTACCTCAAAGGTAAACTTCCTGAAATTGTTGGATTTTGCTCCAAAGCCCTGCCGGCCGAAAAAGCCAAGGTGGTTGAGCAATTGGTGGCCATGGATCCCATCAACCAAGCCGAATACAACCGCATTAATGTGGCGGGGACCGGAGGTGGAGGAATCGGGGGTGGCGGTGCCGGGGGTGGAAAATAATTTAAAGGCATTGGAATGCTGACGCGCTTGCATATCCGGAATTTTGCGCTCATTTCCGAATTGGAGGTGGGGCTCGGGCCTGGTTTGACGGTGATTACCGGAGAAACCGGGGCCGGAAAGTCCATTTTGCTGGATGCCGTGGGTTTGCTCTTGGGAGAGCAGGTCGAGGGGGTGCATTTTAGGGATCCTCATTTGGCCTGTGTTATAGAAATGGAATTTCATAGCCAGGATCCGGAGGTCTTGGCCAAATGCGCTGAATTCACCGATGACCCGGATCTCTTGAACAACACAGCGATTTCATCGATGGAGCTGGTTTTGCGCCGAGAAATCAACCCGCGAAAACGCAGTCGTTGTTTAATCAACGATGCGGTGGTCCCTCTCAGGGATTTGAAGGCGCTGGCTTCGTTGTTGCTCGACCTCAGTGGACAGGAGGAAGCCGTGGCGGTGGATCGTCGACAGACCCAGGTCTTGCTTTTGGATCAACTGGCTGGTAGTGAATCGCTTCGGCACGTTTATTCCCAAGACTACCGGGCCTGGAAGGTGGCGCGCAAAGCGTTGGATGTTTGGTTGACGGACCTGGACCAACGCAAACGAGACGAGGAGCGGGATCGGTATTATTTGGAGGAACTCAACGAGGCGCCTTTGGATGGTTGGGAGCAGCTTTCGGATTTGGAATCCGCATTGGCGGTGCAAGAAAATGCCCAGGAATCGGGTGAAAAATTACGGTATGCCGAAGCGGTTTTGGACGAGGGGCAGGCCGGTAACGGGGGACTTCCTTCGGTCAGCGATACGCTGAGAACCCTGCTCCAAAGCCTGGGCGGTGTGGAAATCCGCGATCCGGAGGTAGGGGCTTGGGCCGAGCGCTTGCGCAATTTGTTATGGCAAACCGGAGAGCTGGCCAGAGATGCGGCGGATTTGGCCGACCAACGGGTTCCCGATTTGGAGGCGACCGCCCGATTGAGTGCGCAATTGGACCAATTGCAGGGGCTGATGCACAAGCACAAGGTTGGAGACCTGCAAGGGCTGAGGGGGCTGCGGGCCAGGCTGGGCGAAGCCCAGGGGTCCACCCCCGGGGTGGACGAGGCGAAGGCGGCCCTGGAGGCGAAGGAGTCTCAAGCATTGGCGGCGGTCCGAGGGGCCGCCCTGCGCCTCCACCTGGCCCGCACCTCCGCGCTGGCCGATCTTTCCGAACGCTGTCATTCCAAACTAAGCCGATTGGGCATGGAACATGCCCGACTCATCTTACGCAATGAACTTGCCTTGCCCCTCCCACCCGCTTCGACCCCAATGGACCCTGCCCAGGTTGACTGGCAAGGATGGCTCCCGCAAGATGCCCTCCAGGGCTTGGACCAACCCGAGCTGTGGTTCAGCGCTAACCCCGGTCAGGAACCCCGACCCTTGGGACAGGTGGCCAGCGGTGGGGAAAAATCCCGCTTGCTCTTGGCCCTCAAAAGCCTGGTGCGCGAAGAAGGGAGCAACCATACCCGCATTTTTGACGAAATTGATACCGGCATCTCGGGAGAAACCGCGCTGCGGATGGGCCAAATGCTCTCGGAAATGGGGCGCCATCAGCAAATTATTCTCATTACCCACCTCCCCCAAATTGCCGCCTTGGGTGATGGACATTGGCATATCACCAAAGAAGTCCACGACCATCAAACCCGCACCGCCCTTACGATTCTTGACCCGGAGCAACGAAAACAAACCTTGGCCCGCATGATCGGAGGTGACCGCTACGGCAAAGCCGCCCTGCAACAGGCCGAAGACCTGCTCAATCGCGCTGGCCTGTCCTAAATGCGCTGGCCTGTCCTAAATGCGCTAGCCTGTCCCAAATGCGCTGGCCTGTCCTAATCACGCGTGTTGTAATTTAGAGACCTAAACCTACCCTACCCCCCATGACTCATTCATTGTTGCAAGGCAAAAGAGGCATCATCTTTGGCGCCCTCGATCAGCAGTCCATCGCTTGGAAAGTCGCCGAAAAGGCTCACTCGGAAGGAGCTCGTTTTGTTCTCACCAACGCACCCATTGCATTGCGCATGGGCCAAATCCACGAACTCGCCGAGCGCTGCGGCTCTACAGTCATCGCCGCGGATGCAACGGTGGATGCCGACCTCGAAGCCTTGTTCACCCAGGCGGTTGAATTCCTGGGCGGGCCCATCGATTTTGTCTTGCATTCCATCGGGATGTCCCCCAATGTCCGCAAAGGCAAGGCCTATACCGATCTCAATTACGAATTCTATCACAAAACCCTGGACATATCGGCCATGTCTTTTCACCGTACCATGCGGGCCGCTATGACGACCAACTCTTTGTCCAAAGGCGCCTCCATCCTGGCCCTGTCTTATATCGCCGCTCAACGGGTTTTTCCGGATTACAACGATATGGCCGATGCCAAAGCCCTGCTGGAATCCATCGCCCGTAGTTTTGGTTACCACCTGGGCAAATCCCACGGCGTTCGTGTCAACACCATTTCCCAAAGCCCCACCCGCACAACGGCTGGATCGGGCGTCAAAGGGTTTGACGATTTCTTGGATTATGCGGAGCGCATGTCTCCTTTGGGGAATGCGTCCGCCGAATCCTGCGCCGATTATTGCGTTGTCATGTTTTCGGATTTGACCCGCATGGTGACCATGCAGAATCTTTTTCATGACGGAGGATTCTCCTTCACCGGGGTCAGCCAAGAAGTTCTGCAAGCCTAGTAACAACTCGGGAATTCTCCAAAACTCCTTTGGTTATGAGCAATCGATCCTGCTTGCTTTACCTACTCTTGGTCATCACACTCACAGCGGGGGCTTTGTACGGGATCACCCGGGTTATTTGGTCCCGTCTCGAAAGGATGGCACCCGGTTTGGATGCCTCCATGGATCGATTTGAAGCCTCCCTGGGCGAACCCCTGTGGATTGAAATTCAAAGCCAAAACCCTCCCATTCAAGATGAAAAAGCCCAGCAGGCCCTGAACCGCTTGTTGCATCGACTATGCGCCCCCAACGGGATTGACACCGCAGGTTTGCATAGACACCTGGTCCAAAACCCGGAGGTCAATGCCTTTGCAATGCCCGGTCGACGCTTGGTTATCCAAAGCGGCCTCATCCAAAAAGCCAAGAACCCGGACGAAGTTGCGGGGGTCCTGGCCCACGAAATCGCCCATGCGGAACAAGGTCATATTCGACGCAAAATCTTGAAGGAAGCAGGCCTCAGCCTGCTCATGGCCTGGATTAGCGGAGGATTGGGCGGGGGGCCAACCGGCATCCATGAACTGGCAAGGGTTCTAAGCTCCACCGCCTTTGACCGAACCTACGAAGCCGAGGCAGATCGCGTCGCCGTTCGCTATCTTCAGTCTGCACGCATTGACCCTGAGGGCCTGGCCGTTTTCATGGACCGTTTGGCCGCCAACGAAAAACAAAATCCCACCCCGCCCGAATGGCTCAGCACCCATCCGGCTTCCCCCAAGCGGGCCGTGACCATTCGTCATCAGGCCGCCCAAAATCCCAACACCGCCTACCAACCCTCCCTGAACGAGTCGGATTGGCAAGCCCTCCAAAAAGCGACAAGTCAACCTTAAAACCAACCCACCATGCAGCACCTCTCCCGCATCCTCGCCTCTTTCTTCATTCTATCGATCACCATCGGAATGCAGGCCTGCACCCCAGCGGTGTTGCGTCGCACCTCCATCGAAGGCCTTAGCTACAAAGGAACCGACATTTACTACCAAAACGAACTCTGCGCCCGCATGACGGCCCTGGAAATTGCGTACGATCACGGTAAAATTGTCCGCGAATGCACCTTTGTGATTGTAGATCAAAAATTCGACGCCTACGCCCTGGGAATCATCAAATTGATGCGCGAAAAGAAACCCGAATGGGAGGTCGAGGTCGAACTCAAAAGCCCTGAGCTACCGTAGAGTAAAAAACGGTACCGGCTAGGGTAAAAACTGGAACCGGCTAACGTAAAAGCCGGAACCAATTGGAGCGGGAGACGAGATTCGAACTCGCGACCCCGACCTTGGGAAGGTCGTGCTCTACCAACTGAGCTACTCCCGCTTTAAGTATTAACAAGGATTCGTTCGCGTTGAATCCTCCGTCAAAGGTAAACCAGAACCCTCCCCTATCACTCCTGCATTCCCTTTCCGGCCATGACTTTGGGCCGCGAGGTCTCGATCCTTCGGAGCCGGGTGGTGGATTGGGCCGCCCCCGAAAAGTGAAGAAGGTACCCTCGGCGTCGACCGGGAGTCAAGGCTTCAAAGGCCTGAGCAAAATCCGGATGGGCCTGCATGTAGGTTTGCAATTCCGCAGGATAATCCGGCGTTCCTTCGGTGCTCCCGCTTCCTTTTTCGGTGCTATGGCTTTCTTTTTTGGGGCTCCCTTTTGTTTTTCTGGATTGCACACCCTGGGCGCTTGGACTACCGCCCTTGGCGCTTGGTTGTCTGTTAATGTGTTGTTGCAACAACTCTTTAACAACAACTTCGGCACCCTGCAAAGCCTCCCAACTGCGCCAGCGAATAACCCGATCGCGTACACTGTTGGGTCCGGGCTTTTCCAGGAGGCCGGCAACATCCTTGAGCGAAGCGCCGTCCAAAAAAGATAAAACACAGGCATCTTTCAACGCGCTCAGCATGACCAAATTCCGACCATTCAGCGTATAGCATGGAACCCCCCATTTGCATTCCTCCACCAGTCCTGTTTCCAGAATCCAGCACCTGAGAAGCGCTAATTCTCGGTCCCAACGATGCACCTTGCATGCGGGTGTGCCGCCCTTGGGGCAGCGCCCGCAACCCTCTAAAAAAAAGACATCCGCATCATTTGTCATTACTTATCAATAAGAACAGACCTTTCCCAAAAGTACGATTTAGATCATTGCTCAAAACAAAAAAGGGTTTACGAAGAAAACCTTCGTAAACCCCTGGTAATCATGTGGAGGATATCGGATTCGAACCGATGACCCCCTGCTTGCAAAGCAGGTGCTCTAGCCAGCTGAGCTAATCCCCCCGGTCAAAAATCCGGCGAATGATTGGTAGTCCCGAGCAGATTTGAACTGCTGACCCCTACATTATCAGTGTAGTGCTCTGACCAACTGAGCTACGGGACTGTTTGGTGCAAGGCGGGAACGCATGCCGGGTCGTACCCAGAGCGGGACTTGAACCCGCACGACCTCAACGGTCACAGGATTTTAAGTCCTGCGTGTCTACCGATTTCACCACCTGGGCTACTGAGCGGGAAACGAGACTCGAACTCGCGACCCCGACCT
>JACCDP010898573.1_pt1 | contig 33737 bp, 20 predicted proteins | sample 7445841 | NCBI WGS metagenome assembly JACCDP01 (sample SAMN15323441, study PRJNA562643) | freshwater metagenome | isolation source: river surface water | place: USA:Blue River Watershed | collected 2017-08-17 | reverse complement strand
TAATTTTTACAATAGTACCCTCAACACCAGATGATGGAGTGAAAGAAGTGATTGTTGGTGGTTGACAAGTTATTGTTGTAGTTCCACTTGAGCCCGCCGACGCTGTTGTACTACTTGTTCCACTTGAGCCAGCAGCACCTGATGAACTACTCGTTCCACTCGAGCCTGCGGCACCTGAAGAACCGCTAGAACCCGAAGTACTTCCTGCATCCAAATCTTTCAACCCAACTTTTTCTGCAGATATTTTTGCTTGTACAAATGAATTGTTAACTTCAATGAACTCGTTGATATTTTCGTCGTAATACGATTCAGATACTGTAGAAACAGGCCAGTTACAAACATAATATTTAGGAAGTGATAGTGTTTTAATTCTAGTAATATTATTTTCTAATCTACTTTTCATAAAATCAACGAAGTCCTCGATTCTAGTAAAAGTAGCAACAGGAAGTGGGTTTGACTTAGTAGTCAAAACTTTACCAACATTCATACAACAATAACTTCTATCAAAAAAGTTCCTAGCCTCCCCATAATTGTTATCCAAGGTTATAGTTGCAAAGTTGTTGTTAAAGGAAACGAATGTTCCATCATTACCACTATTATTTCTGACAAATGTTCTTACATAACTTATTGTGTAAATAATGAATTGTAAGATTTCATTATTAGGTACTCTATTTTTTATTATATCTGCGAGTTGTTGTGGATTAATTTCAGTTTTGGTACCTTCATTAGGTGCCCATCCAAGTGTTTTATAGTCCTCGAACACTTTGCTCTCACAAGTATTTTGAGCCGCCAAAGTATTTTTAGCTGTTTGAACTACATCAGCAGCCTTATTATTATTTGTGGTTGGCGTTGCGGTTGTGTTTTCAGGTCTACTCAAAACAAGTTGTTCTACTTTTGTTAATAGATTCTTGTTTACACTTTGTATAAATGAATCTATTGATGGTAAATCAAACATACCTTGTCTTATCCCTTTGAATGTCGTTTCAAAATTACCCGGTTGAATACTATGTGAAACCTCTGTAATCATATAAGGCCCGTTAAACATCGGAACGTGTCTTAGGTTAAAATACATCGTTGGTTGAATCATTGCATTACCAAGAGATTGGATGGTGCATTCGTAACTCCTTTGTTTGTACAAATTATATAATGAAACGTTTTGAGTTGCCGTATTTCTTCCAGCTGATTGGTCAATCATATTCAATTGAGTATTGATTGACTCTGACGTTGCTTTTCCGTTTTCTTGGGAAACTTGAAACGAATAGAAAATATTTTGATTTCTTGTTCCGATATCCACGTTGAAACCTACACATCTGTTGGATAAACCGAAATCTTTTTTACCTTGCGGATTTTCCAACAAAGGGTTTTGTGAACTTCTCCTCATCTCAAATCCATCGTCTCTAAATCTGAAATTACCTTTCGGTAGATTTAGATAATTTGAGGGTTTGCCGGTATAAAATGCAACCATCTTTGGTCCCGAATTCCTGTAATCTACGTTCAAGAAGGTCCCCCATAAATTATTGGCAAACTCTAAACTTCCTTCAGCTCTGTTTGTGGAAAGCCCTGAAACATCTTGAACATTATAAAAATTTACATAGGCCGGCAGTGGCATAACTACGAAGTTATTCTTCATTAAAATACTACTAATAAGCGTGTATACACTCATATCCATATTCAATGCACTTTTACTCAAGAAGTTTCTTAAGTCGAAAATATCAATGAATATTGTTTCTCCAATATTTCTCGAAGCTCTATCCATAAACAACATGTCCTCAAACAGAGTTTTTGTTTTATAGTCAGAACCTGCAATCCATTTATCATTCAAGGCTTTAAACATTTCATAGTTTTCAACTTTACTTTGTTGTCCATCAATAACCGTTTGAATTGTTCTTTCAGGAATTTCTTGTTGTTCTGGAAGTCCGGCTTGAACCCTCCTCATTACGTCATTTAGAAATTGATTACTTAGTGCTTGTGTGTTCGAAAGGTATGTTGAAAGTGCATTTTTAAACGTAGTTGAGTTAGATGTTGTTTGATTTAATAACTTATAAGTCGCATACATTTTTATAAGAGGTGACAATAAAGTTATATTATCAACGGTAAAATCAATGTTATTATCAACAAAAAAGTCAGTAATATATGAGCCAGTATTTTTATACCTAAGTTGTGGAATAGTTGAAAAACCAACTTCTAACTCTAGCGCTAACCACTGTTGTGGATATCTACTTTTACTTTGAACCAAAGTAATGTTTCCTTTCGCAGTCGGTAATGAATTTTTTTCATAAGGACCAAAATCAATTGGTTCATCTACTTCACTTAGATAAGAAAGCCAAACTCTTCTGTCAAAAAAACTTGGATTACCAAACCTTAATAACTTATCGTATTCCATGAAAGCTTTCATGTTACCGGTGAAATTTTGTATTTGGAAACTCGCCGTTCTGTTGAAATATTCCTCATATGTTTCGTTAGGTAGTTGTTCTTCAACAACCATTGTTGTTTTGAAAAACGCTTGGAAGTTTGTAAAAATTGCATTCGGGTCCGTTAAACTCTCCCCAATTGTTACTGAGTAACTTGGTATCTTCATGTTTTTGGAAGACCTCGAAAAATCTAAGAATTGTATTTCAAACTCATCCAAAATTTCTTTATCGAACACTGAAAACATTTCTTCGAAAGTACTATAGGTCTGTCCCGATAACAATGCAAATGGGGCTTGTGTTGTATATCCTGAATATATTTCATTTATGTAGTTTTCAACTCCAGGTTTCTTAATTTGAAACCCTTCGAAATAACCGTAGTTTGGTGATGCCCATAATAATCTAACCGAACCATTATACATGGCTTCATTTCCTGTTAAATTAACTCTAGTTTGATTTTGTGAGTCAACAACTTCAGATTGTATTTGATTGATTTGAGAACCAAATGAAGGTATAATAAAAAACCTTTTTCCCGTAATTTTATCTTTGACACACTCATTAACAACTTCGTTGGTTTCGATTTGTGCGGGTAGTACTACTGAAAATGTTTGAAGATTTAAATTTTTAGTATTTTGAGTCACACCATATAAATTAGCTTCGTCGAGTGTGAAAACTCTCATTCCATTGGCAATAGATGTTTGGATTTCAGTATTTGAATACGAAGAATATAAATCGTTACCATTGTAGAAATAGTTGAAATCATTAATCAACTTAGGATAGAAACCAAGTTGAATGGATATAGATGCGGTATCTTCGGTTTGAAGTATAACTTTATTTTGCTGTAACTCCCCATTAGTGTTAGGTACCAAGGTATTAAAAACATATTCTTTTGAAACAGAATTACCTATTGGGTCAAAATTGTTATTGTAGTTGAAATCTTTCCATACTGAATCAAGAATATCGACTCCCGTTTGTTTGAACTTTTTATATCTGTGCCAAATAGCACCAAATTTCAAAATCCAAGAATATGGTAGTTTGTGCACACCTGCAAACTTTTTTAGACATGCCGCAATATAATCCAAATCGTTGGTGGTATCTGCAATCTCAGATTTAAACCTTTCTCTGAGTGATGCTAAAGGTAAAGAATTTAAAAACAGATACGCCGCTTGTATATAAGGATATTCGTTTCTGTTTTTTTCCTCCTGTACCCCCGATTGAATCGCATTTACAAAGTATGGTGTGTTTAATATAGACGTTGTTGTTTGTCCTGTATAATTAGGATTTGGCGAATATGACTGTAAATAACCTTCGGTTGGGATTTTAGGTTCTCTTGTTTTATAGAAATCGACTAATGTGTTGGTTGTAAGTTCTATTGATGGGTTGTTTACACTAAGGTAGAAAAAGTTTGTTACAGGTCTATTGATTGAATAATTTGTAAGTTCTTCAAAGTTTGATATGACTGTCGAACTAGGAAAAACCTTTAGGACTTTATTTGTATTGTATACTGCCTGACCAACGCTTTTATCTGATGAACTTAAATTATCTGAACACCATCTTGTATCAACAAAAGGATAAGTGTCAATAATTTGTGGTGTGTTGACTGCAGATTTTGCCAGTGTTTCTAAACCTGAAGAGACAACAGACAAAGACGGTCTTCTACCTATTTCATTTAAATTCAAAATTGAATTTGAAAATTCCGTCATTTCTTTCAAATAAGGTGTTACGTAAAATCCTTTGATGAAATCTTGATATGCTTTACCCGTTCCTAAGTTCGATATGTTATATAAAACAGATTGGTAGTTGGCTGAATTAAGGTTATAATTTTTCAATTTAGTTACAAGATACGGTGAACTAAGTCCCAAACTTGTAATCAAATTACTACCCTCAACCTCCAAATTATATTTGTTTATTTCATCAAACAAGTTTTGAGTTGTAACTATTCTACCAAAGTTATTGTAGTATGCAGAAACAAATTGTCTTTCCCAAATCTCATAGAAAAATTTAATCTCTTCTTTATTTGAATAAGCAATACCCGTATTTGGAAATTCTAAAGGAACATAATTTATAATGTTTGTTTCCGCAGAATTATCCAAAGGTTGTGGTGCCAAAGGTGCTTGGAATTTTTGGGTCAATCCCTTCATGTATTCCTCAACAAACTCAACTTCGGGCCATTTTTCATATAGATAGGCTTTAGTTAAATTAACAACGCTCGGGTCACCCAAATACTTAAGTTGAAATCTACCTTTCTTATCTTCAGGAGTTTCAACAAAAAATTGTGGCCAAGGGTATACGGGAATTTGAGCCAACGCCAACCCGTTGTTCGGGTCGTTCTGAGCATTTGCCGCAATTTCTACATCATCAACCTTATCTGAACTTGGTACAGAACTATTGTTATTTAGAATCGCATTTTTTCTAATTGGGTCATATTTTACATCCCAAGCCTTTGTATGACAATCATCTAATAACCTTATGAATCCTTCGGCGGATGCCATTATAACCGCCATGATGCTTCTGACATTCGGAGTGAATCCAAGTCCTGTTGCAGTATCTTCAATCTTTCTTGCTAATTCAGCAGATATAATAGCTTCGAGTTCTTGAAGTTTTTTACTTGCTTCAGCTTGCATCACATAGATAGTAGGTTCGAACGCCAAATTTGGTTTACCCTCAAACAAGAAAAAAGGAAAATAATAAACTTTTCTGTTTATAACCACACCTTCTTCATTGGTTTCATCTTTATATTCGAAGAGTGGAAATTGCGCTTTGGCTTTAATAATATCTACAACTGTTGGTTCCAAGGTTTCATATTGTTGTTGTGCGGTTTCAATCCAATCAACTTTTTCATCCTCCAAAGTAACAACAATCATTTTTTCGTTAATTGGGTTTGTAATTGGGAATGTTCCCTTAGAACCTAACGTTGGGTTACCTGATAATTCTGCGTTTCTTAATAAAATTATATCTTTTAGTTTCGATAAAGCCGTGACTTGTGTATCATTATTTATTTTTTTAAAAGCATAAACATACCTACCATCTTTTAAGACGATTGGTCTGGGATTACAATACTGACCAAACCAAGAATTTGTACCACCCCTAACCTCCTCCAAATAAGATTCTAAACTTTTTTTATAATTTCTAATATTAGTAAGAGGTGTAATATTTGCTTTAGGGTAAGATTCTGCGATTTGTTTTTCGAAGTTCTCCAACTTATTCATTAATTGATAAATCGTAAGTTCTGGAAAGTTTCTTGGTATTAATCCTTTGGCCTTATATTCACTATAAACCTCTACAATTTTTTGATACCCTTTTTCTGTAACAAGTTGTGTATTAACATTTATCGTACTTGTAGTCCCCCTTGCAGTGTTGGGGTCAATTGAAGCTAGTTTACTTCCTTGTGAACTGTCTCCTTCTGTTGGGCTTTTTGTTACGTTAAATCTTGTTGCATACATGTGTGGGGCAGCCAAAAGGTGTCCCATAGGTAGTTCATTGAGAATATTAAACTTATATCCGACAAACTCTAACTCAATTGAATAGTTACCACTATAAGAGTTAAACCTCGCATTAAATTTCAATAAATTCAATTGGTACCTTATAGCCTGACCATAATACCCTTTTAGTGTTAAATAAAACACGGGATAGGGTAGGTTGAAAAAGGCGGCATAAGGTGAATTTTGTCCTAACTCAAAAAGAGCCTTTCCTTGAACATCTTCCAAACTTATAGTAACACTTGGAATAAATGATGTTCCTGTTCTAATATTGATTGCTGTTATTCCTAATAATCCGTTATCTTCAACATTTTCGGGATTAGCCACGGTATTTTGAATGTACGGTTTTGAACCGTCTTTTGGAATTTGTGGAATTTCTAATTTTTGATTCTTACCCTTACCTGAAGTAGTATCTCTACCTGTCAGTTCATCATAGTATCCGGTCCCCAAGTAATTACCTTCAGAGGGTTTTAGAAAATTAATTTTACCAACAGAAATAGTTCTTATTCGGTCTTCACTAGTACCACCAACAGCTAATTTAGTACGTGGTAACATCTCAGCCTCAAGGTTGACATACATAACCAAATTCTCATGGTCAACTAATCTCTCGGCAATTACACCAAAATCATCAACTGTTTTGTTTGGGTCAACAACGATGATGTTATTGTAATCGAATTCTACTAATATGTTTCCACTGTTGTCTGCCGTAAGGTTACCTGCCATAATAATAAAAATGATTTTCTAATGCCGCTTTATAATCCTGTAATGATGGTATAAGCGGAAATGGAATAATCAAGACAGCACCGTCATAAATTGTATTTTCCAAACCACCAAATTGTGGATTAGCTTGTAATATTAACCAGTTAAAATATGGAGCACCATAAAATTCTTGTGAAACCTTATCTAACCTACTCCTACCAACTTTATAGATATAGGTTTGGTCACTTGGCTTTTGAGGTAAACTAACATAAGGAACAATAGTTTGCTCTCCATTAATAAGAAACTCAGAATATCTGTTATAATAAGGATAACCCATTAGTTAAGCTTTATCATTGAAACATAAGCGTCGTTTATGTCGGATTCAATATTCCAACTCTTTTTCTCCGTGCTTGGGTTGTTTGTTGTTCCAAGTGACTGAACCATTTTCTTAATTCCATTATATTTTTGTGTTGTAGTGTCTGACAGTAACTCATAGTTCAGAACTCTTTCTTTTGATGGGAATGGTGTATAGTTAATAAAATTCTTAAGTGTTGAATCTGACATTTTTTTAATCATGTCTTTTGCAATTCTATTTTCTTCTTCAAATTTTGGTTTGGCAATAGTTAACCAATAACTGTCAAACTCACCGTCCAAGTCAGTATTACCTGAGTCCAAAATATTCTTGTTGGATTTTATATTAGCAATTATTGCGTTTTTAAAAGTTTGATATTTGTTGGTATCCAAAATCATTTCTGAAAGTATAACATACTGTCTCCTAAAAGAATCTATTGTAAAGTAATCATCTGTACTAAAAGGTATAAAAACTCTATCTTTAATTACATTGTAGTCCGTCACACCATTCTGACCCCAAACTAAATACCCACTATAATTTTTACTTCCAACAGGAAAATCAAATTCTTCAGTCACCTTAGAATAGAATTCGGTTAGACCACTAGATATAATCTCTAAGTCACCATATAATTCATCATATGTATTAGAATATCCACTTCCTTTGTATACGTTTGTTGTTCCTGAAATCTCATAAGCTTTAACATTCCCATTTGCTTGTTGGAGTCCGTCGGAACCGGTGGTGGTTGTTTCTTGGTATAATATAACGTTTGTTCTACTTAAGTACTGAATGAATGTCTGTTGTTGATTTGTTATCTCTTGTATCACTTGTGTCAAACTATTTTGGAAAGTATTCTTTCTTCCTTTAACAAAGGTTTCCATGTTGTTTTTTAACTCTCTAATAACTTTTGGATTAAAGTTTTTGTTAGGAGATTTCATGAATTTAATGAATCTGTCCATTTCCCCATCATTATTACTTTTGATATCGGAAATATAATCATTGAATATTTTGTTGATTTTTGTTTCCAACTTTTCTGGCTTTCCAACCAACTGTGTATTTTGATTTGTTGATTGTGTTGCTAACATTGTTCCGTCAATATAATTTCTGTCCGTGGTCCAAAGTTGTAGAATTCCATTGTTATACAGGTCAACAATTTGTGTACTTTTGTTAACAATATTTTGGAAATATGTTTGTGATTGTTCAACAACTTTATCCATGAACTCCTTGTATGAAATTGTACCTGTTTCAGTTGTTTCTGTTTTTATATTTGTAAGGATGTTTCCAATAGTGTTATTATTACTCAAACCATTAGTCGCTCCTGCTTGGTTAACTGTTGGCCTCGGTGGCTGTGCTCCGATTGAATTTAAGAAGTTCTTGTCAAGTACTTTGAAACTTTCATCTGTTGCATCTGCTCTGTCATCATATACTTCAGTATTGGCATAGTAGTTGAATGTCAAGGCGTTTTGTAACTTATCAACCGCTTGTTTAAGACCACTACCACCAACAAAATTGAACGATAGGGTAACATTTGCAATCATTGGTTGTACTCCGATTCCTTCAGGATTAATATCCAAATCTTCATAAGTAAATGATAAACTTGTTGGTATAATCTTGGTATGATAGAAATCTCCAACTCTCAAAACTAAAACCGGTGGTGAACCAAAAGCGGTATTAATCGCGTTGTTGTATTCCAATTCAGGTTTAGATTGTGGTGTTGATTGTTTTACCGTTGGTATTGTATCTCCAGGTCTCATACATTGTTGTAAGAACGTCAACCTAGAGTTCAATCCTTCAGGTGTCATTGAGTGGAATGCCGGTTGGAAGAATTTAAGTTTATCTTTAAGATTATCATAAACCATGGGAGTATTTTCTTTGATTGTCTCAAAGTAATCACACTCGGAAAGAAGTCCCCTAAGAACTCTCTTGGTTATATTATCTTTTTCAACCCACGTTGTTTCCAATTGTGTTTGACCAAGAGGTTTTGGTGAAACTGTTCCTGTTAATACACCCTTAGGTTGTTCTTGAGCAACATCTCCTTTAGGTACAGGAGGAGCCTGAGTGAGAGTTTGTTCAACCTTAGATATGAAAGCTCTTCTACAAGCCATAGCACCTATCGTGAAAACTTCTTTAGGACCCATCACATCACCACCCTTAACTTGTAAAGCCCCGGTTAAGTTCTTATCACTACAATTGAAACTTTGCCCCCAAGGACTAAAATCGTTAAGCGTAAAAGGTCCGCTTTCCTTCGCCGCCGCTTGCGGAGTTGAACTTGTTACTTCCCCAAATGGTGTTCCCGCTTTCACAACTAATCTCTGAGGAGAACTTGTAACGTATTTTGTAAGAGCAGAATCTTTTGTAAAGTATTCAATCATTGATGTAATTCTTCTCTCAGACAATTTTTTGTTATATTCCTCTGTTTGAGGTGCCGAGCAACTAGAGTCAATTATCAGTGAAACTGTACCATTTGGATTTTGTTCCAGTGTTTGGGCTAATTCTATTTTGAATTGATTTAACGCTTGGTAACTTGCATTTACCGCTTTATCAAAGAATGGACTTGTAGATGTATCTTTTTGTGCATAAACGGATTTTTGTCCATAGTAGTTTCCAAACAAAGTTGTATAATCTAAAGTTCCTGACGCTTGAGGAAAATCATTATCAAAGAACAAGTTCATGTTTTGAACTTTTGTCCAATCGATTGTTGTGTTTGCCTGAGGTGTTGATTGTTTAGTTTCCTCTCTTGTTCCTTCTACACCACTTTGTTGTGATTTTACAGCAGCACCCAACTGTTCTTTTGACATCTCTTTCGAAGTGATGATTTGTTGAAGTTGGTATAAATCTTGGGGGTTGATAGTATAATATCTTTTAGCCAACTCATATAAATCATACTTTCTACATCCTGCAAAAAATGAATCCAAAATACTATTAACTTTTACCGCGTTAGATTCCTTTGATAGTACTTTGTTTACAATCATATTCAAAACTGAAGGGTGGTCCACAACAATTTTCCAAGAAATACTTCCGGTTCTGTTGGTGTTACTGTAAGTATAAATTGGCTCTGGTCTTCCAATGAAATCATTACCTTTCCAGTTTGCGGATATATTTTCATTGAAAGTTAATCCATATGGTGGGAACCACATTACTCTTCCCCCATTCGGTCCTCTCTCACACATTGGCAAATCGTTCACAGTATATCCTGGAGTACTTGATGTTCTCCATGCTAAATTTTCTAATGAGAACATATACTTTTTAGCGTACCCTGCATTTCCAGTTCCTATTAAATTTGAAGAATCTTGGCCACCTTCTCTTTTGTTTGGAGCAATATTAAGATTATATGTTTTATCCAATACAGAATAAGAAAACTTTCTTCCTTCTGTTGTCATTCCATCTGTTTTCTGTAAATCATTATATTGTAGATATGGTACATCTTTAGCAAATACCCTACAATACTCAGTTCCAACTTCGTTACCAAAACTTCCTACATAAGATAAAACTCTCGAACCCTTGGTCATTTCTTTATATCCATCATGGAAAACTTTACTGACTTGGTCAATAGCATTTCCGACATGTTGTAATCTCTTACCTCCTTGTGGTTGGCTTTCAATTATTCTTTGTGTGTCATCTAAAATAGAACCCTCTCTAAACTCTCTATTTGTAGATTCTGTTGAGTTGTATGAAGATGGTTTAAAATCCTCGTCAATGTTAGTAACATCCCCTCCAATTCCTACTTTCTTTCCCGCGTTACCTCTATACTTTGGTGATACCCATGTGAAACCTCCTTCAATGCCTCCACCATTACTGTAAGTTGGACCGTTTGCACCTAATCTAACCTCTTGACTTGGCCCTTCGTATAATTGAGCAAGTTCGGAAGGTCCATATACAGGTGATTGTTGTTCTACACCAAACTCGTTGACAGGGATTTGTCCTTCAGGTGAGAATACTTTCGATGGGTCTGATGTGTTAGAACCAACGTAAAAATTACTGTTGTTTGTTGTTGAACCAGCAATAACCCCACCTACTCTATCAAACAAGGTTCTATCGAAACTCGGCTTATATTTGTTGTAATCAATGTTACCAAACAATCTCGACTTTTGTCCCCCTCCCATGTTGTTATACATGATTTGAGAACCCGTTTTGTTTGCACCTAATAATCTTGTGAAAAACTTACCAGTGTCACTTCTTTTAAATGCGTTCTGAAGTTGTTGTATGGTTGTTGGTTGTCCCTGATTTACAGATGTATCCCAATATGAACCAGGTATTGGGGAAACAGGTATATAACTTCCGGCTAATCTTAAGGCAAAATCAGTTGCGGCTACAATTGGATTTGCGGGTATTGTAATTTGATAATTAGGTTCAATTAATGGAACTCTACCAGTAACTAAATTTAATATATCAGTACCACTTCTTACATTGAATACGTTAGCCCTTCCTACAGTTTCCCTTCTAATTTGAGTTGCTATTCTATCTAAAAACAACTTTTTAAGGTTCGAAGCACCAAATCTTTGTATGAAAGAGTCGGAACTTAGTAGTCCGTTACTTCCTTGTGGGTCTGGATTCAATAAAATTGAAACGGGTCCGTATGATGAAGGTACGAACTGAAGTGGTTGGTATGGGTTTCCATTTGGTAATCTGTCTTGGTCAACTCGAACTGTTTCTAATGTACTTATTACCTCACTACTATCTAAAAAATTCTGGCCGGCATATGCATTGAGTGGTTGCCACGCGGGTGCGATTCCAGGAAATCCTTTTTGTGCAGCAATTAAACTTTCGTCAACTAAATTAGCATCTTGATACCCATACTCCCCTTCGTTGGACTTTGAGTTTAGTAAAGCAGATGGGTCAGGAACTTGTTTATATCCACCATCGGCACCATATTGATTTAACGGATAAAGTTTGTTAGCTAAAGATGGGTCATCTATTAAACCATCGGGCGAATCTGTTACTGCTAAATCTGACTGAATATACTCGAAATTGATTGGAGGCGTAGTTCTTCTCGGAGATTTAGGATAAGGTGCTAAATTTCTAGTTATGATTTTTTTTCTAAACGCTTCTGAACTCGCAAAATCGAGGGTTGTACTCATCAACTATTTTCTATATAAATAGGTTAAGTGAAATTTTTTGAAAGAATTAATCATCATCGTTTTTTTCCCAACTCAAGGTCCTTTTGTTGAACATACTTATATATCGTTTCTTTGAATTCTTCGGTATTCAAATAAGTTTCGAGTTGTTGTTTTGATACACCTGGAGGTGCGTCTACGACAAATCTTACTGTACCGGTATAATCAATCGTCTTCTTTTCCTCTGTTATATTTACACTGTTCTGAGGAATTGTCACTGATTGAAGTTGTCTTTGTTGTTCACTAAATAAAATTGATTGTGGAGAAACTTGATATGTTGTAGGTGTCTGTGGTTGTGTTGCCGAAATTCGTGATGCTGTTGCAGTAACAGGTGTGTTTGCTCTTACAAATTCCTGTAATTTTTCTGTAAGGGAACCGAAGTTCTTACCAACAAATGAAGCATCCTTTAATTGTTCTTTGTCTTTGGCTATTTTATCAAGAGCTCTTGCTGCAATCCCATATAAAGTACCTCCAGCACCTTTCATAGATTCTTTCAATTCTAACCCAAGTTGTTTGATTGCCTCAACAGGGTTAGCTCCTTTATTTATTATAGCATCTGCAGTTGTACCAAGTTTGGTTGTAATATCTTCAAGTCCTGTTCTAAACAAATCGGTTCTAGCCAAACCACCGCTAACGGCCCCTGAAGTGATTGTCGCCGCTTTACCTAACTCAGCTAAATTTTCTCTTACTATTCTAACTGAAGCAATTCCATTATAATATGCTTTAGATATTGATTCTAAGGAAGCCCTTGCAGCGTCGGATGATTTGAGTTGTGCTCTTGCAATATCCTCAACAGTTTTTGGTGCTTCTTTTTGTTGTTTAATTAAATCATCAAATTCTGTTTGTGTTAAATCTGTAAGTTTCTTTTCAATACCACTATCTAACTTAATCGTATACTCACCCTTTTCATTCATTGCCCCCAAGTTGGCCAAGTATTGTTTGTCCTCTTCACTACCGAATTTTATTTGTGGTGAAATTTGTGATAATCTTTTATCAAGTTCTGCAGCACCCAAAGATGTTTTGGCTAAATTATCGTAACTTATACCAGTTTCCTTCGACAATTCTTTCATCGTAAGAATACCTTGTGGGCTTATCTTAAATGATTTAGTTTTTTCATCGAAATAACTAAATTGTTTAGTCATGTTGATTAAAGATTCTTGTAAAGCTCCAGGGTCGTTAATTGATGCATTCATAAGTGCAAATGGGTCCGCCAAAGCACCTGCCGCCACACCCAATCTTTGTAAACCTGCAGCCATTTGTATCGCACCTTCAGGGTCTTGTACTTTGTTTGCAAACTCAAGAGCGTCCGCCATGTTAAACCTAACCATCGCAGCCTGAGCAGCCATTTTAGTTAGTCCTTGAATACCATTACTGAAATTAAACTTGTTTAGTTCTGACATATTATTCAGAACCGTACCCATAATTTGTTTGGTATTCAAACCAAGGTTTTGTACTTGAATCACAGCTTCGCTGGCTTCCGGCCCTATTCTTGCCGCTTGATATCCTGCATCTGCAAAACTTTTAACTAGAGTATCCGCATCTTCACCTAAAACTTTTGATGTCGCATATAGTTGTGAAAGTACGTCTTCTGTAACCGTCACATTTCTTTGAAGGGTTTCCGCAACCGCTCTCATTGTTTCGAAGGTTGCTGAGATATTACCTCCCAATCTTATGATTCTTGGTTCAGCATCTGCGACAGTTTGCATCAACTCAGATATCCTCTGTTTGGATTGCCCAAAAACATTATTGAGTTGTCTACCATACTCAGTCATGTTGGCAATCGCATTCCTTAGCTCTGTTCCACTGAAAGGGTTTGCCTTGCCGAGGGTTTCCTTGAGAAAATCTTCACTTGATTGTTGTCCTGCGTCTTGCATTCAAAATGATTTAAATATAAATAGAAGAAGGACTGTTTTTTCAGTCCTTCTTATTAGTTTCTAACCACTTGTCTAATAGATATTTTCTAACAAACAAGGGCATTTCGTTAAAATCTTGCCATGTTATCTTGAGTAGTGTATTCAAATAGAAAAACTCATCAAGTTGTCCTTTTCTATAGTCCGAAGAAAGGGCGAAAAAACTCACCCCCAAAACCAACGTTGACAGTTAGTTTTTCTCCTGATGGGGTAGTTACTTCTCTTCTCATGTCCAATCTAGGTTCATTTTCATCTAAGAATCTTCTGATGTGTTTAGAGTCCAAGATTGGCATGGCCTCAATAAACTTCGCAATTTCTCCTTTGTTTGTCTCTCCGTCTACTTCAATTATCTCCTTTTGTAATCTCCAAGTAACCGATGGAACAACTCTACCCTTCGGATATGTTTCTTCCATTTTTCTTAAATCAATAATATCCCCATATGTTAGAGGTTTAACTTTTACAAATTTTCCACTTCTTGGTAGTGTCGTTGTAAATGTTCCGTCATCATTTGGTTCATCCCCTTTTCGTATGTTCAATTCATCCAACATAACAGTTGTTGAAAAGGATTTCCCTGTCTTTGGGTCAATTGCATTAACATTAATTTCGGGACCAAATGATGTGTTTCTTAAGAACACTAAAATGGCTTCAACGTCTCCTTCCATTAAGTCCTCGATTCTAATGTCCGGTTCAAATATCTTGTTTCTTAATAAATTTGTTGTAATATCGGTCCCGCCTGCCATTAGAATATTTTCGTCTGACGCAGTTAGGTATCCAACTTTTAATGTTTTTTTCTTGTTTTTGTAGAATACACCTTGTGATGGTAAAGGTACAACATCATGTGGAATTGTTAAATTTTGTTGTCCGTATTCTCTAGCTTGATTTTCCATATAAAAAAAATAACCGTAAAGTTTATGTCTTTACGGTTAAATATAAAAAGTATTGATTTTTTATAAAGGGTATTAGTAAACTAATACACAACGGTCCATTCTAAGCGAAGCTGTAATATCCGCCAAAGCGTCTGCGGCATAACTCAAAGAACCAAAGTTAACATCTGTTAAGAATGTTCCATAGAGAATCCATTTTTCTACAACCACCCCTGTTGGGTCCAACATCTCGAGGTCGATGTCTTTTTTATAACCCGCAGCATATCCCATACGACCTGTTACAGATTCAGCGTGAAGACGAACCCACTCCATAAGTGCCTGAGCAGCAGATGGTCCGATTGGGTCTCTAAATTTAACAGAGATTGGGTCCCAGTTGAATCTTCCTGCAACGAAAGTCGACGTGTTGAGGAACTGTATTTCTGTTGCACCTATTTTGATTGATGGTCTTGCTGCAGTTTCAACAAACCACTCATTGATACCTAAACTAGAAGGGAATCTCAAAATAAATCGATTCTGACGCTTCGGTTCGTACGGTATCGGCATTTTCATTAGTAAATCCGCCATATATTAAAATTTTTTTGTTTCTTTGTTTATATTCCTATAAATATAGGATGTTGAAAAATATTTCTATTTACTTTGTTTTTGAAACATTTATTTATTTTCTTAATTCCTTTTTGCCTTTACCAGTAAAATAAGATTTAACTATATTATCTGGTTTATCTTTATAATGTTTATACATTTTTTCTAAATTCTTTAAGTCATCATCTGAAAAACCAATTGTTGGTTTTTTTGGTATGAATGCATTTCTTACGTCATTTTTTAAAAAGGCTTTCTTATTCAGTTGGTGTGATAGGTCTTTCACATAAGTTACAAATTCATCCATAGCCATAACCTTTAACTCCTCGGGACTTTGTGCCCCTGATTCACTTGCAAAGGATACTGGATAATATCTGTTCATATCTAAGTATGACTGAATAAGTTCTTCATCAGACATCATTTCTTCATCAGTAAAATTTCTATATTTTCTTAAATTCTTAATTAATTGTTCTTTATCTATACCCCCAAAACCGTCAACAATATAATTGTAAACCGCTTCTCTCAGAACCTTTGGATTGTGACCTCTAGCGGTGATTATGGAAAAAATGGAACCGTTTTCCACCGCTTCTTTAAAATCTTGGAAAGCCGGTCCTTGTTTTGCTTTCATTGCATCTCTAAGGAATTGAGTATCTCCAGGTCCTCTGAAATTTCTGAATGGGTCATTTGCAAAATTAACAATAGTTTCTCCTTTGTATTCGAATGGTTCTTTACCTACCTTCTCTCTGAAATGAGCAAAATCATCAGTTGACATACCTACTTCTTCTCCCTCATCGTTTTTTAACATAATCTTTGTGGGCATATGAACTATATTGTCGTCCCAATCAAAAGCATAATACTTCATATCGGGAGTACTTTCATCGACAAAACCTTCAGTTATATTTCTCATAATTTATTGGCTAAAAAAAGGGGGGAGAACCCCCCTTCTTATTATTAGATATTTTCGAACGATGCACCTGTAGGTGTGATAAAGAATTCAATATCAATAAATTCAAGTGCTTTCGTTGGTTTAAGGTAAATTTTACCTGTAAGTGTGTTTCTATCCAAATCCTCAGGAGAAGAGGAAACTGTTACTCTGAAATCGTATAGACCTCTGTCTCTTCTGATACCATCTAAAATTGGGTTAACAGAATCTAAAAACTGTTGTCTTACGATTTGGTCGTTCTGTTCAAACAACAATCTAACTGCGACCGCAGAAATCAACTTACGAGCTTGTAACAACAATCTTCTGACATTCAATCTGTTAAGTGCTGTGTCAGCAATCTGAAGAGTTTTGTTACCCCAAATTACAGTTCCAACATCTGAGAAAGTTGCGATTGGGTTGATTCTACCTTGATAAAGTGTATCTCTATCTTCTTGAGTTAGTTTCTGTCTAGCTTTGATTGAATTAACAAGACCTCTTGTGTAACCCGCCGAAGCGAACCATGGGAAAGCAATGTTATCTGTCAAAGCCAAGTTTCTACAAACCTCACCTGTTGGTGGTAAGTAGATTTGTGTGTTATTAACAGTATCTCTTGTTAAAATCCAAGGATAGTAAGTTGCGGTGTAGTTAGAATCAATTCCTGTGTTATCCAAATTATCTACAGCTTCTTGAGAATAAATCACATCGAATTGATTAGATGAATCAGGAGTGTACATCTGATAGTCAGGAGTTGTAACAATATAAACCGAATCCGCTCTTTGATATTGAATCATATCGATAGCTTCTTCACAAAGATTGGAATTGTTTACATAATCGATACTACCGGTTGCAAAAACATTTATGTTTGTTGCCTCAGGATTTTGATAAGTCAAAATACCAAGTAAGTAAGCATAATAGTCAGTATTAGCAAAATCAGTAGTATTATTTTGTACTGTAATTCTCTTGAATAGACCCTCACCTGTTGCGGTAGGATATCTTGAAGAAGGTGAAGCACCCGCTAAATAACCAGACGCACCTAATTGGAATCTATCTTGGTTAGTTCTGAACTCTCTATATATATCCCAACCATCAAATCCACCTGCAAAACATACTGTATATTTTCTTGAGTAAATGAAATAATATGGATTTTCTTGAGTTTCAGGGTCTGCTCTGAATTCTGCAGAACCACATTCGAAAGCTGTTTGACCTGAAGTTAAAGATGAATTTGATATTGTTACAACAGTCGCACCTGAGTCCATATGGAATCCTTTACTTAAGTAATTCCACTTTTGTCCTTCAACCTCTGTTGCACTTAACACCCAACTTGAAGGGGTTTGTCTTCCTTTGTAACTTAAGAAAGATTCATCAATTCCAAATTGAGATGAAAAACCTAAATAACTTCTTCTAATTATATCTCCGCTTGATTCAACCGTATTCGAACCGCCTGCGGCAGCACCGAAAGGAGGGTTTGCAATAGTTTCACCAGGATAATAATACTTAGTTTTATATTTTATCATCGGAGAAGGATTAAGAACATTTGCATACTCTCTTTGAGTGTATCCGTAGAATCCACAAGGAAGAGCATCTATCGGTGCTCCGTCCGCCATCTCAACCATGATATATTTTGAAATTAATGCATATTCACCGTTTGAAGAACCTATCTTCTTTGCAACGAAATTGTTAGAAGCCGGGTCCATATTACAGTTAGTGAACTTTTCAATTACTACAGGATTAGCATCTGTATCAAAGAAATTTCTAACTAAAACATCAAATGTCATATTATTGAAAGACAAGTTTGCAATTGAAACTTTAACTTCAACGTTTGCAGAATCTCCGTCTGATATTGAAATAAATTTGAAAAGATTATAAACCTTATTACCTCTTAATTCAGAAACTAAGAACGGTGTTTCAGGTGCTTGATATCTTTGTACATTATATGCAATTGAACTCGAATCTTGAGAACGAGCTCCTGGTAAAGCGATTAATTCACAACTAACACCACGGATAAGACCTTGATTATATGCCTCATTCAGTGAAGTTGCGTAGATTTCCTCAACAAACAAAGGTACTTCATTTCTTGATTTACCAAAATTATCAACACCTAATACTTTGGTTATGAATTTAGATGAGGATGCCAAAAGATTTACTTCAAATGAGAAGGTATCTGAATCTTTGGTAACACCTGAAAGTAAGAAAGTACCATAAGGGTTATTTGTAACACCAGAATATTGTTCAGTACAAACGAGTGTAACCCCTGTTGTTGCACTTACTTCATAAACTGGTCCGTGATTTACACTTGTTGAACTGTTCGTAAATAAAGAGATACCTCTTGAACGAAGAGTTGCTACAACCATGTTGTTAAACTCAGGGTAAGCAGTACCTGAGAAAGTATATGAAGCACCTGAAATAGTCCCTGAAAAGGATTCAGAGGCCCCTGTTGAAAAGTTTGATACTACAAAGAAAAATGAATAACCTGAATAACTGTTATCATTATAATTTGTGAAGTTTGCGTAATACCAAGAATCGTTGTCTCCTGCTGATAAATCATTGTAAGCCAAGTTTGTGTTATCTACACTATATGGATTAGTAACCGCACTGTAAGTTAACTCTACCGCTAAAGCGTCTGCGTTTGGTATTGCACCGAAAATATTAACGGTAACTGCAGAAGAAGATGGTGTATCATATACACTTTGAATATAAGCATTAATCTGTGATTGAAGTGTTGATGTACTTCCGTCGGACAATCTATATTGTGTGTTCAATGCCGATTGAACAGGTAAAGGTAAATCTGTCGGGTCAATAAATGAAGTTGTATTACCTGAAGACGAACCACTGAAGTCCGCAGTAAAGCTAGCTCCTGCCGATGGATTTAAACCAATTGTAAGTGGGTCTACATTAGATGTAACCTTGATACTCCAAGAAGGACCTGCATCATATCCCGATAATCCCAAAATTCTAGTTACAAACAATTGATTGGATTGTTGTAAATAAGATTTTGCGATATACGCAGCTTCATATTTAGGGATTTGAGTGTTAACAAACTTTGTAGGTTCAGTACCTCCAAAATACGCCTGAAACTCATCGTAATTAGTGATGAAAATAGGTTCAAAAGCTGGACCTTTTAGGGTTTCTCCAACTAAACCTAGAGTAGTTACACCCACACTCTGTGCCACGAATGATAAATCCGTCTCGGATGTATATACACCGGGTGAAACGTAAACTTTTTGATTTGCTTGTGCTGTTGCCATTATTAATTAATTCTTTGCAGATTTATTTTATTCATAAATATTCTTATCTGAATGAAAAAACTTGACTTTTACATATGTATTTGTAAACGGTGAGAATTAATTCTGCCTTTTTTCTACCATGAAAACCAAGAAAGAAATCAAAAACATAAAAATTGACCCTGCAGTACATGATATACTGAAAAAATATTGTGATAAGAGAGGTATAAAAATATATAAATTTTTAGAAAATCTTATCTTGGAAAAATGTAAAGAAAAGAAGGATATCTACGGTGAGGATTAAATTAACTTATTAAGAAATAACAAACTTGATTCTTTAGTATTATCTTGTTTTGTAATTTCAATCCTTAATTCATCATTAGTTGTAATTTGAATTGTTTGAACATCACTACCATAAAAATCATTATTGATATAAACGTCCCAACCTGAAACGTTGGTCGGTGACAACAAAGTCATATTTGCAGTATATTCAATAAACTCAGAAAGAACTGTATTACCTGTTACAAATAACCAATTCATTTCAAACTCATTCGGATTCGGAGGAGTTTTGTCTCTTTTCTGTTTAAAGGTACTTGTATCCAATTCCATTATTTGAACCATTCTTTGAATTGCGGGTTTAATCTCAAATTCCTCTTCGTCGATGAGGTAACCCAACATAGTAAAATCATAAGATTGAACATAATATTTTCTGGCGTCCATATTCATCTGTGATTCATCTCCAACATTATTCAAAATAATCGGAACATACTGACCCTTTATGAAAGTATAAGCCTGTCTCGATGAAAAAGTTTGCATTACAATTTTATTTAATTGATTCAGCTCTCTCATTCTGTTACAAATAATTTTTACACTGTAATTAATATCTACAGGTACAGGTTGAGGTATTGTATATATATCCATTCCTTGTTCGTTACCATTCCATGTTGGTACCGAAGCGTAATAGAATTGTTTTCTATTTGGTATTGTATACTGTAAAGACGGATTGGTACCATACTTCACTTCAGGTACTCTTACAACAGTCATAAATGGAGGACTTGGGTTATAGTCCAAATCAACAAAAGACCAAGTTTCCAAATATTGAGACCAATTCTGAGTAGTTATAATTCTATCTAGAAGTGGCACTATTTGACCCGCGGTAACAACTTGTAACTCTTCCTTAGTAAAATCTAACATACCTCTATCTAAATCCGCATGAAGAACAGATTTTGGCAAATATGTACCATCTTCATTAATATATTGTAGTAGTTGTTCACGTCTAGCGGACAACTCCTTTTTAGGTACTAATGGTAATGTCTTTTTTATTTGTTTCGGAAACGGCATTATTTACTAAACTTTTCAATCATTTTATCCATTGGATAGAACGTATCTGCATATTTGTCATACCCGCTTCCGAAGAATCTGCCAGAATCAATCATTCTTTTCCAACCATTATATTTTGTAGTGTAATTCCATAAGTCGTCCAAATCAGTCATTTTACCTGTCTTTTTCAAATACCCACCAACCAAACCACCAGTTCTATCTGCACCGTGAGCACAGTGTATTAATGTATTACCTTCAGATAAAATAGGGATTATTTTTCTCAAAGACCCTACATACCCTTCACCTTCTTTATAACCTTCATGAGAACTTATTTTATGAAATTTACAACCCAAACTTTCACAAATTTTTTTCTCGTCGGAAATAGAAAGAGGTTCATGTGAACTTCTATGCTTCGCATCAACCCCATCACCATTCAAACGTATAATATTTTTGATTCCAAATTTTTTGATAACTGCAGGAAGAACTGACCCTTCGATTTGAGCCGACCTAAAATTATTTTTACCGTCAGGAATTGAATGAAAATTATACTTTGTTTTCAAATCCTGAGGTACTTCTACTTCTAAATCTTTATCTTCTAACCCCAATTGGGACTTTAACTTTTCCAAAGATTCGGGACCCAACAAATCTTTCAATTTATCCATCAAAAAATCTGCAAGCCCTTCAGTTATAACAACCGCTTTATCTCCTTGCTCGTTAAAAATAAGTTTCATTATATTCCTTTGAATTCGTTTTCACTCACATAAGTGGCAACCACAGTTCTATAGAACGGTTTGTACCCTCCGTAAGTATGTTTATTATCGGACCTAACATAACCGTCATCACTCACAACATAATATCTTACCCTATCCTCAGTTTCATAATATCCCAAATAATCACCCATGAATATTTCTACACCCATATCTTCTAAAGTTTTTTGGTAGATACTGAATCTCATATTACCAGGTTCCTGTTGTTCCACTCTTGAATTACCCAAAAATTTATTTGTTGGCGCCATAACTTGAACGTATCCCTTGAGTTCAACCGGTGCAAGAAATTGCACACCATCTTCGAGCACTTCCCCATAAACATCATCGGTTTTTGTTTTATACCTATCAATTCGATATAAAATAACCGTGAAGTTCATATCACCTAAAAGCCATTCTTCCCCCATACTTATGTCCAACGCATAATCTTCTCCTCCGAAGAATTTCCCTAATCTTGTTATTGGTACTAAATTTTCTGGCATATTGATAAATACTTTACAGTTGATTATATTTAATCCAAAAATTATGGTAATATATCCACCAACTAAAATAAAACTTCAAAAAAGTAACACTCACGGGATTGGTGTTTTTTGTTCTAAACAAATATCGAGAGGTGAGATTATTGAACAATGTTCATTTTTGGTAATTCAAAATCACAGAAATAAACCACTTCACGTTTTCATTGACCATGCATATGTTTGGCCAAAATCTGTCAATTGGAGAGAATATGTGTTAGTTATGGGATATGGTTCATTTTATAATCATTCTTCTGAACCTAATGTCGATTGGGTAACAAAAGAAAACGAAAATATTTTCGAATATTTTGCAATAAAAGATATCAAAGAAGGAGAAGAACTTTTTATTAATTATGGAATGGAGATAAATTTTCCAATCAAAAAACCGAATGGATAAAATAAGTTTAGAATCCAAAGCACTAATATTGTTGGAGTCCTATGATGGACCTAACAATTATTTGCTTGAACTAAAAAGAAAGTCACAAGTAAATAAAAAGTTTTACCCAACTAGGAGTCAATCTGAATATATAATTAACAACCACGATAAAACCCCTAAGGTTGCCAAAAAGTGGATTATATTAGATTCATACTTTGCTCAAAAATTGGCAGATGACAAACTATACACGAACGTTCCCGAAAAAGTTTGGGTTGAAAAGTTATTAGCAGAAAAAGACAAGGCCTATCATATTTGGGGTAAAGTTTTTGAAACCGAACAACTCCACGACTTTTGGTTACCCAAAGCATCAATAATAAAAGACAATACAGTAAAAGATGTTGTAATTGATTATGAAAAATATTCAAAAAGACCTCCGTTAACTCATCAGAGAGAAGCTATCCAAAAATTAGTTGAAAATAAAAAATACATCTTGGCAGATGATATGGGTTTGGGAAAAACCACTTCAACAATAATTGCGGCTCTTGAATCTGGTGCAAAAAAAGTTTTAATCATTTGTCCGGCAACACTCAAAATAAATTGGAAGAGAGAGATTGAAAACTATTCTAACAAGTCAATTTATATTTGTGAAGGTAAAAATTTTGAAGGGAACCATGATTTTGTAATAATAAACTATGATATAATAAAGAATTTTCATGACACTAAAAAGAAAGATGATTCGCAAATTCTTAGGGCCAATTTTGATTTGGTGGTTATTGATGAAGCACACTATATCAAAAATGCTCAAGCTCAGAGAACCAAACTCATAAATGATATTGTAAAAAAAGTTGACAGGTTGTGGTTATTAACCGGTACACCAATGACATCAAGACCTATAGATTACTTCAACTTGTTGAGTTTGATTGATTCTCCTGTTGCTAAAAATTGGATGGCTTATGTGATTAGATATTGTTCGGGTTATCAATTTAGAGTTGGTCCAAGAAAAGTTTGGAATGTAATGGGGGCCTCAAATTTAGAAGAATTAAGAGATAGAACATCGAACCTTACCTTGAGAAGATTAAAAGAAGATGTTTTAGATTTACCTGATAAAATTATTACACCCGTATATCTGAGATTAAAATCTAAAGAATACGAAGAGGTTATGGGCGAGTATTATAATTGGTATGAAAAAAACCCTGAAGAATCTAAATCATTGACGGTACAATTTACCAAACTAACCAAGGTTAGGCAAATAATTGCAGACGAAAAAATAAGTCAAACAATTGAATTGGCCGAAAATATTTTAGAACAAGATAAAAAGGTTATTATTTTTTGTAACTTCACAAACTCACTCAATAAAATTACAGAGCACTTTGGAAAAACCGCAGTAAAACTTGATGGGTCTATGTCCAAACAAGAAAGACAATTTGCGGTAGACCAATTCCAAGAAAATGAAAAAGTTAAAGTTTTTGTTGGTAATATTAAAGCCGCTGGCGTGGGGATTACCTTAACATCTGCAGAATCGGTTATCATGAACGACCTTTCATTTTTACCCTCAGACCACTCTCAAGCAGAAGACAGAGCATATAGATATGGTCAAAAAAATAATGTACTTGTATATTACCCAATTTTTGAAAATACAATCGAAGGAATAATTTACGACATATTAAATAACAAAAAACAAGTAATAGCAACCGTTATGGGTGACGTGTCAAATTCATCTGCCGATTACGTTGAAGAAATATTACAAAAAATAAATGAAATGCGACATTAACGAACTTCGGGTTATTTATAGAAATAACTCAGTTAAATGAAAAAAGTAGAAGAAAAAATTATACAACTCCAAAGCCAAATACTTGAAAGTAGAATTGAAACCGAAAAAGAGTTGTTACTAACAGAAATGAAAAAAATTGGAATAGAAAAACTTCCATATTCCTATTCAGCCTTGAAACCATTTATCGATTCAGAGACAATGGATTTCCATTATAACAAACATTATAAAGGTTATGTAGATAAGTTGAACGACGCTTTATCTAAAAAGAAATATGGTGACTTAGAATTAGAACAAATTATTAAAAACATAAGTCGTTACGATAAATCAATAAGAAACAATGCGGGTGGGGCCTTCAACCACGCACTTTTTTGGAATATGCTTTCACCCAAAACACAAAAGTTGACAGGTGAACTTTATAAAAAAATAACAAAGAAGTGGGGAACGTTTACCAACTTTAAAAAAGAATTTGAAACCGCAGCTAAAGACCGATTTGGTTCAGGATGGGTATGGTTAGTTTTAACCGCTAAGAACCAATTGAAAATTATGACTACTCCGAACCAAGACAATCCATTAATGAATATTATTGATGGTGGTGGTTTTCCACTACTCGGTCTAGATTTATGGGAACATGCTTATTATCTGAAATACAGAAACAAGAGAGATGAATATATTTTAAATTTTTGGAAAGTAGTTAATTGGGATTTTGTTACCAAAATGTATGAATTAAGAACCCAAACGAAATTATTAGAATCCACAGAGTTTAGGAATGTTATTTCAGAACAAAAGACCGCAAATTTTTGTGACGCCAAAGAGATTGTATATTACAAAGAACTTTTGAATCCATATAAAAATAAAAAATTTTATGAAGAAGAGGTTAGAAAAACATTGAAATCTGTATTTGGACAATTTTGGGTTGAGGAAACTAAAGATGAGATGTCCGGATTTTATGGAATAGAATCACCTGAAGGTAGGTCAATACTTAATAACCTAAACAGCAATATTAATACTTTCTGTCTACTTGTTAAAGCCGTAAACAAAGAAATTGATAAAATCGGAAAATCAGATAAAAAGTTCGATTTCACGAAAAAAGAAAAGTCGAACATGAAAGAATTATCAAGATTTTTGAATGCTTTAGATTATTTCAAAACAAACATTTACACGAAAAAGAATCCTGATTTTGTAAATATTGTAAACGTTCTTTTGATTTTGTGGGAAAGAGGGCAAAAAAGTGAAAGAAAAGTTGAAGAAAAACTACAAAATTATTTTGGCGAATCATCCAAAGTAACCAGATTTGGTAAACATGGGTCGAAAAAAGATGCTTTTGGCGGTGTAGATATTGTTATAAATTTAGATGGTGTTGATTACACCGGACAAATTAAACCTTTCAACACCACAAAAACTGATGGTGATGAAATTGCTGTATTAGGTAATGCAAACTACGCAGATTACAAAACTGATTGGTTATTGTTTCATAATACCAAAACAGACCAGATACTTATATTTGAAAATAAACCTATAGGTAGAAAGTACGTTTTTAAATTAAACTCGTTACTCCACGAAATAGAATAATAAGAATATTTATTTGATATGGCAGTAATACCGGAACCAGAAAGAAGTAGAATATATACAAGAATTAAACATCTATTAGGTGCACCGCTCAGAAGTGTTGAGCTCACAGATGAAATGATGGATTCACTAATGGAGTTATCTTTAGGTGATTATGAGGAATATGTTTTACAATGGTTAATTGATAGTCAATGGGTTAATTTGGTTAACCTAAATATGAGTGAAAAATCTGTAGCAAGAGCACTTGTGACAAGGACTATGGATTTTGAACAACAATTTGCATATTCATATTCAAAAATTGTAGGACTACAAACTATGGGTCCGTGGGTACTTAAAAAAGATTATTTTATTCTGAGTGCTAATACCCAGAATTATGAGATACCTGCTGGTAGAGAAGTAAACGAACTTTTATGGTTCTCTAACCAACCATGGACAGCCTTTGGATTAGGTGGAATTGGTGGGTTCGGATTTGGTGGAATTGGTTTAGGTGCGACTGAAGCCGGTTACGCTCAAATGGGATATCAAGGTTCTTATTTCATGATGTCAGGTTTTGACTATTTGATTAGAATGCAAGAAGCAAACATTTTGAATAGAATACTTGGTGGTTCGCTTACATATAGAATTACAGGTTTACCTGACGGTAAGAAAAACATCTTTCTATACAACACACCAGGAGGAAGATTTGATTGGATGAATTACAGTCAATATGTTGGTAGAGCAGTATGGTATTGGTATTATGATGTAGGGCCTGACGACAGAGCTTCATGTTTAAAGGCAAACCCTGACATTATCAAGTTACCAACGGACGTACCTATCGAAGATTTAAGTTGGGAGGATTTAAACGTTCCAGGACAACAATGGGTTAGGAGATGGTTCACCGCTTATTGTAAAGAAACATTATCAAGAGTACGTGGTAAGTTTTCAGGTAATTTGAAGACACCTGACTCCGAATTGCAGATGGATTATCAGAGTTTATCAACTGAAGCAAAAGACGAAAAAACAAAACTAATAGAAGAACTTACCGGTGCTGAAGGATGGTTAACAAGATTGAGACCTGAAAAAGTAATGGAGAGGGAAGCTTTGATTGCAGAAAATCTGAACAAACAAATGAAATTCAGAGCAATGCCGAGACAAATTTATGTAATTTAATATGGGAATAGTTAAATCAATACCTTCAAGAAGAATTATAAACGGAATACAGATTAATACATCTGAGATTTCCGTCGTATCGGAAAAAGAATACCGTACAAGCGGTGAAGCCTGTATTGTGGTAAGAGGAGTTGCCAGTTCAAAGGTTACTTTGGATTCATCAACCTCAGACCACATTGTAGTAAAATCAATGACTCGTCTGACTATTGTACCTGATGCAGGTTTAATAGATGAAGAATACGATGAAATAGAAATGGATAAATTTGCCTGTGTTGAGTTTAGATACGTTGGGGGTAACTGGTATATCCTTTCATCAGACGGACTTAAACAATCCTAATTTTTCTTCCCACCCTTCTTCCGCCAACTGATACATGTAATCAGGACTTAGACCTCTTTTTTTCCAATACTCAAGTTCTAATTCTGTTATATCTAACACATCCTCTTGCAACTTGTCTTGGTCACCTTCTTCAAAAGGCATACCATTAATTAACTCACATTGTTCATTAGTGAATATTCCTCTTTCTGCCGGGTCTGATACTAACAACAAGTCACGTACATCTTGTTTGAACACGACTAACAAAGGCTCAATTCTTTTGTTAAACGTAACAATTGCTCTCGGTACGTTATATTCACCTGTCATGTTGGGATTGGTTTCCAATATATTAGCATCCAACATATAACAGTTTACAACAACTCCTTCATTAATTTCTTTCGCCTTTGGATTATCAAACTTTTGTAATTGATTATAATCTTTTATTTGTTTAGCAGTCATTTTCTGTACGTCACCTTGAGAAGCCTTTTTACCGTTATTTACGTACATAATAACATCACCTAAGTTAACACTTAAGTTTTGTTGAATTGCAAGTTCCATGTGTGCCATACGAGACATAGAATTACCTGCCTTGGTTTTTTGGGTTAACCTTTTTTTATAGTCATCCAAGGTGAGTTTTACTTTCGCCCTTTGTGCAATCTGTGATAAAGGTATTTGTTGGTCGAATATTTTTTGAAGGTACTCGTAATAATATTCTATGAATTCCTTACCCTCTCCTTTCAATAAAAGTTTAATTCCCTTATCTAAAAAAGTTTCAATATATAATGGAAGTTTCTTAGATTTTATAGAATTGCCAGTCAATTTTATCTTTCCTTTAGCGTCCATAACCGCGTAATTTTTTCTGGCAAGATTTATACATGATGGCCAAACACCATCAGTGTCAAGCGCCATTTCACCTCTCATGAATATATCATTGTACTCTGCAACATCAGCATCAGGTCCCGTATATTCTTTACCCACCTTAACTTTCCAGTTCAAACCACGACCAATATATTTTCTTTCATCAACACCTTCTGGACTTGAGAAGTTCACGCCATCCGTATCCATAACCAAAGGAGTATAACCCTTACTCATAAAGTACTTAATCATCTGACGTAGGTATTGACGACCAGTACATGTAATTTGCTCACCCATGTACATGTCCCCCCACGCATAGACCTGAGGTGCCGACAACGCACCGAACATTGAGTTAATAAAAATCTTAATCGGTAATTGTTTATTGGAGTATGATGATGAAAGGGATGGGTCTGTCTTTTCGTACTGCTCCGCCAACTGTTTATATTTAATACGAGTATCACGGAAATATTTTAACATTCCTTTCATTGCTCCAGTCACATCACAATCAGGAAAAACATCATGTACAAGTTGAATAGAGGGGTATAGAGACGAGAAGTCGAGTTTAAGTACATTCTTACTATAACCTACCTTTAGTAGTCGAGAAAGACCTCCTACGAAGTCAGTTTTGTCTTGTTTAGCTGGAATGGCAAGTCCGTGTTTGTATGACCATGCAAGCATCAACATCTTCCAAAGAGTTGCAGTACCCATAGTGGAAACTCTCTCATAAGTTGTAGGAATCATTGCCGCTAGCAAAAATGAACCCTGATTAAACTCCTTATCGACAGCTAAAGTTTCCTCCAAGTCATCGTCAAGATATCTCTCAACTAAGTTATCACCAGTTGTTTTTATATAGACATCATCCCTTTTTTCGCAAACCAAATCCACTTTTGAATCCTGTCCAACCTTTTTATATTTTCCATTTTGTATATTCAACCAATATTCTTCTTTGTTTGCATACATCTTACCAATGTCTGTATGGTCGATGTATACACGGTCAGGTGCTTCTTTACCTATAAAAGTGGTGATATATTTAAGACCCGCAGATTTAATGTTGGAATTAATTGCTTGAGCCCTACGAACCGCATGAATAATATCGATAGTATTATACCCCCAAATAGAGGTTTGTGTAAATTCTTCAACTTCGTTGGCAAGTTTTAGAATGGTTTCTTTTCTTGTATATGAATGTTGTGGATGTAAGGATTTTACAGTTTTTCTCATATCAATACCCAATCGTTGAGCACGTTCAAAAATCCAATGCCAGTCGAAGTTCGCTGAGTTATAACCACCGATAATTGATGGTTTGAGTTGGTCAATCACATTAAGGAATTCTATGATGGCACCTTTTTCTTGGTCCTCATTCAAACACTCAATAACTCTATGATATCCTTTATTTGTCTTAATTCCAATCATAAAGATTCTACCATCTTTGGGGTCAAGAGCATTTGTTTCCAAGTCAAATACTAATCTTGTGACATCATCATAATCAGTAAATCCTTTGAATAATCTTTTCTCCTTTGCAATAAGATATTGTTCTACGGGCGGAAGAATTGAAATCTTGTCTTTCATTTTATCCCCCCATGGGTCACAGCCACCGTCTCTGAAAAATTGGATTAATTCTCTGTACCCTTTTAAGGATTTAACCATGAAAGTTAAACCTTTCTGTAATCTCTCGTTACCCTTGGTTTCCAATTTCTCGATAACAATTCCATACTTTGTCATGGCCTCTTTTTGAGCCATCTTAGAATCATTGTAGAAATTAAGACCCCTTAGGTCACCAACCCAAGCAAATGGGATAAATGTATCTTTTCTTATTTCTTTACCCTTACCAGGTATTTCTTTGATTTTGTAAATTGAGTTTGATACGTAGTCAAATTCGATTGCAACTATAAACTCTTCAGGGTCGTTTCCATGAAGAAACGATTCGATTTCTTGATAACTATTCATATGTATTTCCGAGTGGTTGATTGGCTTTCACACAATTGTGAAGTTTACCTTACTCATTCGTAAATAAATATAAAAAAAGCCGACGTATAATCAAATTAGCAACAAGCAGTTTCAGAAATAAAACTATCTTGGACATTAATATAAAGTTCTTCACGGATTGGTAGAATCAAGTTTCCTTCATCATTCTTGATTAAAAATTGTCCTTGGTATCTACCTACAGTATCGGTATTCCTCGAAGTAAATTTATAGTAAATATAGTACTCAGTGGGAGCACCTAGTTCAAGATTTGTTAGTGCAACTATTTCACAAGGTGCAGAAACAATTTTCGGAACACCGGTATAATAATCAACCATAGTAAAATATATTGTCGATACTTCGAGTGATTCCATGAATGCAATATAGTCGGACCTACCATCCTGTACCACTTGCATTTTTAATATTGGTAACGTAGCATTCTTTTTGATGAAAAATTCCATAACAATAAATATATTGTTATGACTCTTTACGAAGCGACCTATCGTAATGTTCGAATCTATCGTGTTCGGTAGGGGTAATTAAAAGTAAACCAGAAAATAATTCTCCCTTTTTAACGAGTTGGTACATATAACTCATCCAAGTTTGTTCAAACGGATGTGCCCAAGTTGTATCCAAAAACATTTTCTTACTTCCTGGTTTGGTTACAACTTGTGGCCAGTTACAATAATAAACCTCACCTGTTGCATAAGGTATTTGTTTGTGAGACAAAATCTTATTGAACTCTGTTTTAGGAGCGTTCGGGTCTAACCCAATTTGAGGTAATCTAGGTTTACCTGGCCAAAACTTAGACCTTACATCTTGTGGTACATTATACCAAGACCATTGAGTCCCATTATCACCGAAAAATTCTGAGTAGTTTAATTTTAAAAAATCAAAATTTTCTTTTTTACTGATTTCCAAAGATTTTTGATATATGTTTTTGACATACCTATTGAATCCGTTTCTACAAATGGTTTCTTTTCCGTTATAAAAAAACATATCGTCTTCGAAAAAGAACATAAAATCATGCCCTGTGTTTTCAAAATGTTCGGCAATCCACTGTCTTCCCCCACAAATCCCTAAATTATCTTTTTTAATATGTTCAAAACCATGTTCATCACAAAGTTTCTGATATTCATCGAAAGTTGAATCATCAGTTGAATTATTTAAAAGATATTTTTTTGGTTTATTTAGAAAATCTGAATCATAATCTTGCATTGATTGAATCAAGGTACGGAATTGATTCGGACTGTTGAAAGTTATTACGTAAACACCGACGTTGTTTAAATCCAAGTTATTGTTCGAATTTACAACCGTCTCTGATTTAGTAAGCAAATTATCATTTTTCAAATCCTCAAAAAACTTTCCTATTAAACCATTACCATCAATTTCAAAGTAATTTATAATGTCAGAATGTTTATAACACATTATTGAAAATATAGATTCTTCAGTTCCCATATAACCCTCGTCCAAAGTTGTTTTCAAAAGGCCGTAATAGATTCCATTTATTTCACCAATAGTATCTTTTGGTCCTCCAAAAAAACCCCCACGAGCAACTTTATTTACTTTTGCTCCCGCTAGTTCATTTAACCTATTATATTCAAAACCGTGAATTTCCTTTTCTGCACCATATGGGAAACAAATAAACGAAAACTTGGAGATATATTTTTCTAATTTATCTAAAACTTTATCATGAGTAAAATAACCAGGGTGTACTGTATTTGTTAAACCACCATCAATCCAAAACATGTATTGTGAATTGAATTTGTCCATAATCTTAGCGTCGTGAAGTAAAAAAACTTTAGACATTACTAAGGGGTTATACATCTCTAGTTTCGCTTGTGTAGAATCCTTTAACCACCCAACTTGATTGGTCCACTCTGTATCAGTTCTTATTTTTTGAATTTGATTATAAAATTCATTTTTGAACCACGACAAAGGACGATTAATGAACTGAGTGTTTGATTTACTTCTTTTTTTAAAAACAAACTCTTCGAGTTCTTCTTCTCCAAAAATTATCAAATTAGCATCAACGTCTAATAGCTTATCAAACTTTTCTAAATAATGAGAAAATGGTCTTGCCCATCCTTCAGACAATCCATCCCTCCCTATATTCCAAATTCCCGTAACTAAAGTTATATTACTCATATATTCTATTGAATTCTTCTAATATTCTATAAAAACTTTTATTTTCTTCAAACAATTTAGGATTTGTTCCTGGCGGACAATTGTCAGGACACCACCAAATGTCAAAATGTTTTCTAACAAAAAGGTCTGGGTCGTTATGCCACATTACAGTCATGAGAACTTCTTCGTGATGTACCCTTTCTTCAGGAGTAATCTTGTACGCATAATCTTCGAATAAAGTTACAACATCATCCCACAAATCTTTATGACCACCAAAGAGACCACCTATAACATGAATCTTTCTTTGATAATTTTTATACCATTTTGGGTTAACTGTACCTGACCAATAATTTCTATCGTTATCCTTTCCTAATATAAGAAACTTTCCTTCAGTGTCTTCGACTAAATTTTTAAGAAAATCATTGTTGAATAAATTACTTTCGTAGTATTTTCCTTGTGGATGGTCACTTCCTACTAAGTACTTATTAGGTATAAGTCCGCAATGTGATAAACCAGCATCAATCCAAAAATAATAATCGTAGGATTTATCCTCTAACCACCACCAACCAAACTTGGACCATTGAATTTCAATACATCTGTCCCCTGTTTTTGCGCTTTCATAATCTTTATATTTCAATAATAATTCTTGATATTTTGTTTGACGTAAATCAAAAACTTTGAATTCTAATTTTTGTGGTGAAACTCCGTGAGATTCATAAAAAAACCTTTGTAATCTTTCTATTTCTCTGTCAGAAGTATAACAAAGAAAATCTGCGTCGGTCATTTTCAAAAGTGATAATAAACTGTATTGATAATGGCCTCCTCTTGATGGTCTTCCTCCAATTTCAGTCCCCGATAAATCACTATAAATGCAAGTAATAAATTTAACTTTCATATGTGTATTCTATATGTTGATTTGATTTTTTTAATTGAGACATATTGTTAAAATCATAACAATTATTTGGAACTTTAACTGGTGAATACAAATTCCAATTATATGTCTGTGCATAGTAATTATTATAGTTACCACCTGAAACATCAGACCAACCTGATTGTTGTGGTCCAATTGGTAGTATTGGACAATAACTTTGATGCTTTGACATTATTTCTCTATAAATGTAATCATCGATGGCATAATAACCTTCTTTCCAAGGTTCGGTCATTTCCAGAACTCTATCATAGATTGAATGATGGTACATAATCATATTTGTGGCAAAAATGCCACGTTCATGTTCTTTAGCGGGTGGTAAATTTGTTAGGTCTATCAATAAAGGATATTTTTCACTTCTGTTGACAGGTCTAGCAAGTGTTGGAGCAAGGTTAAAAACACCCCACTCAAACTCACCGATTTCTTCAATTTGTTTAATCAAAGATTTAGCATAAGGCATTATTACACAATCGTCTTCTATTACTAAAATACTTTCATATCCTTTTTCTTTAGCCTCTTTGATTAAAGTGGT